>JACCDW010843723.1_pt1 | contig 11575 bp, 13 predicted proteins | sample 7449781 | NCBI WGS metagenome assembly JACCDW01 (sample SAMN15323449, study PRJNA562643) | freshwater metagenome | isolation source: river surface water | place: USA:Blue River Watershed | collected 2017-08-18
CTGACTTACAACAACAGCGGCAATTCCCAAAACAATAAAGTTATATGGCCAAATCAATCCAAAAATGAAATCCGGCGGCTGCAACGAGGGCTTATTAAGGCTGCGATACCAACCATCTCCCGTATTAACCCATAGCCCCGAACCCACGACATAGACCAACACCAGCGCGATACCGACTACTGATGCAACGCTGCGAAAGTTCATGTTTAGAGGCTACTTCATCTCGTCCCAGATACCAGACCAATCGCACTTTGGGCAGCCGATATCAGCCTCGTTTGGCATGCAGCCGCCAACAATGTACTTGCCAAATTCAAAGTCATCACCTGGCATCCCGTAAAGAATCTTCCTCAGTCCTTTGGTTCCGCATTTCGGACAAGCCAAAGTACGAAGCTGCTTCCGCCGAATTCGATCAGGATTGATTCGCTTAAGGGCCTTTGGCGTAATCAATCCACCGAAACTCCCGCGCTTAGGTGCAGAGAGAAAACCAATCTCCATCGCATTGCTGACGCAATCCCCAACAAATTCCAACGGCAGTACCAACTCATAAGCCAAATCAATAACTGGAACCTTCGACCCCGACTGAACAATGCGATCATAAAGAAAGGCAATCTCTAGCAAATATTCTTCATCATCTACGTCAGGCTTCAGCGCCCTAGCGCGCTCTAGTGAAAAGTCCATTTACTCCTCGTAATCCCAGTAATACTTCCCATCGCACTTAATGATCTTGCGACACATCGCATTCAGAGACATCGCACCGTTGTACTGCTCCTTCGTGCTGCTCCAGCTAGTCGTACCAACAACCTTGCCCTCGTTATCGACAAGCGGCCCACCACTATTGCCACCCGAGATATTGGCGGTAATGAGAATCTCATACTCATTTGAATTGAGCACCGACCCAAATGCCACAGACCCCTCATACCCATCCGCACTTCCCAAAGCCATCACCCAATACCCTGGCCACGGATCAAAATCAGAGAGCTCTAGCGTCTTTAACTTCAACCCCGTCGCCAACACAGCTAAATCATTCTTCTTATCCCACTTAACAATCTCTGCAGGAACTTCTTTCTTAAATAACTCCGCCACAGTTAACTTTCCACCCGCCGGAATGCAATCCTCAATCACATGATGATTGGTAATCAGCGAAGTCGGATACTTCTCATCCTTGCCATTCTCTAAATCAATCGCCCACGCAGTTCCCTGAGAAATCGAATTCTTGCCAGTCCTACAAATTACGGTGACCGTCGAATCTTGCGTGCGCTCCACTAACTTCTCAATGCTCCGCGGTTGCACATATCCGTCGTACTCAGGATTCGAAGCCTCATATTGAGCCGAAGGCGCCCACGCGAGAAAGAAAGCACCCATGGCAAAGGGAGCAGTAACGATGACCATTGCAGCTATGAACTTATTGGCAGGTGTTTGACTCATGCCCCGAGATTAGGGGAGAGGGGTGACAAATCAGCGATCTGACCACTTGGAAACATCAAAATGGTGAGCCCAATTAAATGCATTGTCATATAGCGATAGCGCACCATCAAACTCACGTACGCGCCCCTTCCAACCGCAAGTGCATTTTTGGTGGATCAGTCTTGCCTTGGTATCAGTTTCAATTCCCCAGATGTGAGGACTAAAAGTGGTTTGCACGACTGGATAAGCATTCATTCTTGAATCATAGGGATGACGACTGACAATCCTCAGTCAATCCTTGATTTGAGCTTCACGATAGTTATCCTTCAGGAATGAATGGTTCAGACCTAGGCGCCTTCCTTATTCTGGCATCAATGGTCGCCGTGCCTATATTGGCCAACAAAAAAGGAAGGCGTTGGTGGGCTTGGCTAATACCAACCTTATTCCTGGGGCCTTTAATGTTTATTCCCCTTCTTCTTATCAAAGTCAAAGAAGTGAAAGTTCCAGATGCGGAAATCATTCAAGAGGCGCAGAGTCACTATTTCTCGGAACCTTCAATTCCGGAAACCGCCGCCGTTGCTGAAGTCAATCCCGATGCGGGCTATGTTTATGTGATTTCGAATCCATCCCTGAAAGAAGATTTAATCAAAATTGGTTTTACCACACGTGATCCTTCCGAGCGATTGAAAGAGTTAGATCAGGCCGGACTACCAACGGAATATATCGAGCACTATAGAATTTTCACCAAGGATGCGAGGCAACTTGAAGTAAGGCTCCATAATCATTTTGCAGCCAAAAGATTTAGAGAAGACAAAGAGTTCTTTACCGTATCTCCTCACGAGGTCTACCAAATCCTGAAGGAATGGGGGGTCAAGTCTCTTGAACTTTAAGCGACATTCATTGGTTTTCGCATCAGCGTTTCTCGCTCTAGCGTCGACGCTTTCCCCGTCGCACGCAATTGGTGCATCGAAAGCCAAGATACCTGCTGGGTATACAAAGTGGAAAGACGGTTCACAATTCGCCTACAAGTGGATAACCAGAACACCCAAAGATGATTACTACATGGGAACTTGGCAAGGAGTTGCCTCAGCCATTTCCGTGCAGTATGTGAATGGCTTTTCCTGCTCTCCTGAATTACCGGACGGGACTACCAATAGTGTTGAAGTTGAAATGGATGTAATTCGAACCGGAAATAAAGGCTTTTCAGGTAGGGGGCATGCAGACACAATCAGAAACAGTGGACCATTCAAAATTGAAATAACCTTCTACGGTGCGCCAAAAGGCTATGGATCTGCTGTCAAGCGAATCAATCTAAGAACCATTGAATGCAGAATGTAGGGACTGGTCCACAAAAGCTTGGAATATTTTCATGCCTTCTGCTGGATTTTCTTCCATTTGATCCGAGAACTAATTAAACTCTCCTTATGATCGGATTTATTGCTGGATTAGGTCTTTTATTTTCATACGTTGGAGCCGCTTGGACAGTTGACACTTCAGGGGAGTCACTCTTTAGCTCAGGACTTGGTGGAGCGCTCGCGATATTTGGAGTCCTTACAGTAATTGGCATCTTCCTTTTTCCTCGGACAATCGGCACTGCCTTCACTCCAATGAGCTTTGCAACGCCAGTCGCGTTCGTAATCGCGCTTTTCCGACAAGGTTTTGGTTATTCACTTTTCATTTTGGCTCTTGGTGTTGCGGCCTGGCTTGTAACTTTTATTGTCGGCGCACTACGGCCAGATGCAACTTAAACCATGAATAGAAAGCGCATCACATGGGTTCTCATTGCGATTCTGGTTGTCGCCTGGGGGATAAACAAAAATAGTCAGGATGCCAAGCAAGAAGCGAAGCAAGCGAAGGCGCAAGAAAAACTCTCCGAACAATTAGCCGCAGAGTCAAAGCAGCGATTGGACAACATAACCTACGGAATTTATTTGTCATCAACCTGCGAACTTAAGCAGAAATTGCAGCCAGTTTCTGAAGTGCTTGAGAACATTTCCCAGAAGAAAGCAATCCCTCAAGACCTAGTTCCAGAATTAGAATTATTCAACGAAAACGCGAAATACGTGGCTTCGGATGAGCGCCTATTTAAAGACTCACAAAAGAATCCAAGTGCAGAAGAGCTGAAGACAGATGCAGATCTCAAAATATTTTCAAGAAGTTTGAATATAAAAACTGCAGAGCTCAGACAGGGGATGATTTCTACCTCTGACCCGTATTTTTCCACTTTGAAGAGCGATTTAGAAAGAATTGTTCAGACCGTATGTGATTTAGCTGAAATTGTGAATCCAACCAAAAAAACTTCACCCACACCCTTGCCTTCAACGACTAAATCGAAAATTCCGGGCAGTATGGATTCGATCATGGAAGAGATTAGTAAGAAAGTTAGCTATGACGCTATATGTACTTTAAACGCGTCGGCTAAGGCACTCCTTGAGGAATCTGAAAATGCTAATGCCAGCGCTGCTTTCAAACCAGTTGTTTTGGATTCTACTAAGAAATTAATTGAAGATCTAGGTTATGCGTCATTTTCATTTAGAAAGGGGAGTCTTCACACGGCAACTACTGAAGAGTTGTCCTTTTCTTCAAAGTTCATGAATTTCAAAACCAAACTAGAAGAAAGTCGATATAGCTATTGGGCTACCTCTTCAAGATCGTCACTGGATGCGATTACAAGCCTTGCCAGAAAGGTTCAATCCGAAGGAATTTCAGGCTGTGCAGTGGTCGAAAGTTTAGAAAAGAAGTGAAAAAGAAATTATTTCTCCTTGCCCCTTTAATTCCATTAATTTTGAGCGCCTGCGGGACGTCGGCGCCCGAGAGTCCAGCTTCTGCTAACGGGAAAGTAGTCGCAGAAAGTCCTGTTGGCACAAAGGGGCAATTAATACCCATCTCTTCCAGCAATGTGTTGGCAGCAGGATTTGATGCTGATTCACTTGTGATGACGGTGAAGTTTGCTAGCGGTGGTCTTTATGAGTACTACAACGTACCCGTTGGGCTCTGGGAAGAATTTGTGGCCGCCCAGCCTCACCCCTGGAGTCAGGTGGGTTATCCCAGGTTGGTTCAAGGCGGTTTTGCCTATAAAAGAATTGGGTGAGACTGATCGAAAACGGGCATATATGGCCCTACAGGCAACGCCAGTGAATGTCGGGCTACCCCAATGTCGGTGAGCTCATACATACTTACCCACATGAGGCTAAAGTCATCTCGCTATCCCAAGTTTCCCGTGGCGGACTTTGGTAAGAAGCTGAAGGATTTTCGACTAGCCACACTCGGATATTTGATTCTGGGCTCGATCGTGCTTTCATCGTGCGGGGGCACAGCAGTGGCTCTTCCTGATCCCGAAATCAAAATTTACTTATTAGATCTTTCAGGCTCAGGCGATGTTAAGAATCAATTCCGGTTGATTCAAGAGGATTTAACCCAAGATATGACTTCGGAATCATTGGGCTCTCCTTATGAAATCAAGGGCCCATCTCTTACAAAATTTTACTTTGTTGGTACAAATTCGAGAGCTTTACGTGAATTTGCTCTTCAAGACCAACAAGTCGTATACGATCTATTCCAATACGTAGATGAGGAAAATAACAACACTCGCACCGAGAAGTTTTGGCGTCTTCTATCCGAAAAATATCAGAATTATATGATCCAAAAATTAGACGCTGGTGATCCGATAACAAAAGAGCAGTGTTTTAATGATTTCAACGAGATATTCCTCCCAACATGGAGTTCTGAACGAGTCAGAGATGTTTACTCAAGCTTCATGTGCCGCATGGCCGTTTATAGTTTGTCTAATTTTGAAGAACTTCAGGAATACATAGATTCGGAGTCCCAGAAGGGTGTCCAAAAAGCCTCAGATGTCTTTGGGGCACTATCAAAAATTAGTTCTCAAGTTGATAAATTCCGAAAAGATTTCAAAGGTTCCAAAATTAAAGTCACACTAGCAACCGATGGTGATCATAATTTAGGCTCAAATAGCCCAAGTAATTTAAGGGCAAGGATCCAATCTGCTACTGACACGTGTGCTCTTGCTGAGGAGTACAGACGAGAATTTGAACTAGGTAGCCTGAAGGAAAATAAGAAGCTCGACATCGATCCTCGAGGAATATCTGCTCTAAAAAATGGAACGGGCGAATACCCGCGCCAACTTGAATCGTTCTGGAATTGTTTTTTTCCCAATCAATAGAAATTCTGTATCAATCCACACAACGCAAAAGGGGTTCGTATGAAGCGTAAGTCAACTCTTCCCAGCAAAGAGAGTAAATGGACCTGGAACAAACTGGCTTCAGAACGTGGTCGGCGAGATGGAAAATCCGAAAAACCAACGACTGAATGGGGAGCTGACTCTGTCCCTTTCCTCATCGAACTGCATAAGCGAGCGATGGAACGCGCAAAAATTCTTCAGAGTGAAACTCGAATTAATCTGGGGAATGCGATTCGCCAAGCGGTATCCAGAGACGATCGACTTCTATTTCTTGAGTCACAAATAACCTTCCAGAATTTAAAAGCTGAAGGAACAATCAAGCGAGCTAATGCAATTCAGGCGCAGATAGATGGGTACGTAGAAGAGAATCCAGTCGGGCGCTTTGCTCGGCTTCGCGCAATTCCGGATCTGGTTTATTTCCCAGTTCTATTTTTGCTTGCAAGCGGTGAAATTCTCATCACAGCCCCAGCGCTGATTGACCTTTTTAATGATTTAGAGTGGATTGCTTACATCATTGCTGCAGCTGTTGGTCTCTTGACTGTTGTCTTTGCACACATTTTGGGAATTACCTTGAAAATGAAATTGGACCGTCAACGTCCGCAGGAGAGTTGGGTCGTTAAGTTATTGATTCCACTCTCCACCGTTGTGTTCACTGCAGTAATCATTCTCGCGATTCTGCGAGCAGGGCAAACACTCGACAAGCTTGCAAACTTCAATGTAGTGACTAACGAGCTGGGTCAAAAAGTATTTTTATTTGGCTTTTTCTTGTTTCTGCAACTTGCGTTTATTGGGGTGGCGGCAATGCTGGCATTCTTGCATCATTCGCAGCTTGAACATGAATTAAGGGCTGTAAAGAGAGAACTAAAATCTTTGGAAAAAGCCAGAAAATCTCTGGTCGATGAGTATGACTCGATAGCCTCTCAAAGTTTCTTGTCGAAAGACATAATTAGAGTTGCACGTGAAGAGCTCGTGGCTAAAATAGAAGTTATCGAAAGTAATTACGCAGCCGCTGCTGCTATCTACTGTGATTCAAATATTCACGCAAGAAGAGATGCAATTGATGCGGCTCATGTGTCAATGATTCCGCCTAGATTTGATTTCCAAGTAGATACATTTGATGATCTCATTCTTCTTTCCAGTAACTATGGAAGCTCCTCCAAGAGCGCCACAAAGGAATAGGAAAAACGATGCGTACCTTTAAGACAATTGGAATAGTCCTAGGACTTTATATTGGAGCTTTAGTCATTGATTTGATGGTTGCATCTGGCTCACCCGATTACGAAGGGGGCGTGACAATCCTTGTACTTCTCGGGTCCCTTGCAATTATGGCGCCCAAAGTTGGGTACCGATGGTTTGACTGTTTTTTTGCAGCCATTCCATTCTATGGAATCTTCTTCATTTTCCGGATTGCACATCGAATAGCGTTCTTACCTGAGCGTGATTGGTCCGAGAGAGCCGAAAAGTAATTTCTTAGTGATTTGATAAGCCTGGAGGCTATTGGCTTCTTGGCAAGAGGTCTTATTTCAATGTCAGTGCCCGTCCGTAATATTGAGGTCATGGAAAATCTACAAAATTTTGACGGCCTGACCGCTCTCGAGGAGTCAGCAATCAGGCTTCACGAGATCTATAAATCTCTAATGTCCGGAGGCTTTACTGAAGACGAGGCGCTAACTCTTATCGCAAAGATGACTAAACCGAAAGATTAAACTTTGTACTAGGTGCGCGCTACTCGAGCGCAAAGACCCAAGAGTGCTTTAGCAATATCTGGATCATCAGTTCTTGAAACCTCAATCTTAGGTTTAGCCCCATAACCATTTGCCTTAATCGAATCTGCTTTGATCTCTTCGATGCTGTTGAATTCAGCCAGCAGCTCGTCAACATAAGCCTCTTTTTTGTAATCAACAAATCGAACTTCAACCGTTGCGGTGCTGAAAGTGTGAAAAACAAGGGGATACCTGAATCCCTTGGAAGTTTTAACACAGATAGCCCCAGAAGGAGTCTCTGACTTTGTACCACCCCAGCTGTGGCCAGCTGCCTCTAAAGTACTCATAAGTTTTTCAAATTTGGTCAAGCTCGCGGGTTCATTAGTTGCTAGCCACGCCGCAAATTCATCCTTAGTCCAGGGAGTCCTTTGTTCGTAGGCATCTACTTGAGGTTTCAGAGCTTCATAACCAAAAGTTTGAGGAATAAGTATTTCAGTGTCACCGGTGGAGTGACGAGCAAGCTCGATAAGAGCGACCCGAGTGCTTGCATCAGTCTTTCTATTGAAGTAGATAACCATCTCTTTGAGAGGTTGATTAATTTCATCTACAGCAAGCAATAGTGTGAATCTTGCAGCTTCCAAGTTGTTGGTCACTTCTAAAGAGAGCGGACCTTTCGCCGAATCTATAGACGTTAAATCTGCACCACCACGATCTCTCCAGCGTTGATGGAATTCGTCGAAAGAAAGTTTGCTAATACTTGCTGCATAATCAATAATCTGGCCAATTATCTTCCTTCTAACTTCAGGATTCTTAGCGAGCTTACATTCAACAAGTGTGATTGATCCGTCCTTAGAATTGATTATTACGTTATCAATAGGACCTGAATCAGTGTTGAACTCTCTGCAAACAAAGGAGTCTGGGCTTACACCTGGAAGCAATTCAGGAAATTCCGAGATCATTGCTTGTAGCTGATCTTCGCTTGCATACCCTGAGTCAGATGGTGAGATCCATTGGCCGTCACCTTTGCGATAGAGGATGCCCGTCATCACTTATCCCTTTCCCTTCGGCATTTGGGAATATTAACCCCAAATATGATCATTTTTGATCTTCTCGGATCACAATTACCAATCGGATCTAATGCCCGTTGCGACGTGGATCCCAATCAGGCAGACTTGGATCATGGCTGAAATCGGTAAAGAGCGCTGGGGACATTACAAGCGAAACGTGCTTGAGATTTTGAGAGACCATCCAGAAGGTCTCCACTGGAAGGATTTGTTTGCAGAGCTCGACAAAATCATGCCCGCAAATGAATTTGAAAATAACTCGTATGAAAGCACCGGTCTTCGCAGACGTCCCTACATTGTTCGATTCTCAACAATCGCACTGGTAAAGGCCGGCTGGCTAATCAAGGACAAAGGTTTTTGGTCAATCACCGAGGCGGGCAAGCAAGCACTAATTACTTTTAAAACTCCGGATGAAATTCAGCAGCAATCCAGCCTTCTTTACAACGAATGGCGTTCAGGGCAGCCAGAGGATGAAGCCGACCCAGCTCAAAATCGCGAAATTGAAATGGTTGCTTCGATCGAAGAAGCGGAAGATAACGCCATGGCAATCATCACCCAGTACCTGGGGAGTATGGATCCATATCAGTTCCAGAATTTGATTGGCGCACTACTCGAAGGAATGGGCTATCACGTCTCTTGGATTTCACCACCTGGCAAAGACGGCGGTATGGACATCGTTGCCTTCCAAGATCCACTTGGTGCGACCGGCAGAAGAATTAAGGTTCAAGTTAAGCGTCGCGCAGATAAAGCGGGCGCCGAATCTTTGCGTTCTTTCCTGGGTGTTTTATCTGACACGGACATCGGGCTTTATATCTGCACAGGTGGCTTCTCATCTGATGCAGAACGCACCGCCCGAGAGTCTGAAACAAAGAGACTTACACTCCTTGATGCCAAAGGACTATTCCTTCTTTGGGCTGAGTATTATGAAAAATTGCCTCAGGCAAGCAGAGCATTTATGCCACTAAAGCCGATCTACCACCTAGATTTACCAAAGTAGGTTCAAGGTGAATGTCAGTTACTCCAAGTAGCGTTAGTTCACGGTTAGCGATTCAAATCGAGCCCAAGTTTGGGCTTTAAAGCACAAGGAGTAATTGGAATGTCCGTCAACGATAGAGCTGAGCTCCACAAGACGATCTGGAAGATCGCCAATGACCTCCGCGGAAGCGTCGATGGTTGGGACTTCAAGCAGTACGTGCTCGGCACACTTTTCTATCGCTTCATCTCTGAGAATCTCACCAACTACCTCAACGAGCACCAGCACAAAGCTGGCATCAAGGAATTTGATTACTCAAAGCTCAACGACAAAGACGCAGAGTTCGGACGCAAAGAGACTGTTCTCGAAAAAGGATTCTTCATCCTCCCAAGTGAACTCTTTGTCAACGTTCGAGCTGATGCTAAGAACGATCCAAACCTCAATGAGACCATGTCTCGCGTTTTCCGCAACATCGAAAGTTCAGCAGTTGGTTATCCGAGCGAGCTCGACATCAAGGGACTTTTTGATGATCTCGATGTAAACAGCAACAAAATTGGTGGCACTGTCACAAAGCGAAATGAACTTCTTGTAAAGCTACTCGACTCAGTCGGCGAACTCGCCCTAGGTAACTATGCTGACAACTCCATAGACGCATTCGGAGACGCATATGAGTATTTAATGACGATGTATGCTTCAAATGCAGGAAAATCCGGTGGAGAGTTTTTCACACCTCAAGAAGTGTCAGAGCTTCTCGCGAAGATCACGGTTGTTGGAAAGAAAAAAGTGAACAGGGTCTACGACCCCGCCTGCGGCTCTGGTTCACTTCTTCTTCAGTTCGCAAAAGTGCTTGGCAAAGACAATGTCACCGATGGTTTCTATGGGCAAGAAATCAACATTACAACTTACAACCTCTGCCGCATCAATATGTTCCTTCACGACATCAACTATGAGAAGTTCGATATCGCCCACGGTGACACACTCACTGATCCAACTCACTGGGATGACCAACCTTTTGAGGCCATCGTCTCTAACCCACCGTACTCAATCAAATGGGACGGCGATGAAAACCCGTTGATGATTAATGATCCACGTTATTCACCAGCTGGCGTATTGGCCCCAAAAAGTAAAGCAGACTTGGCTTTCACGATGCACATCCTCGACTGGCTAGCCACGAATGGCACAGCAGCGATTGTTGAGTTCCCAGGAGTGATGTATCGCGGTGGAGCTGAGCAAAAGATCCGAAAGTATCTTGTGGACAACAATTTTGTCGATAGCGTCATTCAACTACCGAAAGATCTATTCTTTGGAACAACTATTCAAACCTGTATCTTGGTGTTGAAGAAGTCAAAGAAAGACAACAAAGTGCTTTTCATAAACGCTGAACGAGAGTTTGGAAGAATCGGGAAAACGAACAAACTCCGAGGCGAAGACGTCGCAAAGATCTTGGGCAAATTTGTTGATCGGAAAGATGAAGAATTCTTTGCTCGGGAGGTAGATCATGCTGAGATAGCTGAGAAGAGTTATGACCTTTCAGTCACAAGCTATGTCCTTGCTGAAGACACCAGAGAAATTATCGACATCAAGGTTTTAAACGAGGCAATTTCCGGTATGGTCGTGCGCCAATCTAAGCTACGCCACGAGATTGACAAGATTGTTTCCGAATTAGAGGGCACTAACAAGTGAACTACATTGAAAAGCTGGTTTCAGAACTTTGTCCTAATGGAGTTGCTAGTAAGGAACTTGCAGAAGTTTGCTCCGATTTCATTGTCCCAATGAGAGACCGCCCACAAGTATTTGATGGGGAAATCCCTTGGTGTCGCATAGAAGATATTGATGGTGATTACATACATGGGTCACGATCAGGCCTAAAAGTTTCGAAGCAAACAATCTTAGAAATGAATCTGAAAGTGATGCCTAAAGGTACGGTAATCGCTTCATGTAGTGCATCCTTGGGAAGATATGCCATAACCACGACTCCACTCATAACTAATCAGACATTTATTGGCCTCGTTTGTGGCGATGAGTTGCTGAATACGTACCTTCTCCACTATTTACCATTGAAAACCCCTGAGCTTGTGACTTCGTCAAATTCTGGAACAATCCCATACATTTCCCGAGGCAAGTTCGAGAAGTTGCGAATCCCGGTGCCACCGATAGCGGTCCAACTAGAAATCGTAAAAATTCTTGATAAGTTTAGAATGCTAGAAGCAGAGCTAGAAGCAGAGCTAGAAGC
>JACCDW011519489.1_pt1 | contig 11575 bp, 8 predicted proteins | sample 7449781 | NCBI WGS metagenome assembly JACCDW01 (sample SAMN15323449, study PRJNA562643) | freshwater metagenome | isolation source: river surface water | place: USA:Blue River Watershed | collected 2017-08-18
CTGCAGACCTCAACATATTAGGAAGCCCTGGAGGCATGATCACATCAGTTGTTGATGACCAGTTCAACCACAACTCTGGTGGCTGACCCACTGCGCCATATCTAAACTCACGTCCCTCTGATGCAAAAGACAAGACATTGGGAACAAAGAACTCGGGAGTCTTCTTCTCGTAAGCATTGTGAACATCAGTTGCCCCATTAAGCCATGAGATGTTCTTATCCTTTGGAGTCTTCATCTCACCGACAACTAAAGGAAACCCATTGACCCATAGGACAAGGTCATACCTGCGATGCTCACGGCCAATATGAAAAGTAGCCTCTGTCGTAACTCGCAGAGTATTAGCCTTAGGATTTTCAAAATCAATCAAATTAACTTGCACATCTTTATCTGTACCTATGTATTTGATAGTTCTACGCCCACACAACCACGCAACAAACTCTTCATTGGATGCAACAAGTCCATCATTTCGAACTCCGAGAAGAACAGCTCGTAACTTTGAAAGGACCTCTTCAGCTCGAGCAGGGACCTTAGCAATATCAGGATTCAAGCTGACCAAACCTTTGATTACGTCATCACTCACGAAAACACTTTCAAATGGTCGCCCAAGAGTTTCATCTTCTGCCCAGACCCAACCAAGTCGAGACAAATGGTCGGCCAAACCCATCTGAACCATCTTCTCGTCGATACTCTTTTCAATCTGAGACATCATCACGCAGCACCCATGACTTTGTCATAGCTTGAAGGAATCTCGTGCTCTCCGCTGAGGAGATCGGACAGTAAAGCTTGGCGAAGATCCATTCCTGAATGTAATTGTCGTGTTAACTTGATTATGAAATTATCGAATTCATTGATAATTGATGCCAATTCTCTTTGAACTTCGATTGTAGGAATCTTCACTTTAACTTTCTTTACAACGTCGATATTCAGATTTCTAACACCAGATCCAGCGGCCAAGGATTCGAACTGGCGTTGGACGTAATTTGAGTTCAAAAGGTTATAGAGAAAATCTTCATCAAATCTGTTACTCACTTTTGAAAGCAATAGCCATCCGTCATGTATGCACCCATCCGTGCGCATTATGTAAGGACGTCCAAAACTCATTGAGTTCGAAAGGATAAAATCTCCGCTAAAGACTTCTCGAGAACGAGAAATTCCCTCCTTTTTAATTTTTTGTAGTGTCGAATATATGTACTTTTCACTTCTCGTCGCATCTGCAATTTTGACCCAGTTAATTCCGTCTTGAGAATCGGTCAGATACTCCAGAATAGGGCGGGGTGAACCTCCACGAGAAATTTCTAGTACTTCGCCCAAGGTGACCTCCACCCAGTCGTCATTTAATTCAGAAATGATTTTTTCTAACTGGGCGTTACTGGCTGATCTAGCACTGGCCAACTGATGTTCGAGGGCTTTTATATAGGAATCGACTGAGGAGATTAGGTCAACAATTCTTTTTTGTTCGGTGAGTGGTGGAATTTTTAGTTCCATATTAGCAATTGCATCGGGTGAAACATGGGGCACCGTGGTTCCTCGGCAGGTTTCTTTGATGTAGTCAGCTTTTGAAGAGATGAAAAGAGTTAGAAACTCACGCAAGATTTTGGAATTCTGTATAGTGACAACAGCCATCGTCGAGGAGACCACACCACGGCGTGCAGAGAATAGATCACCTGCCCCGGCGCCATCCCAAAGAATCAGACAGTCACCATCTTCTGCCGTAACCGAACCCTCAAGGTTTTCGATCCAATAATCAGGCTGACTGCTCCGCAAGTAACTAGCGGTTAGGTAAGGGACACCAATACCCTCTTCATTCTTGCTTTTTGGCAATTTACCTTTGATTGCTGTTGCTACATCTTTGAACTTATAGTCGACCCATCCATCACGCATAGCCAGCAGCCTTTAACTTCACTAGCAAAGCCTTTTCGGCAGCTGCTAAATCAGTACGAGCCTGATCAAAAGATGCGAGCGCATCCTGAACATCAACAACTTCTGCAGCCTCTGCTTTGAGATAGCGACCGATGTTTAGATCCCAATTGTGCTCTTCAATTTCGTCATGAGAAACTAGGCGTGCAGAAATATTTTCCTTTTCGCTCTCGCCCAAAGTCTGGTAAACAGAGAAGATATCTTCAACATCTTCATCTGTCAGGAAGTTCTGAGCTTTACCCTTACCAAATCGCTTAGACGCATCAATAAAAAGTATGTGTTTCTTTCGCTTCTTATCTTTCGTTGCTCTAAAGAACATCAAGCTGGCTGGGATGGATGTGCCATAGAAGAGGTTTGGCGCTAGGCCGATAATGGTTTCAAGGAGATCTGACTCAATAAGGTGCTTGCGGATAGCACCTTCTGCGCCACTTCTAAAGAGAACTCCATGTGGCATGACCACGCCAACTCGGCCAGTCTCAGGCTTCATCGAAGTGATCATGTGTTGAACCCATGCGTAGTCGCCATTGTTCTTTGGTGGGACTCCACCGATTGCTCGTTTATGTGGATCTGTAGCCCATTTATCTGCGCCCCAATCCTTCAAACTGAAAGGAGGGTTAGCAACTACTAAATCGAATTGATCAAGTTTGCCTTTTGCATCGATGAACTTTGGTTTTTGCAATGTGTCTTCTCGTCGAATCTGTGCATCTTCTACTTCATGGATGAAAAGGTTCATGCGTCCGATAGCAGCAGATGTTTGGTTGACTTCTTGACCATAGAAGCGCATCTGCCGAACAGAGCCACCTGATTGTTTAACTTCAGCTGCGGCTTCAATCAACATACCTGCAGAACCACAAGTTGGGTCGTAGATTGAATCTGTTGGTTGCGGGCCAAGTATGCGAACAAGTAAATGGACTACCGCACGAGGTGTGAAGAACTGGCCTGCGCTAGTTGAGCTTTCATCCGAGAAGCGCTTGAGCAAGTATTCGTAACCACCTCCTAAAAGGTCGTTGGAGACTTTGCTGGGTGAGAGATCTCTTTGGCTGAAGTGGCTGACCAGTTTTTCAAGACGCTCAGGTGGCATCTTGTTGTGATCGGCCCATGGAGCATTTCCAAAAATTTGGGCTAATTGATTCGGGTTAGCCTCTTCAATTTTCTGCATGATGTTTTGAATGAGCACACCATGGTTTTCAGCAGCACGACGTAGATCTGCCCAGTGGCAGCCCTTGGGGATTTGAAAAGTGTGAAAGTCGGCAGCAGTTTCATCATCAATGTCTTTGCCAAACTTCTTGATTGCCTTTTCTTGCTCTTCATCCCATGTGTCGCTGAGGCGCTTAAGAAAGAGGAGAGGGAAGACAAAGTCACGGAGGTTTGCTGGATCAACTGGGCCACGAAGGATGTTTGCGGAGTCCCAAAGCCATGACTCAATATCTTGCTGCGTGGCTTGGCTCATCTGTTGTTCTCTCCCTAGGGACTGCTGGATGTTGGGCTAAAACTACCGTTGATGTCAGACAAGTAGGTAGTACTGCCAAGTCAGGATTGGGCGCTTTCTCGAACCTTGCGGGTGTCAGTCTTGGAAGTTAGAGTCCCTATTAACCCAACAAGCCCATCAAATTACTAAAGGCGGATTAATGGCTCTAGAACTCGGTAAATTCGAAAAAGTCGAACTCAGAGACGTCTGGAAGCACGAGGCAACAGATTTCAGTGCTTGGTTGGCAAAGCCAGAAAATCTTGACGCGCTCGCCGAGCAGTTGGGAATTGAGATTGAGTCAATTGGTACCGAGGTTCCGGTCGGGCGATTCAAAATCGATATCTTGGCTAAAGAGATCAATACAAATGAAAATGTTATTATTGAGAATCAGCTTGAGCCAACCAACCATGACCACCTCGGAAAAGTAATCACCTACGCCGCTGGTTATGACGCAAAATATTTGATTTGGATCGTCAAGGATGTTCTACCTGAGCATTTGAAAGCGATTGAATGGCTAAATGAGCATTTGGATGACACGGTCAGATGTTTTCTGATCAAAATTGAGGTTTGGAAAATTGGTAATTCCAATCCTGCGCCACGTTTCGAGATAATCAGTACGAAAAACGATTGGGTTGCTTCGATTAAGAAATCAAGCAAAAGCAATGGGTTGAGTACGTTAGAGGTTAAGCAGTTTGATTTCTGGACTTCGTTCAATGACTATCTCAATAATAAAGATCCTAATCTTAAGCATCACAAACCGGCAGGTCAGCATTGGATGACATTTACTATGGGTAGTTACTTAGCCCATATTCCAGTGACGATAAATACCGTAAAAAGTAGACTCGCAACTGAGCTTTATATATCCGATAACAAAATGTTCTATTCCTTCTTGAGGGAAAACGAGGATGAACTGATCTCGGCATTTGGAGTTCAGCCGGATTGGTTTGAGGCAAACATGGCATCTGGATTTAGAATTTTTAAGCCTGTGGGAGATGTGTTTGATGAATCTAAAAAAATTGAATACTTTGATTGGTTCTACGAAAGCATCGTTAAATTCAAGAAAGTTCTAACTCCGTACATACAAGAGTTTAAATCAAGCTCAGCGTTGGAGTAGACCCATAAATGAAGATTCAGACACAACTCGTAGGAGCCGCGGGCGAGCATTTGGTGCTATCGCGATTGCTTTCTCGTGGAATTCTTGCCGCTCAAGCTCCGCAAGGAACGCGAAAGGCCGACATCATTGTGCATCCTCTTGATGACGGAACTCCGTGGTTGATACAGGTCAAGACTCGGCTAAAGGGTTCCGCAGGTGGAGGCTGGAAGTTAGATGACAAACATATGGAAGAGAAGTCTCCTAACTTAATGTACTGCTTTGTTGACCTTCAATCAGTTCCGGAAAAGGTTTATGTAGTGCCGTCAAAGAAAGTAGCTCAAGTCTTGGTGGAAGCAGATAAAGAGTGGATGAAAAAGCCAATGAGAGATGGCTCAAAGCGCTCGAAGAATATGTGGCGAATGATTAAACCTAGCTTCATTATCAAACTGAAGTCTGCCCCACATGGCTGGATGGATAAGTACCTTGAGAATTGGGATTTATTGGAAGGCTAACTTCTATAAATCTTTAATCAGAGCACATCCATATCCGACAATTTTAATATTCAGAGAATCTTTGGTTTTTCCAAAGTAGTACGCTTCAATTTCCTCGCCATCGTAAGTCCCTCTATCGATTGCAAAAAGCTCTTCATCTATTCCAAGTCTGACGCTGCAAGATATTTGAGATGAGCTGAGGAGTTTCAAATCGCCTAAGGTCGCAACCTTTAAGACTTTTGATCTCGCCGCTGATTCTCCAGTTGTGTATTCGAAACCGTAGTTAAGCAGCGGTACGGATTTATCAGAGTTTCCAGGCGCAGGTGACTTAGTTATCCCATTTACCGATGGAGCCGATCCTTCGTTGCCTGAGCTACTTCCGATTGATCCAGGAGTGCCAGTTGTTCCTTCTTGACCGGCATTACCGCCGTCCGCTGACGTAGTTGGCGAAGGAGAGGTTAGGGTTGTTCCTGGTCCAGAATTCGTTGGAATATTTATAACTTCAGAACTGTTAGTGAAAATCGCAACTCCGGCGACAAGAGCCACAACTGACGCTGCAACAGAGAATCGAGAATTCCAGTTCTTCGATTTAGTTTTCTGTGCATCAGCAGCGACTAATGCGTCCACGTGCTTTTCGAATCGCTTGATTTCTAGCGGACTCATAGGAGGTGCTTTAGGTAAACCTTGTAGCAACTTTTCAACGAAGTCGTCTTCATTGCTCATTTTGCACCTCCATTCTTTTGACGTTTTCCACGTTCATTTGGTTCCAAATTTGGACTTAATTCTCTCAGGATTTCCGCTAAAGCCTTTTTACCTCTGTCGCACCGACTTTTCACAGTTCCTAAGGGGACTCCCAGCAATTCAGACGTTTCTTCAACGGTATATCCCTGGATCCAAACCATTGAAACAGCTTCTTGTTGATCCTTAGAGATCGAAGCAAGCGCACGCCTAATTGTAATTTCCGTAGCTTTTGAATCTGAGAAGTCCGCCTCACCGTCTGGCACGAACTCGAGGGCATCATCCTCAATATTCTGAGAGGATCGAGTTTTCTCTTTCCTCAGCTGATCTATGCAGGCGTTAACTACAAGTCGGTAAATCCAAGTAAAAACCTTGGATTCGCCTCTGAAGGAATGTGCTGTTTTGAATATTGTTATACAAGCTTCTTGCAGAGCGTCATTCGCCATTTCGCGATCCAAAATTTTGGAGCGAGTGACTTGCTCCATTTTTGGCCGCAATCGCTTGATCAGATGACCGAGCGCCTGACTTTCTCCACTTTGATATAAATCCATTAACTCTTCATCTGAATAGGAGTCGAGGCCTAATGACAAGCGCGCCACCTCCAGAGAATCTAACTCTGAAATAGTAGCGCGTTGGACTTCAGATAAGGATCTCTCTAGTTCAGATTTAACTAAAAAGATCCAAGGACCCCTGGAAATAGTAGGCAAGAAACAGGGGCCCTTGGATCGGTAGAGAGGTCTGGATTTAGAAAGTGTCGATCTCTGTCGTTACGAAGGAGACTACGAAAGGATTCGAAAGACTCTGTCGTTGTGTTCCAGACTTCAAAACGCGGATTCGATATGTCGAATCGTGGTCACACCACATTGGTACCGATGAAAGTTCTTCATCGCAAAGTGGATTAACACTAAGTAAAGCGATGCCATCAGCATCTGTTCGTGAAATCTGTTCCGCAGACCAAGTTTTAGTACCCGCGTTGAACAATTCGAGAATAACTCGGCGTCCTACGGTTGCCGGCAATACTGAAACCTTAACTGCAGGCATTTCGCCGATGGTGTCGTAGTCATCTTCAGAGAAATCTCTATGACCTTTGTCGCCACCATCTTCCCAACCCCATGTAATTGCTTGCTGTGCTTTTGGCTTACCTAGTGCGTTTGCTGGAACTGCTAGTAGGGAACTAATAACTGTCGTAGCTGCCAGCATTAAAGCGATTTTCTTTGTATACATTTTTATCTCCTTTTGTCATTTCACTCGTTGTTGAGTGGATGCTTATAGGACGTGGAACCTGCCTTCTTGGTTCCACAGATTTCAATAAATTTTTTCCAAGCAGGAATCCATGGGGAATCTGCTCTTTACTGCCCACTGAATGAGATTTCTGGGAACTTTATGGAACCAGCGGGTACTGCCACACGTCTAATGGTTGATAAATTGGACCTATGGGGGAGAACGTGAAATTGAAAAAAGCTCTATTCGGCGCACTTGCTTCGGCACTAGTTTGTTCCGTTTTGCTGACCCCACAGGCGGCTCAAGCTGTTACCTACGGCAACCCCGTAGATGATCCGATGACGCGCGCCCCATATGTAGTCTCGATTTGGGCTTCTGAAAAAGGTGACGTGCGGTTAGCCGAATTCATTTGTACGGGAACTTTGATCTCACCAAACATAGTCCTAACTGCTGCTCACTGTGTAGATTTCAAAAAAGTATCGTTCTTCGTGAAGACGGGCGCAGTTGCATTGCAGCAAGAGACAGCTCTATATCCGGCAACGCCTTGGAAGGGTACTCGCTACGACCCAAAGAGTATTGACGGGGATATTGGGCTTCTAAGACTCAACACGAAGATTTCTGGATATACATTTCCTAGTTTGGCTTCGGCAAAGATTGCAAAGCAGATTAATTCAAAAACGAAATTGACGCTTATGGGTTGGGGTACCGATCAAAACGGAGACCTCGCGGATACTTTGCATTACTCGAATTTATCTTTACAAGATAGCACCGCTAAAAAAGTTTGGGGTAAGTACTTCAACGATAAAACAATGCTCGGTGCGGGAAAATACATTAAGGCTGAAAAGAAATGGTCCGGATCTTGCAGAGGCGATTCTGGAGGACCTCTCTTTGCGACATTAAATGGAATCGAATATGTAGTTGGAATTACCAGTTGGGGTGCAGCTGACTGTCGCCTCGAAAAGCCAAGTATTTTCACAAGAGTTAGTTATTTCGAGAAGGACATTCGGTCAGGAATTAAGGCAGTTGAATTGCTTGCGAATACAGTGAATCGCTTGGCACCCATTGAAGTTATTGCCCCAGTAATGCAAGGTGATGGAACCCCTGGAAGTACTTTGACCTGTAACTCTGGAACTTGGGAAAATGTAGTAGTTCTTGAAACTTCCTGGTTATCACCAAATCGAATGGTTGGCTCAACTAACCCAAGCACAAAAATCATCGCAGCCGATGCCGGTCTCGAATTTAAGTGCAAAGTTATAGCAATTTCGAAATCTGGAGATCAGGAGACGACCGTAACGCGGACTTTGTCCCGAGTTCTACCTAAGAAATTAGCGGTAGCTTCACCGCCTGTCATCGGCGGCCTAGAAGGCTCAGATGTCGTCAAAGTTGGAAGCGTTGCACGATGCGAAGGTTGGAATTGGGCGGAACCGGTTGATAAAGAAATCGTTCAATGGTTCACAACCTCGACTGGCGCGGTTACTACGCCAGTCAACGGAAAACTTATAGCAACAGGCCTAGAGCTTCCGATAACAGCCGATTTCCTCAAGAACGAAAAGAATCGCTATTTGGTCTGTCAGCTAACAGGAACGAGGGAAGGTTTTCCAAGCTATTTGGTAGCGACCAAGTACATTTCGACACCCACGGCACCGGTTATTAATGATGTTTCTGTAAACACTTCTGGGTTAAAAAATGGTACTACTGCTTCTTGCACATACTCAGGCGGAAATACACAAGCGGTTGCGAATTTTGAATGGGGTTACTCTGGAACAGGCAATACGTTCTCCCCGTTATCTGGACAGACAGCGGACTTTATCCAGATAAACTCACAGATAATTAGGGCAGCATCAGGTCAAAAACTCGCTTGCAAGGTCACCATTTCTTTTCAAGGCGAAACAACTTCTAAAGTCGGAACTTCGTATGAGATTTTTGAAAGCGCACTTGAAGCACCAAGAGTTACTGTCTTCGTTCCAAATAGTCCATATGCAGGGAGCAGCGCAAGCTGCAGTATTCCTAGCTCGACAAAGTACCTATCAACCACTTACGAATGGGGTATATCAACTTCCCCTCAATCAAATGTATTCATGTCGGGTGTCATTGGAAGATCAAGCACCTTCAATTTCGACGGTACCTCTTTATTGACTGCTGCTGGAAACTATCTGGTATGCGTTGTAACTGTTGAGAATGAGGTTGGGAAGGCACAAGGTTCAGCCAACGGATTAGTTTCAGTGAATGCCGCTGCATCATTACCATTCCTTTCGGCTTTTTCAGTTTCAAGTCAGACAAAGTCTTCAGGGAACGTAACTGCAGTCTTTGCAATTCCATCCGTTTATGGATTTGATTCTAATTTCATGGAAGTCAGACTTCGAATGCCTGGCGCAAGTTGCGATGGCGCTCAGATAGTCACCTTCGCAACTTCATTTAGTTGCAGTGGTTTATCAGGATCTCGTAGTTACTCTGGCTACTTGGAAGTGAAATACAAGATAAATCCGGCGATTCCAAGTAGGCAATCTTCAACCACGACTTTCACAACTATTGATGCAAGCGTGGCCCCATCAATTATGCTTTCGAATTCTATGCAATCTGTTACCACGGGAAATTCCTTATCAATTGCGACTGTAAGTAACACCGGTGGGCCAGTAAATTCAAATGGTTACTCGGTATCTCCATCGTTACCAGCGGGATTAACGTTTAGTACTTCTACGGGCATGATTTCAGGAATCCCAACTCAGGCACAAGCGCAGCGGAGTTACACAATCACCGCGACCGGTCCGGGCGGAACTTCTAACGCTGTCTTTACGTTAACGGTTGTAGCCGCGGAAATAGCGCCTCAGATATCTCTTTCGAATTCTGTGCAGAGTGTCACTGTTGGCAATTCGATTAATACAGTGATCGCGACAAATTCAGGTGGGTCAATCAACACAAACGGGTACTCAATTTCACCTTCTTTGCCATCGGGGCTGATTTTCAATACGAGTACCGGTTCGATTGCAGGTAGTCCAACTCAAGAGCAGACTTCACAGAGCTATTTAGTTACAGCCACTGGCGTGGCTGGAACCTCAACTGCAACATTCACTTTGAGAGTGATAGCTCCGGTTGCCGCACCTTCAATAACCCTCTCAAATGCAGTTCAGTCTGTGACCGTTGGGAATCCAATATTGACGGCGACCCCAAATAATTCAGGTGGCAGCTTAAATGCTAATGGATTTTCAATATCACCATCTCTACCAGCTGGGCTGAACTTCAACTCTAGTTCGGGAGCTATTTCTGGTACTCCAACTTCAGCTCAAGCGCAGACCAACTACACCGTGACTGCAACTGGCACGGGCGGTACATCGAGTTCCGTATTTACGCTAACCGTCCTAGATAACCAAGCACCAGTTCTAGCTTCTAATTCCGTTGTTCTTGTAGCTCGCGTGCTTTCTTCGGACCCTGCGCAAGCGGTAACTTTTCGAGCAACTGATCGTGTTGGAATATCTGACGCCTTCATCCAAGTTTTGAATTCAAGTAATGTTGTAATGGGTACTTATTCTGCTTCAAGAATTTCTGGCACCGCTTTTGATGGAACATATGCCTCAAGCTTCTATTATGATCCGATTTTCTATCCTTCTGGTACATACCAAGTTAAGGTACGTCTCGGAAATATCGCGAGCAAAGTGCTGGAATGGCAGAACGTTGGCAGCATTCAAATCACCGCACCAGCAGACACTCAAAACCCGGTAGTGATTGCAAATTCTGCTGTATTTTCAACGCCAAATGTAAAGCTGGGAGAATCGGTTGATATTTCATTTCAGGCAACAGATAACCGAGGAGTCCTTACTACAGTCATTGCATTCATGGATGGAAATGGAAATAGTCTGACATGGGTAGCGGGAACGTTGGTAAGTGGATTGGCGATTTCCGGAACATTTAAGGGAACAATCGCTATTCCACTAAATTTTAAACCTGGCGGATACATTGTTTGCGCGCTGGCGATTGATGCAGCAAATTTAAGATCTGCAAATCAATGCGGCTCACGTGCCGAATATGTTCAAATTGGCGTAATCGAAGTGGTCGATGCCAACTCGATTTATGTACTAACTGGTTGGGAAGCCTCAGCGCTAAATGGAGGCGTAATTCCACAAAATCGTGGTGGAACTTGGGAGATTAAGACTTTAGATAGATCAAAAACTTTTGTGACGGCAGTTGTTGCTAGATCAAAAACCGGATCGCCGGACATTGTTGCAAACAGCTTCTGGAAGAGCAGAAGCGAATCCGTGGGGGGTGGTCCGGACAATTGGCAGGCAGGTTTTAGTGTTCCATCAAACGCGATAACAGGAAGCTTTTATGAAATTTTCTGGTCTATCAAGAAAACGGATGGAACGACTGGCGAATACGTAGGTGGAGGCTTCCAAGTCGGTTGACTTGGAGATTGATTCAAACCCTAAGCTTCCCAACCTGCTTTAACTTCCGCAGCGCTTTCGGCGTGATCTTGCCACCGAAAGTTCCGCGCTTTGGTGTAGTGAGAAAGCCGATATCCATCGCACTGCTCACGCATTCTCCGATGAATTCTTCGGGGAGGACGAGTTCGTAGGCGAGGTCGATAACGGGGATCTGTGAACCGGTGAGGACTACGCGGTTATAGAGCCAAGCGATTTCAAGGAGGTATTCCTC
>JACCDW010857868.1_pt1 | contig 11573 bp, 13 predicted proteins | sample 7449781 | NCBI WGS metagenome assembly JACCDW01 (sample SAMN15323449, study PRJNA562643) | freshwater metagenome | isolation source: river surface water | place: USA:Blue River Watershed | collected 2017-08-18
ACGCAGGTGGCTCTTTTTCTTAGCGCTTTGCCCACTGAGGTCGCTTGCGTGCTTTGAGGAGTCCAAATTTCTTTCGTTCTACTGCGCGAGGGTCACGCTTGAGGTAACCTGCTCGTTTAAGTGGGATTCGTCGATCAGCTTTCTCTTTTACGAGTGCGCGCGCGATACCGAGCTTAATAGCATCAGATTGTGCGCTGAGTCCGCCTCCTTCTACTTTTGCTGATATTTCATATGTTTCGATACCTGCGTTCTCAGTCTCGAGTACTGCAAGGATGTTTTTCTGGAGTGCGGTTGCGTAAAAATACTCTGCAAGCGGTCGCTCATTGATGATTACTCGCTGCTCTTTTGACTTTACAATACGAACACGCGCAGTAGCAGTCTTGCGTCGCCCAATTCCTTCGGTGTATTGCTTTACAGTTGTCATATATCAAAAGTTATTCAGTTACAATGAGGTTCTTCATTCGCTTTGCATGAAGTTTGTTCTTTGGGAGCATACCAGAAACAACACGCTTCACGACTTCTCCATACCCGCGGCGCTTTGCAAGGTGCCCAAGTGTCTCAACACGACGTCCACCTGGGTGTCCTGTGTAGTGTTGGAATTCATCCGTCGCACGCTTTTCGGTGATATCAAGCTGCCCAGCGTTTGCAATTTTTACAACCACTTCTTCTACTTTATTTTTTGTGAAATGTGTAGTTGTTTTTCCGAGAAGCACAGAAGCAGCCTCAGTCGCAACACGACCAAGTCGTTTATTTGTAGCGTCGATAATGTATTCTTTCGTTTCCATATATTTTACGTTAAACAAGCTCTATATACGCTTCTGTTCGACCAGCTTTTGTCTCACCGAGCTTTATGATGCGTGTGTAGCCACCATTTCGATCAGCATAACGCTTAGCAATATCGTCGAATAAACTCTTTACCACTGCCTTATTTGGCTCTCCTAGGGCACTTGCGACGAGTCGGCGTGATCCAACAGTGTCATTCTTACCCTTAGTGATAAGTTTCTCTACGTACGGACGGAGTTCACGAGCTTTCGCCTCTGTAGTCTTAATTTTTCCGTGTTCGAGCAGCGATATTGCGAGACCACGAAGAAGCGCCGTTCTCTGGCTCTTGTCGCGTCCGAATGTTCTGATTTGATTATGGTGTCGCATGGTAATGTATTACTCTTTGAAGGCAATGTTCATTTTTGCAAGAATATCCTCAAGCTCCTCTACTCCTTTAGGACCGATTCCGTCGAGCGCTAGAATATCATCTTTTTTCTTACGCACAAGGCCTCCTACCGTTCGGATGTTTGCGTTCTCAAGGGCGTTCATAGTTCGTGTTGATAAATCGAGAGATTCGATTCGTGTCTTGAGTACATCTGTATCAAGTGCAGAATCGTCATCTACTTTTGGTGCAGCTGCTTCTGCTGGCGTCATTTGTGCTGAGTCTTGGAATCCAATGACTGCTTTAAGTTGGAGGATCATGATCTCGATTGAGTTCTCGAGCGCTTCGCGTGGTGAAAGCGTACCATCAGTCTCAATAAAGACACGAAGTCGATTGTAATCAGTTCGATCACCTACACGCATGTTCTCAACCTCGTAGTTTACTCGTCGGATAGGAGTAAATACTGCATCGAGCGCAATAGTACCGATATCCACCTTGTCTTTCTGGTGAATTTCTCGAGGTACATAGCCAAGGCCATGTTCTACAAGAAGCTCAATGTTGAGAGTTGTCTTGTCAGTGATCTCGGCAATTTTCTGCTCTGGGTTGAGGATGGTGATCTGGGTAGGAGCAACGATATCTCCTGCAGTAACTACTTTCGGACCTGCAACTTTAAGTCTGAGTGTAAGCGGAGTATCGCTTTGCATACTGAGACGAATTCTCTTGAGGTTTAGGAGAATAGTAATTACGTCTTCTCGGACGCCTTCAATTGCAGAAAATTCATGCTGCACGCCGTCAATCTTCACTTGGGTGATTGCTGCACCAGGTAATGATGAAAGGATTATTCTTCGAAGTGAGTTTCCGAGAGTGTGGCCGTATCCAGGATACAATCCGTCAATCTCAAAAACACCTGAGAATTCTTCCTCTTTGATTACTCGTGGTTTTGATGGTAACGCTACGTTTGTTTCAAGCATGGTACTTAGATTAATTACTAAATTATCGACTGTAATATTCAAGGACTTGCTGAGGATCAAACAGAGTTTCAGAAGGCTCGTACGTTGGTTCCGCCTTTTTCTCACCACTCAACTCCTTCGTGTTCCGGCTAAGCCAGTGTGGAGTTGTGTGTGACTCAAGAGTCTCATTGAGTGCAATAAAGAGAGGAGACTGCTTGCTTTGTTCTCGTACGGAGATGACATCTCCAATAGAAACCTTGTGAGAAGGAATGTTTAGTCGACGTCCGTTAATACAGATGTGTCCATGAGAAACGAGCTGTCGTGCGAGGCGACGTGTCTTTGCAAGACCAAGTCGGTAGACTACATTGTCGAGGCGTGATTCAAGACGACCAATAAGCTCAGTGATAGGCTGATGGCTTTTAGCAAATGCTTCTTTTACATAACGAGAAAGCTGCTTCTCAGAAACTCCATACGAGAATCGCATTTTTTGTTTCTCAATAAGCTGCTTCTTATAGTCTGAAGCAGTACCACCTTTGCGTGTTTTATTTCGAGCACTTCGTGCCTCTGAAAGCGCAAACTTTTGTGTTTGAGTCTTTTCAAAAATTGGTGCACCGAGGCGCTTTGCTATTTTATACTTTGGACCGATGATCATATGCGTATCTCTTCCTAATTAAATTCTTCGAGCTCGTGGTGGACGTGGACCATTGTGTGGTACCGGCGTCTCATCAGCGATCTTAGTAATAGCAATCCCCTTTCCTGAAAAACCACGAAGTGCAGATTCTCGACCAGCACCGATACCCCGTATAACCACATTTGCATCTTTCATGCCCATTTGGTTTGCTTTTTCACCGATAATTTCACCTACCTTTGCTGCTGCAAAAGGAGTGCTTTTTCGTGATCCCTTGAAGCCAAGAGTTCCACTCGATGCAGAAATAAGAGTATTTCCCTTGTTATCACAGAGTGTGAGAATGGTGTTATTGAACGTTGCAAGGATATTGAGCGTACCCACAGCAACTTTTCGCTTTGGAATGCGTGCAAGTGCTCGAGCTGCTGAGCTAGAGTCACCACCACCTCCTTTTTTTATAATTCGTTTCTTACCCATAGGTCATTCGATACTAATAAGTGTAACTAAAGTTGCAGGAAATTTTATGTCTTTTCGAGCTTACGACGACCAGATCCCATAGTCTTCTTAACACCTTTAAGCGTACGAGCGTTTGTTTTTGTACGCTGTCCACGTGCAGGGAGACGCTTTGCATGGCGTGAGCCACGGTATGACTGGATGTCTTTAAGTCGTTTAATATTTGCACCCGTTTCTCGTCGGAGCTCACCTTCAATGGTGAAAGACTCAACTTTCTCGCGGATTGCGTTCTCTTCTTCAGTAGAAAGATCTTTTGCGGTCTTGACCGGATCTATACTGAGTTCTTTGAGGATAGATCGCGCTCGTGATACACCAATACCGTACACAGAGGTAAGGCTGTACTCAAGATGCTTTGTATCTGGAATGGTTATACCTGAAATTCTCATATTTATCCTTGTCTTTGCTTGTTACGAGGTTTCTTCTTGTTGATAACGTATATGTAGCCACGGCGACGAACAATTTTGTCGTCTGGACTAATCTTTTTTACTGATGATCGTACTTTCATAATTTAAAGTCGTTTAGCGATGCGTGCTTTGCCACCGTAGGGCTCAGGTACAACACCAACCCTGTCTCCTACAAGAACTCGAATCTTAAATTTCCTCATTTTGCCTGCGAGATAGGCAATGATAGGCTTTTCTTCCCCATCTATCAAAACACGAAAAAGCGCATTTGGGAGCGCCTCCTCTACGGTTCCATAGACGAGATTTTCTTTGTCTGATTTTTCCTGCATCAAACAGAAAGGAGTCTAACAAACTTTACAAAATACGTCAATAGATCTTTCATATATACCTGTGTATGAGCCTATTGTTTTGGCTCAAGTACCATAGTTACTTGTATGTCATCCTTGTTTTCAGGGAATCTTGAGCTCCAGAATGGCCGTACTTCCGCTTGAGCGTTACTGATTGCAGAATACTTACTAAAGACGGCATTTGCATCACTCTTAGGTATACCAATAAGGTCATTTTGAAGTGCTGTGGTATCAAAACTCCATACTACACGAGCACCACCCTTGAGTGAGAAGTCTATAGATTCATAGGTAGAAATATCTGAAATTGAGGTGGTCGCTGATTGATAACTGAAAGTGAGGGCTTCCGGATTAAGTAAGGTAACAGGATCTCCAGTGTAATCAGCGATAGTTTTGTCTGCAAGGAAGCTTGCAAACTCGGATTCCTTGAAGATAGGCACCTGGAGGCGGGCACGTTCCTTTATGGTCGCAAGAGACTCCCCGTACTCGGTAGCAGGAAGAGAGTCAAATGCAAATGCGACAGCACTATCAAAGACCACAAAACCTGCAGGTTTCTTTGTCTTCAATTCTTCTAGTAAGCTATTTCGAAGCTCGGTGTGAAGAGCCTGTTGTGCAGTCTGAAGCTCAGCTTCATCAATAATATACTTCTCGCCCTCAAAACCACCTGTAAAGGCAGCTGTGGACTCTGCATATACGCTGTCGTACTGATCTGTTCCCTTAAGTCCAGGGACAGTAAAACGAGTCGGTTCTACATTGTACTGCTCACCAGGGCCGTCTGCGAACACATCTGCGACGATAGAGCCAGCTACAAGATTACCCTTTGCGTCCTTTGCTGCACCGGGCACTTCTACTGATTCTTTGATTCTAAAAATGAGTCCATCTTTTGTTTCAAATCGAGTGTTCTTAATAAGTCTTTGAGGTGAAGTATTTTTTGCATTGTAGATAAAAATCTTACCCTCTGCTCGAACTGAGACATTTTCCTTACCGCTTGCCTTGACTTGCTTTTCGCTTGTTGCTTCGAGTGTGAGGAGTTCGTAGCCCAATTCTCCAACTTGAGGCTTTGCACTTGCAGAAAACTCAGCTTGGACAGAAATGTCTTTTATCTTAGGGTGAATGGTAACTTCTGCACCACCGAGAAGTATATTTGTTGCAAAACCAGCTCCCACAATAAGGAAAGCAAGTATGGTGGTAATAATAACCCTCTTTTTTTTAGCACTTCTTCCATCGATTACGTCAATGGTGGCGAGATCAGGATCGACTTCAGGAATTTCGCGCTCCTGTTTTGGACGCGGTGCGATATCCTGACTTGGTCGCTTTTGAGATACTTCTCGTGGAGGTGCTTTTGCGGCTACTGCAGGACGGATATCTTGCAAGTTCCATTTTTGTGACATGTTTCTATTATATACTGTTATGTGTCACTGATCTCACCACACCCGTGTAATTTGTGGAAAAATCGTGCCCCAAGCGCAAGATATGAATCCGACTCGGCTCCCATGTCGATTTCGTCAATAATATGACTATCTATTTCAATAAATCGGGTCTCTGTGGTGCGTACTTGTCGTACTGCTTCCTCTACAATTTTCTTAAAAAATGCCTGTTCCTCCTTTTGAGCCGTAATTACAATATCAGCAGGAATCATTCTCCGAGAGAGTAGATCGGTGAGTGCCTCTTGGATCTTGTTTTTGTACTCGAGGACAGTTTCACTTAATAGTGACGTTTCGGGGTTATTGTTTTCATGTACTTGCGTGAGAATGTCCGCAATTGGGCGTTCACTTGTTTTAGCAGCATGCCGTGCAAATGAACCACTACCAAAAGGTACTGAGAGATTTTCAGTAAGGAGGTTGTGCTCAACAATTCCAAATTCAGTAGCTTCTGCAGTAATGTCGATTATGCACAGTGAGTGGACTGTGGGAAGAATGTCGCGGAGTACGCAGTACATGATGAGCATGTATGTGTGTGCCCGAAGCTCAGTATTCGGAAAAAGTTTGTCTTGTACTTCATGTATTGCAATAAGAATATCTTTTGGAATAGCACCAATAACATGCGATAAATCGAGGATTTTCCCCTGCAAGGAAAGTGGATTGCTCACAGGATACTCATTTACCGCAATATCCACTGTTGCGCGCTCTACTATCTCAAAACCTTCTTCATTTATAACGGAAATATTTCTAAGATGAGAGAGTATTTCATCTTCAGCACTTTGAATTAAGTCCTGTAGTATACCCTCAGTAATTTTAAAAGACTCATCGTTTTCATAGTGTACATTTCTTGCGACGGTATATGACCAGGGTGATGAACAAGTGACGTATAGTTTTGTTATTTTTGCATCTGGGTAGTGTTCTGTAAGTGCTTGTAGACCATTTTGAGAGACCAGAAGTGCTGATGAGAAAAGTGCCTCACGTATACGCCGAACGTTCTCCTCTTTCCTGTTAGTGAGCGAGCTTACGCGCATTCCGGTACGATGCGCATAGAGTATTTTTGGAAGTCTATCACCTACATGCGAGGCGACAATAGATACCCCGACACTCCCAGAAGAGATATCGAAAAGTACACCATAGAGCATGTCGGACTCATTCCTTTTAAGGAGAAACATGCATACAGTATACCTTGAGACACATGAATTCCCCTCCTGTAATCTACAGGTATTAGCCTAGGACAGCTTTTATTCTGCGCACTCCTCTCGCTACTGCCTCTTCTTTTTGAATAGCAAAAATTCCTGATATGGTGCCAGTAGCTTCAACGTGAGGTCCGCCACATAATTCGCGAGAGTAGACGGTGCCTTCATTATCTTTGATAGTATACACTTTTACGTGTTCAGGGTACTTATCCCAAAAACTTCCTTCTATGGTTGAATCGTTTTGTGCCTCCGACTTTGAGATGGTTTCAATAGTAACTTGTGCATTTTTCTGAATTGCAGTATTGACGTATTGCTCCACTTTTTTAAGTATCTCATCAGTGACTTTTTCTCCATGCGTAAAGTCAAAACGAAGCCGTTCCGAAGTTATGTTCGAGCCAGCTTGGTGGACGTGTTCACCAAGTTCCTTTCGAAGCGCTGCGAGAAGTAAATGAGTTGCGGTGTGATACATAACCACTTTTTCTGAATGGTCAGCAAGTCCACCTTTAAACTTTTGCTCAGCACCTTCTCGAGATTTCTGGCGATGCTCATCCATGAGTTTCTGAAATTCGCCGAGTGCAACGGTTATACCCCTTTCTTTTGCAATTTCTTCTGTAAGCTCAATAGGAAAACCGTATGTAGTGAAGAGATTGAACGCATTCTCACCGGTAATGAATTTCTCTTGTGTGGGTTTCTTACTTGTGTCAGCCATCACCTTTCCACCTTCCCGTTTAACAGGAATAGAAACCTTCAGTGCTATTTTATTAAATTCCTTAAGTCCATTTTCAAGCGTCTTTCTGAACTGCATTTCCTCGCCATAAATTACATCGAGTATGTCTGATTCGTGTTCTGCAATTTTTGTATAGTATTCTTTGTACGTATCGACAACACTTTTTGCAAGGAATTTAAGATCGCCTTCAGGAATACCAACAATGTCTGCATGCCGTACCGCACGACGGAGTAGACGTCGCGTAAAATAACCTTGTTCGGTGTTGTTTGGATAAATTCCCTCACTAATCATAAATACCGCACCACGAATATGGTCAGTAATCACGCGATATGACTTTTTGTTATCCTCGTATTTTGTATGTGAAAGCTGCTCGATTTGGCGAACAACATTTTGAAGGAGATCAATAAGAAAAACGTCAGGATTGCCGAGTGTTGCCGCAGTGAGTCGCTCAAGACCTCCACCAAAATCTACATTTTGTTTTGGAAGGCGCACGAAAGAACCATCTTCCTTTTTAACATACTGTATAAAAACAGAATTTCCGATCTCGATAAAGCGGCCACAATCGCAGTTTGGATGGCAGCGTGGGCCATATGCAGTGTCATGTTCAGTACCAAAGTCGTAGAATACCTCTGTATCCGGACCACCTATTTCACCAACAGGCATTTTTTCAGGTTTTCCTGCTCGTGACCACCAATTTTTAGATGCATCGTAGTAAAAGATACGCTCTCCTTGCTGCATACCACGTTCACTTCCCTCCTTTTCGGAACCCATAAAACCAGCACCAAAAGAAACACCTTTTGCCTTAAAAAGTGTTTGCCATAGTTGTACCGCTTCAGTGTCTTGCGGAATCCCTCGCTCTTCATCGCCGGCAAAAGCGCTCACATAAATACGCTCTGGATTAAGTCCTATTTCACGTGTAAGAAATTCATAGAGTTGATTGATTTGCTCAGTTTTGAAATAGTCACCAAGAGACCAATTTCCAAGCATCTCAAAAAAAGTAGTGTGTCGATTGTCTCCTATTTCTTCAATGTCCTCAGCGCGAAAGCATCGTTGTGAGTTAGTGAGGCGGGTACCCATAGGGTGTGTTTCACCCATAAGGTATGGGACAAGTGGTTGCATTCCACTGCCGGTAAAAAGTGTTGTGGGGTCGTTTTCGGGTATGAGTGAAGCAGGTGGAACTACGGCGTGCCCATTACGCTCCATAAATGCTATAAATCGCTTCCTTACCTCATTTCCTGACATTTGGCCTAGTATACACAAATAATGTGTTCTAATCTACCGAGAAAAGACCGACTGTACAAGTGCTGCACAGTCTGCACCGACGCAGTCTAGAAACCCTGTCGAGCTATTGTAGAACATAATTTCAGCGATGTATCCAAGTACAATGAGTACGAGTCCAAACGTGGTAACGTATTGTTCCTTGCGTAATGCCTTGAGTACTACTCCATCTATTTTATGTTCTCTGAGTATATACACGTGTACGCGGAGCACAGCTATCCCAAGAACGAGTTTGCCAATGGTGCCAAGGGTTATTCCCCACAATAAAAGATTCATATGACTAGTATGTCATGGCTGTTGCATTTTGAGAACAGTACACTCTGAAGAAAGAAGAAATCTACATCAGTAGAGACGGAGCATTATTTTATATGGTATTATCTAGGTAGCTAGTTTTAAAAGGAGGCTGTGTATAGAGGCCATACTTTTTTGTTCCACTTAACCACGATTCAGCCGGAGATCATCACCATCCCCCTCCCCTTCGATCTCCGGCCTTTTTTGTATTACATGAACTGCTTGAACTCTTTTTGTACGCTTGTTACAGGACCTGCACCACTTATAACCAAATTTTGTGGATTGAGATAGAGTTCCATCGCGTCGTTAATTTCGCTTTTTGTGGCGTTGAGGAGCTGCTTTTTGTACTGTGCATATGTTTCAGTGGTGTATCCAAGAAGTGTGTATGCACCTACTTCACGAACTTTTTTCTGAATTGAATCTTCGATCATTGCATTTCTTGTATGTAGTATTGAACGAAAACGTTTTAGCTCGTCATCAGTGATGCCCCTTTGGTGCATCGCACCAATCTCTCGTATAGTTGCTGTTACCCCAGCAACTGCGTCTTTTGGGTTAAAGAAGGTCATGATACGCCAAAATCCTGTTTGATCCATCGTGGATCGTTCTGCTTGTCCATAAATGGAATACGTAAGGCCTTCCTTTTCACGTACGGTACTCATAAGTCTTCCCGTAAATCCTCCGTAGAGAGCAAGTACGCTCATACCAAACACAAATGCAGGAAAAGCTGCAGCATTACAGGATAGCGGAAGTGTTGAACCGATGCTAAATTCAATATTGTGTTTAGCGGGGATATCAATTAAGTGTACCTGTCTTCCTGTAACACTTTTTGTGTCCCAATATGGAGATGTTCCTTCTTCTTCGAAACGACTCTTTTTTCTAATCTTTCTAAGTGCACTGAGTATTGTGTCAGCGACTACTTCGTGAGCACCAATAACAACATTCCATGTAGCTTGTGAGAGTGATTGATGCAGCTTCTGGATTTCTTTTACTGTTATCGAAGCAAGCTCTTGTATGAGTGCATCACTTTCATGTATGTAGTCCGGACAGATATGTTCTACAAGTGTGTTGTTGAATTGTGCGTATGCTCGAGCACGGGCATTTTCTTTTGAAAGTATGAGTGCGTTTTTTACATATTCTTTGATTCGCTTCAGTTCATTGGGTGTAAAATGTGGGGCGAGTATTACTGATTCGAAGAGCTTTATCGCAACAGCCGTGGTGTTGTCTATTGCTGAAAATGAAATGCGAAATATTCCTCCGCTCTGACTCGCGCTCAAAGTGATTCCATGAGTGCTTAAGGTGTCAAGAAAAGCTTTGCGGTCGAGTGAACCTGCACCCGAAAGTAGTGCCTCTGTATAGACCAGTCTCAGTGCCTCTTCGTGTGGATTCCATGGACGAGATGAGCGTATTGCCATGGAAAAAAGACTTAATCTTTCTGCAGGTCGGGTAACGATAGTAGCAAGTAATCCAGTCTCAAAATGTGTTTTTGGTGTCATATACGGTTAGCGTTTAGTACCCTTAAAATAGCCTGTGATGATACTTTCCTTTTTGAATAGTTTTTGTATTCGAGCATGAATGTCACGAGCAGTGATACTTTTTAGTGTCTCTTCAGAGGTGAAGAAAGATTCCCAAGATCCTGCGCTCACATACTCAACCAGTTCTTGTGCAAATCCTAGACTGTGTTCACGTGTAGCTATCTCTCCCGCAATAGTTTTTGCAATGGTCTTTTTGAGATATGGGGAAATGTCTTTTGGGGTGAGTGCATGAATACACTTTTGTATTTCTGTGTGCACTTTTTCATGGGTCATTTTCTTGCTGAGCGTGACAAAAAGTAATCCAAGATTTTGATCATATGTTGGTTCTAGTGATGCGTGTACCGATATTGCAAGACCTTTGTCTACAAACATCCGATAGAGAATACTATCCTCACCACCCGCGAGCATCTCAAAAATAGTCATGGTTTCAAACCATTGCTTTGAGGGAAATCCCTCGTGGAGTATTCCAAGCGCATACACCTGTTTCTCAGAAGGTCTCTCGATAATGACAGAACGCTCGCCTTCTTGCTTGGGTTCACGAATTGCGTATCGCTCAGGTGTGGTATTTGATTTTGGAAGTGTACCAAAGTGTTCAAGAACGGTTTCTTTCATCTGCTTTTCTGTAATATCACCTACAATGATGAGAGTTGCATTATTGGGAGAGTAGTACTTTTCATAAAACGCTTTGAGTTTGCTAACTGTATAGTCCTCAATGTCCTCTCGGTACCCAAGTGTCTCGTGACCGTAGGGATGTGACTGGAGTGCAATCCCGAGCATTTGCACTGATAGTGCAAACTCTTCATCACCTGCATACATATCAAATTCACTGAGTACGTTCGTACGTTCCGGTAAGAACTCAGAATCAGTGAGCACTACGTCGCGCATGCGCTCTGCTTCAGTTTGAATTGCACGAGAAAAATATTCTTTGGGGTATGAAAAATAGTAGCAAGTGCGATCTTTCCAGGTATTTGCATTGAGTGTAATTCCTGTCTCACGCTCGAAAAGCATTGCTCCAGAATCAGTCTTTCGCTTGATATCGTGTATAGTCGGCTTAAAGAGCATGTGCTCAAGCATGTGCGCAAGACCTGTTTCACCTCTTGCTTCATCTCGTGCTCCGACTTTGTAGACAAGATTACTTGTTACTATACCAC
>JACCDW010539421.1_pt1 | contig 11572 bp, 9 predicted proteins | sample 7449781 | NCBI WGS metagenome assembly JACCDW01 (sample SAMN15323449, study PRJNA562643) | freshwater metagenome | isolation source: river surface water | place: USA:Blue River Watershed | collected 2017-08-18
ATGTACCACTTCCATCATATCCCGTTGTGGTAGCTACTGTTGTGCTTGATATAAAAAGAGTTTGAAAACTAGTTGATGCAGTTGCTGCGTTTTCTCTAAACATACTTATTCCTTTGACTGCCTGTATAGTTCCCGTAATACCCGCAGCGGCTGTATCTGTTACATGCCAAGACACTCTCTGTCCATCAGCAGAAGAATCAACCGTGGTTGTATTGGTGTCATGCGGACGTTCACTCACACGACTGGTATTTGTTGCATTAGTACTCCATTCATTGTAGGTACCTATAGAGTTTGGCATGAGTGCCAATACTTTTTGACCACTCGTACCGAATGTTGAGTCGTCGAGCACGATGTCATCAAAATAGAGATCCATTGTATTGCTATTTGTATTTTGAGGTTTTCCAAATGCAATATTACGCAAGGTGTTGCCCGAACCACCAAAAGTACCTGTACCCGAAACATCTGACACACCGTCAATTCTCAAATCATACTGAGCACCCACACCTCCATCAATACGTAAATTAATATAATGCCATGTAGATGTTGAAAGGGCTGTTGATGATGTTGCTATACTCACGAGAGCATTGCTTATAATCGAAAGGGTTCGATTATAGTTCAGTCTAAGAATAAAGGTTGTCTGATTGCTGGTATTTGTACCTCTAATTATTTGTTCCCCGCCAACTGTTGGAAACGTATCAACACGCACCCAAAAACTTAGATATGTATTGGAAGTAAAAAGATCTGAATCGGGACTCACTGCAAAATACCCTGTTGTAGTTGCATTCGGACGAACTGATAAAGACTGAGTGCCTGCACCAACAGGGTTAAATCGATATGCAAAAGATCCATTTTTAACAACCGATGATTGAACAGTTCCATTTTGAAGATCAAGCTCAACGTTACCAGAACCCGCTTCAGCACCGGTAAATTGAATTACGGCAGCGTTTATTACTAGAGGGATGTATGCCAAAAAAATCAGACACAAAACAACCACTAGTTTTTTATAGAAAAAACTCATGTGGATATTATAACTTTTATACCTTCAAAACAAAAGCCGTGTATTTAAACACGGCTTGTAGACGTGCATGCGCCTAGATCAACTAAGCGTCCTGCAACGTCCGGCGAACCCTGATAAAAAACTTGGTCGGCCAGAAGTGAAAAACACAGAAAGGGATGACCAGAATTTTGACAGCTGAGAGGGTGTTCACCGGCTGATATCCGAATACCGTGTTCACGACATTCAGGAAAACAGAGATGATCACGCTCCACAGGATGAACTTCAAAAGAACAGAAGGGATAGATTTCATGTGGTACTTTTTTATAGTACACCTTTACGCGTAATAAGTCAATAGCATCAAAAACCCCTACAAATAATGAAAAAACCACCCTTTCGGGTGGTTTTTTCGATTGAATTCTCTGTACTGGCGACTACCTACTTTCGCCCCAAAGGACTATCATCGGCACTACGACGTTTAACTTCTCTGTTCGGGATGGGAAGAGGTGGTTCCATCGCGTCGAATCACCAGAACAGAGAATTCAATCATGTTGTTTATGGGAAAAAAATAAATTCCGGTAAATAAAGTATGAAATTAGATCCAGCATGTGTTCTATACACATCTGTGTGATTCATAAATTTCCTAATAAGATCGAGCAATTAGTACTTCTCAGCTTAACACATTACTGTGCGTACACTTAAAGCCTATCAACCTAGTAGTCTTCTAGGGCTCTCAAACGATTCCTGATCTTGGAGTTGGCTTCCCGCTTAGATGCTTTCAGCGGTTATCCATTCCGGACATAGCTACCCTGCGTTGCCACTGGCGTGACAGCAGGTAGACCAGCGGTCCGTTCACTTCGGTCCTCTCGTACTAGAAGCAAAGCTCCTCAAGAATCAACGCCTGCAGTAGATAGGAGACCAACCTGTCTCACGCTTCTTTTCTCACATCACTGTGAGGAATGGACTATATCTTCATCCTTAACTATGTTTTATTAAGGAGATCAACGTGTAGTCTCTACGGGTGAGTACGGTCCTCTTCCCTCGGTATTACCTCTATGAGGCTTTACCGATATTAGTTGATGACGTCATAAAAGTTACCCTTCATGACCGCCGTGATTGGTTGTATTAATCTCTTTTTGTCCTTGATGTCCGAGGGATTCAGACTGTCTAGCGCATGAAAGATATCTCTATCGATCACGATCTAAACGGTCTGAACCCAGCTCACGTGCCTTTTTAATTGGCGAACAGCCAAACCCTTGGGACCTTCTCCAGCCCCAGGATAAGACGAGCCGACATCGAGGTGCCGAACTCCGCCGTCGATATGAACTCTTAGGCGGAACGAGCCTGTTATCCCTAGAGTAGCTTTTGTCCGATAATCTTCCCCCGCATCTAATGCGAAAGGTCGGTTCACTTAGCTCTACTTTCGTATCTGCTCGACAAGTACGTCTTACAGTTAAGCCAGCTTATGCCCATACACTATCGCCACGGTTTCCATTCGCGGCTAGCTGACCTTAATAGGCTCCTCCGTTACTCTTTAGGAGGATAGCGCCCCACTAAAACTACCCACCAGATACTGTCTCCCATGGTTTTTGCCCTTGGGGTTAGAACATACAACAACGAAGACGGCTGTTTCATTGACGACTCCATGCTGCCCGAAAGCGCACTTCAAAGTCTCACCGCTACGCTACGCATCGCAATCGTATGCTCAATATCAAGCTGTAGTAAAGCTTCTAGGGTCTTTTCGTCTAACTGCAGGTACCCGGCATCTTCACCGGGATTGTATTTTCACCGAGCTGTCCTCCGAGACAGTTCTCCAGACGTTACACTATTCAACGCGTCAGAACTTACCTGACAAGGAATTGCGCTACCTTAGGACGGTTATAGTTACCGCCGACATTCACCAGGGCTTACATCAGTCAGCTTGATATAATCGCACCGCCGATGGTTGACCTTCTGGCATTGGTCAAGTGTCACCCCCTATACATCCTCTTACGAGTTCGCAGGGAGCTGTGTTTTTGATAAACAGTCGCCAGAGATACTTTCGCTGCGGCCCTCTAAATAAATAGAGGGCAAGCCTTATTGCTAACTTACGGCTGATTTTTTGCCGAGTTCCTTGACCTACCTTCACTCGTTCGCCTTCGTCTTCTCGACGTGATCACCTGTTTCGGTTTTCGGTACGGATTACCGTTGGTTATGCTTAGAGACTTTTCTCGAGAGCCCGTTTTATGTAGTTCCCTCTAGCAAGCTAGAGCTTCCCTCCTGTCCTCAGACTCGTTGAGTAAACAACTGAATGCCGGATTTTCCTGGCACTCGTCCTCTGACCAAAGACCCCAATCCAATAAGGGGCTACATATATTGTACTCCGTCATCCCATCGCACCAACTGTAAGTCACGGAATATTAACCGTGTGTCCATCAGGTACGGCTTTCGCCATCCCCTTAGGCCCGACTAACCCTTCGCTGAAGTCCATTGCGAAGGAAACCTTAATCTTTCGGCGTGCGGATTTCTCATCCGCATTGTGGTTACTTGTGCCAACATTCTTACTTCTACACGCTCCAGCATGGGTCGCCCCTTTGCCTTCATCGCAGAGTAGAAAACTCTCCTACCAATGTATCTTTCCGAAGAAAAATACAGTCCTCAGTTTCGGTAGTATACTTTAACCCCGATCATCTGCGGCGCAAACCCTCTAAGTGAGTGAGCTGTTACGCTTTCTTTAAATGATGGCTGCTTCTAAGCCAACATCCTCACCGTCAAAGAAGATTCACCACCTCCCTAGTACTTAGTATACATTTTGGGACCTTAAATTGAGATTCGGGCTGTTTCCCTTTTGTCCTGTGGAGCTTAGCCCCCACGGACTTACTGCCGCATTTTAACCATAGGTATTCGGAGTTTGATAGGTTCTGCGATCTTTCGACCTGTCAGAATCTTCCAGTGCTCTACCCCCTATGGGAACATACGACGCTATGCCTAAACATATTTCGGAGAGAACCAGCTATTACCGAGTTCGATGAGCTTATCACTCCGTACCACATGTCATCGCAGAGTATTGCACGTCTCTAGCGTTCGGTCCTCCCGCTGTCTTTCGACAGCGTTCAACCTGCACATGGCAAGCTCACCTGGCTTCGGGTCTGATGCATACTACTGATTCGCGCTATTCACACTCGGTTTCCCTGCGGCTCCAGGCTTTCAAGCCTTTAGCCTTGCAGCATGCATCAACTCGTTGGCTCATTCTTCAATAGGCACGCCATGACGGATCTTGCGACCCGCTCTGACTCCTTGTAAGCATATGGTTTCAGTTCTATTTCACCTCCCTCTCCGGGATGCTTTTCACCTTTCCCTCACGGTACTAGTTCACTATCGGTCTTCTGGAATATTTAGCCTTGCCGGTTAGTTCCGGCAGATTCCCTCAGGCTACTCGTGTCCTGAGGTACTCAAGAATGACAACAAAGAAGACATTTTATTTTCGTATACAAGGCTATCACTTTCTAAGGCTCGACTTTCCAGTCGATTCTACTAACAAAATGTTTTTTAACTTCTTTCTCTATAAATAGAGACGTCATCACCTTACAACCCCCGATCTTAATCGCGTTCTACGTCTTTCGACATAACCCGCGATTAAGATCGAGTTTGGGCTCTTTCCCTTTCGCTCGCCACTACTAAGGAAATGTTGTCTGCAATACGCAGACTTTGTTTTCTCTTCCTCCTGGTACTGAAATGTTTTACTTCCCAGGGTGCGCTCATTCACGTCAAGCGTGAATGTCTCTCGTATCTCTACGAGAGGAGTTGCCTCATTCGGAAACTTTCGGATCAACGCCTGTTTGGCAGCTCCCCGAAATTATCGTCGCTACACAACGTCCTTCATCGCTTCTCAGAAGCCAAGGCATCCACCATATGCTCTTAAATTTCCTATTAGGAAATTTAAAAACCACTAAACTAATTTCTCAATGATCTATTTTGCTTACAACAAAATAGATTCAATACTTTTTTACCTTTGCTATTTTTGTTTTTCCCGAACAAAAATAGGATTTACCATGACCGTCTATAGATCATGGTAGTCACCTCTCGCTCTTGAAAAGACCATCTGTAATTAAACAGAAAGACTAACGAGGGTGGGGTTCTATTTTCAAAGAAACAACATTCCTCTAAAAAAGAAATCCGCTCGACTTGAGCGGAACGTAATAGGGCCAAAGAAATGGCCTATTTCGTTCGCGCTTTAAGTGAATTGATAACCATATTTGGAGGTAGAGCTAAGTATACCCATAATCACTTATTCGTCAAGCATATATCAATAGATTTTATACCTCTTTTTATAAGGACCTAAAACAAGGCTCAAAATATGAATAAAATAAAGGCGGGGCGCTCCGCGCCCCGCCTTTATTATCCCCTCTTTTTCTATCTGTATTTAAGCAGAGATAGAAGGATTTGAATCCGCATTACACTTTTTGCACATAACACATGCAGAGAGTGAATATTTACCGCCACAAGAACCGATGAGAGAAATCAATGACGAAAGAGTTACGAGAGGCACCATGTATGCCTGAAAACCCATTCCGTACGAAAGGTATATTGCAGCAATCATAATAATAGAGAGAAATGCTGCTGATGCACATACCCAGAGACCGAGAACAAGGAATATACCTCCAATAAGTTCACCGTATGAAACGATGTATGTAAGAAACGCAGGAATACCCATTTCATTAAAGCTTGCGAGCGTACCAGTCATGTTCGCAACTTTGAAATAACCCGCGGCAATAAATACTCCTCCCACAATAAGTCTCGCAACAAGAATCGCAATGTCTTTTTTCATATAAAATTTATTCTGATATATCTTTTTTAATTTTCTCAATGTAATGAGCTGCCGCCTGCTGACCACCGAGGCCAAAAGCGAGACCAAAAGCAAGTGAGAGCGCTACGATAACACCCGTAAAGAGAGTTTCAATAAATGAAACCGCAATACCGAGCTGAACGAGAGCGGTAAGAAATGCAAAAATCCAAATAGACCATTTAGTGAGAGTACCGAGGAAATTTGCATTACGCACATGAGCAGCCTTTGAAGAACCTACAACAATCTTTGAAACAGTGTCACCGAGAACAACTGCAACAATAAGAATGAGAACTGCTACAAGTACTCGTGGAATGTAGAGGAGGACAACCTGTTGGAGGAAGACATTAACCTGTGAGAGTCCCACAACATCGAAAGCAACTACTATACCGAGGATGATAACAAACCACTGTACGAGACCTCCAACAAAAGCACCTGAATTGAGGTTCACACCCGCACGATCGAGCACCCCTCGAATACCTGCCTGTTCGAGACCCTGATCAACCTTTGCAGTCTTGAAAAGAGTTGCAACAATTTTTCCCGCAAAAGCACCGATAACCCAAGATACTACAAAAATAACAAGTGCCCAGAAAAGACTTGGCACAAAAGAAATAATTCCACTTGAAATACCTTGAAAAGCATTTTCAATGGTTCCTTGTAATGACGTAAACATAGTAAATATGTATTTATATACCTTTAATAAAATGTACCCTTCTATTATACAACGAAAAAACTGCACATGTGCAGTTTATCCACCACCCTATTTCTGAACGAGGCCAATCTTGTTTAAAAGAATCTTGTGGCGAAAATCAAATACATCCCGCACCAATTTATCATTCATGCTTACACGATAATTAAAGTCCTCACTCGAGAGTAATGCGTATCGAACTTCTTTACCCATATCAGACTCAATAGATTTTATAACCTTCTCCATAGAAGACTGCTTCACCGCATCAGCTACCACAAAGAGGTCTATACGAGCATCAGTATCCTGCATAAAAATACCGGCAACAATTACTGCTTTTATCTTGCCTGCTTTTTCAAGCTTACGCACAATACCGGTGTCTTCGAGTGAATGTGTCTTTATAAGAAAGTCAGAGAGAGGTGCACTAAATTTAAAATGAGTATCGAGGGTCCATGCCTTGAAGGTTCTTTTCTTTTCAACAATTTTTTTACCTACCTTTACAGGCACTATACGTGAGAAAGAAGATCCTTTGATAAGACCCATTTTTTTGAGGCCCTCAATTTCTTTTTCAATATCACGCATTTTTGCACCCGTCTTATCTTCTATATAGAGAGCATCATATACAACCCCTTTATTAAAGAGAAAGAGGCGCATGAGTTTTACTTTTAAAGAAGTTCCGAAAAGCTGTGAAAGGATATCCATAACGTATATATTCTGTGTAATAAGTGTCTAGGAGTATAGCAAAACGATATCGTAATACAAATAGGTACTTTATTCTGCTACATATTTTAATAGTACAGAAAATGGATTAACCGGTGCATATATACTCGCTCCCCTCGCGTCTCTTGCACGAACACCCTTTTGAGGAATTGTTACAGTAAAGATACTACCGTCAGAGGTGTCGATGAGCGGATATGTTTCAGCACGAATAAAAAGATAGCCTGTCTCATTCTTTTTTACTGCATAACTAAAACCTGCCAAAGTTGTTACAAACGAACTGCCAACAGAACTCACGGTGTTTTTATTCAGTTCTGTTTTTGCCAAGACCTGACCTGAACTATCTACGACGTATATATTTTTTATAAGACCAAGCCATATGTTTCTTGAAGTACCGAGATCAACAGATATTCTTTCAACATATATCTGAGATCCTCGTGCGGTAATTGATATACCAAGCACCTGTTTTGTCTGACCTTCGGATATAGAAACAGAACTGTTCCCTGTTTGAGAAACAGAGAGTGAACCTTCCTCACCGAGAGGATCTGTTTTTGCTGTCACTGTTGTAGGAACCACCCTCGTTTCCCCTGTTGATTCAACCTGTTCTGAAATACGTGTGTCTCCAACTCCACTCGATTCTATACGAGAGGTTGTTTGACCAACACCACGTGATCCAATAATAATTGCAACAAGAAGTGCTCCAATAAGTAATTTATCCATATATATATAAGGTTCTCACACGCAGCAAAAAACCGCCAGGGGCGGTTTTTTGCTGCGGAGACTGAACTTATTTAAGTTCAACCTTTCCACCTGCTGCCTCAATATCTTTCTTGAGTTTTTCAGCGTCTTCTTTCTTAACACCTTCCTTGAGCACCTTTGGAGCTGCATCAACGAGGTCTTTAGCTTCTTTGAGACCGAGACCGAGAGATTCCTTCACGATCTTGATAACGTTAATCTTTGAAGCACCGCCATCTTTGAGTTCTACAGTGAATGTAGACTTCTCTTCAGCTGCACCTGCTGCTGGGCCTGCTGCTGGAGCTGCTACCGCTGCTGCTGATACTCCGAACTTTGCTTCGAGGTGTTTTACGAGCTCATGAAGATCGAGAACTGACATAGTCTCGAGAGCATCTACGATTGCTTTAAATTTTGCTGGGGTTTCCATACGTTTGATAATAACTAATTATTAAGCCTGCTTTTTCTTTGCTATCTCACTTGCGGCAATAACAAATCCCTGAATAGGAGAGTTGAAAAGATTGACCACCTGAGCATAGAGAGTCTGTCGATCTGGGATTGAAGAGTATGCGAGCACATCTGCCTTGCTGATGAATTTTCCTTCGAAAATACCACCGAGGATAGAAAGCTTGTCTTTATTCTTCTTCAAAAATCCTCCTACTTCACGTGCTGTAGTGAGGTTTTCTGCTGAGTAAGCAACTGCTACCTCTGCACCCATTTCAGGACGTGTGCCTGAAATTTTTGCAGCTTCGAGCGCTTTACCCATGAGGGTTTTCTTTGCAACGATAAAACCAACTCCCTGCGCTTTGAAACCTTTACGCATGTTGTTAGCCTCGTTTACTTTGAGACCCTTGAATCCTACGAAAACGACTCCTTTTGAATTATTGAAAACTGTTTCAAGTTCTCCAATAAGTTCTTTTTTCTTGTCTTTCGTAATTGGCATGTATATTGCAACTTACCGCTTATAAATAAAAGGCTGCCCGAAGGCAGATGGAGTAGAGACGCTTTTAAAAGCGTTTCGACCTCAGTAGGAGTACCTCGATGAGGATTATGGCTCTGTAGAGCCACCTACTTTCTCCGGCCTTTCAGGAAACAATGTACCAGAAATACAGCCTTTTTTCAAGCCCTCGTAATGACTCGACACCTGTGCACCGTACCACCAACACATATACACGTTGTGGCACACTAAGGCTTCGTTTGAAGCACTTTTTCTATAACATCTGCAAACTGTGAATCAAATCGAGATCTCACCTGTTTTTTCCAGGCAGGATTAGTAATACTAATATCAGGTTCAATACCCCGCCCCTCTACCGGCTGATTATCTTCTCGGAGCGTAATACTATGCACCAAGAGAAGTAAATACTTTTCTTGAGGATCTATAACTGTCGCGAGTGGAAATGTATTTTCTACTGTACCCCAACCACGTGTTGTCTCACCTATAACTGTACCGAGTTTAAATCGTTTAAAAGCAGCACTTGTTACCTCTGCCGTTGATTGAGTCATACCGTCGGTGAGTATAACAATGTCTTTATAGCGAGCGAGCTCTGGAAAATACTGCTGATTGGTACGCTGCACGTTGTAATTACCCTGCTGAAATAGATCGAAAGCAAACTGATTTTCACCCAAAAATAGTCCGAGAAAACTCTGCGCAAAATCGAGCGCGCCACCGAGATTATGACGGAGATCAATAATCATACTTGAGAGACCTTTTGTTGTACTTGCACTATATACCGTACGACCAAATTCAAGTAGTGTCGTCGGAGATATCTTGTCTATTTTTATATAGAGCGTATTCCCTAGAGCATTAGTCGAAGCTGTTGGTTCTATTTTTGCTACATCATAGAGGTCTTTGGTGTTTGGATTTGAAAGGACTTCTTTTGCATACGATACTTTCTCTAAATCTTTCTGCGCTTCAGGCGAAGGATTCTGCGCGAGCTCTGAAGACTTTTTTTCATACGCAACCTTAACTTCCTCAGTACTTGCACCCTTCTCTAGGCCAAGGTCTTTGTAAAGATCTTTATTTGCATCAACATTGGCGACATTCTCACGAAACGCTGTTTCTTGGACCTGTGAAAGGAGTCCGTTACGTCCGAGAGGCTGGAGATTGTAAAGAGCCACATTGAGTGAGTCGAGAGTGAGTTTCTTTTTTGCTTCTGTCGATGTCGCTTCAATCAATGCTTCAGAGAACATGAGTGCTGCTCCTGCTCTGTCTTTTGTTTTAAGCACAGGCATTGTTATAGAGTTTTGTGCTTTTTGTAAAGAAAGCTGGAAATGAGTAGCCAGATCACCGTCATTAGTTTTTGCCCAGTAGTTTTTCTGAATAGAATCAAACGCCTCCATAACAAAAGCAACATAAGGATCTTTTTCTTGCTTGGTTTTAAAACTAACCGGGTCTTGCTTAAATAACAATACACCACCTACTCCAAGAACAAGTACCAAAACACTGAGAGAAAGAAGTTTCTTCATGCTATTTCATAATTCGTGGCGCAACGATTGATACTGTTATAGGAAACTCATCGTCTACATTTGCCACAAAAGGTATGTTTGGAATATTCAAGTTAAAATCAGTTCTTTTGATAATTGTCTGCGCAAGCGCAGTAATCTGATCCGCTGTCGTAGTTGCCGTCACGGTAAATGTTGCAGGTTTTGTGATACCTGAAATAGTGAGATCTCCTGTTACGGTAAATGTATTCGGTGTACCTTCAACAATAGTAGTCACACCCTGTTGTTTGAGAGCTTTAAAGGTGATGTATTCATTACCTGGATTTTCTGATTTAAGAATAAATCGAACAATAGCACTATTTCGTTTTGAATTATCTGTCTCGAGGGTTCGTGCATCAATCGTGAGATCACCGATAACAAAACCATTGTCTTTAACACCTATTTCTCCTGCAATCTGGGTTGTTGTACCTACAACGAGAAATGGTGATTTATTCAAAAGCTCATTCATAGTAAAACGCACAAGAGAGTCTTTCTGAGAAATCTTGTAAGTTGCCATAACCTCGCTACCTGCTGGTAATTTTGATGAGACATTTTCTACGGAAACATCTGACTGAACAATTGGTCGTGTTGCATAACTCCATACAGCATAGAGAACAATCGCACACGTAATTACAATAATGATTATTTTTTTCATAGTCCCAATTTTACCATACCACCCCTAACCAAATACTAACTTTGGTAAACATTACAGAGAATATCTTTTTGATACGCAAGAACAGAGAATCTTTCTTATCATAATCAGACAGATGAGTGTCTTGTTTCAAAGCAAACACTTCCCCGTTAGTATCAATAACCGCCTGATCAAAATTTTGAGCCTCAATGGTGGTGCCAATATAACCTTCACCCTGTACCACCTGTTCTTGTACAATTATTTTTTTCTTTGACCCTATACGATGCTTTAACTCCTCTTTTATTTCTAATTTTGTTTGTATATCTTCATCAAAATTAATTTCTTTTTCAAAAATACCATCCCCTGTCATATCAATAGCCACAGGCGACACTTCACCATCCGACACAATAACCAGAGCTACACTCGAAGTGCTCAAAATAATCTCTGATACATGGAGTGACGGCTGCACCACATCATTCAAATCAACCTGTCCTGAAATAACTGGTACTG
>JACCDW011357735.1_pt1 | contig 11572 bp, 8 predicted proteins | sample 7449781 | NCBI WGS metagenome assembly JACCDW01 (sample SAMN15323449, study PRJNA562643) | freshwater metagenome | isolation source: river surface water | place: USA:Blue River Watershed | collected 2017-08-18
GCATTGGGGCCGCTCCAATCTTGTCGGTACAGCGAATGGGCCCACCAAGTGGCAAAATTTTGATACGCCTTGCGCCGCAATGCAGGGGCGGGAGCGTGGCGGGCTACAATCGAATCCGCCAATTCCAGCAGTTCTGTATAGACATCGCCGCTTGCATTGGCCGCTTGGCGTTGGGTGTTGGAATGCACCCTGAACCGGTTCAATGGCTCGGGCACGTAGGCAATGTCTCCTTGTTCCAAAAGGCGCGTGTAAAAAGCCCAGTCCCCGTTCAAACGGTACCACGGATCGGCTCCGCCGGCGGCCAAATAGGCATCCCGGCGTATCAACGCCCCGCTGGCGTTGGGGACCACGTTGTGCAACATAAAATACTCCCGAATTTCGTCTATTCCCCGGTTAAAATAGGGGGTCTTCCACCGTTCGGCTTGCGCACCAAACAAATAGTCGTAGTTTTTTTGGAAGGAATGGAGCATCTGGCTTTCTTCGTCCATAAGCACCGTTTGGGCGTAGACCAGTACGGCGGTGGGGTGGGCCGCAGCGGTTTGGAGCAGCGTTTCCAGCAAGAGCGGGTCTGCGGCGTCGTCGCTCTCCGCAATCCAAACGTAGTCGGCACGGGCCATTTCCACCCCCTTGTTCCACTGGGCAAAGGGACTGCCCGAATTGTGCTCGTTGGGCACCACGCGCCAGTCGGGTTGATTCTCCGCGTAGCGGTTTAAAATCGACAACGACTCGTCAGGGGAATGGTCGTCCAGCAAAATCACTTCCAAAGGAGCGACGGTTTGGGCCAAAATGCTGTCCAACCGCTCCGGGAGGTAGCGGGCGTGCCGGTAGTTGGGCACAAGAACAGAAACGGTTGGGAGCGTCGCCATCTCCCAAATTTACGCATTACCTTGGCGGTATGCGGGTTTTGGTAGTAGGAATGCCCAAAAGTGGGACCACCATGGTGTACGCGCGGCTGGCTGCGGCGCGGGGTTTGGCTCCGGATCAGCCGGGCCCCACCGCTTTTTTTGAACCCGAGCCCCAGTCGACTTGGCCCGAAGGGGCCACAGCGAAAGCGCTTTTGGTAGATCCGGCAGGGGGTGTCGGTAGCCGGGTGGCGGAGCCCTTTTCCGGATGGAACGGGGAACAAATGCTGGAGCAAGGGCGTCGTTTTGACCTTCCCATCTTGCTCTTGCGCGACCCCCGAGACCGGTGGTTGTCTGCTTTTTTTTACCGCTGGCTGTATGTGCACCGCCCCGAACCGGAAGATTTCCGGCGGGCATTGCGGTTAACCCAGCACAAGGAGTTGTTTCCGTCGGACCTGGCCTTTTCGGACCTGGCCTGTCCCCGCGGCATAGCCAAGGAGCTGTGGGTGCAGGATTTGGCGAGGCGGGTGGATCGCTTGCTTCAGTTGGAGGCAGAAGCCCGGCAAAATGGATGGGCAGTTGTGCGGTACGAGGATTTTCGCCGGGGCGACTTCTCGGCCTTGGAGGGACGCATTCCGTCGGACTGGAATCTGACACCTACGGGCAGCCAGTCCGCCAATTTCAGCCATATCAAACGCACACAGGGGGCGGAAAACTGGAGGCGCTGGTGGTTGCCCCAAGACGAAGCATTGCTGCGTCCGGCGTGGCAAGAAGCCCTGGAAGCCTGGGGCTATGAACAAGGCGGGCCCTGGGAATTTGATCCAGCTCCATTGCTCTTGCCTTCGGAAGGGTCGGTTTACATGGCCGGCTTGTACCACCACGAGAACGGACCCCATGCCACCGGCAAACAGCAGTGGGATAAGTTGAAGCGGAAGATAAAAGAAGTATTTCGTTAGCCCCCCAGTTCCCAACTCGGGCTTAGCCACACGCCGTTGTGTTTGGGGGCAAAGGTGTCTCCATGCGGGAAATAGAGTCCTTCATTCACCTCAAACGGGAGGGCCACATCCGTACGTTCCAACTCGACATCGTTGTCCGTAAATCGCATCCCCAGGTGGTACCGGCCACGCATCAGCGGCAACCGGTCAAAGGACATGCGGATTTGGGCATGGGCGGGCCAGGATTGTCCGGCCCAAAGCCCCGAAGTTACTGGGCTAAATGGGGCTAGAAATTCTCCGTTTTGATTAAAAAGGCTCAGGCGGAGATTGGGCCGGGCCACGGGTTGCTCGTTTTTAAGTCGAATCTCCAGAACCGCAGGTTGTCCGGCCACCAAGGGGCGGTCCCACCCCAGGTGCGCCACCCACGAACTGGGGGCAAAGGGGGCCGTGGCGGCCGTGGAATCTTGTCCTTGGTACGCGTCTAACACCTCGGAAGTGGGGCCAAATTGCTTGGCGCTACCCTGGTCCAACCACAAAACCGAACCGCACATCCGGCGAATTGTGCCCAAATGGTGCGAAACCACCACCACCAAACGCCCTTCGTCGGCTAGAAGGGATTGCATCCGTTCGAACGACTGCTGCTGAAAGGCGGCGTCCCCAACGCCCAGAACCTCGTCGAGCAGCAGAATGTCGGCTTGGAGCTGGGCGGCTACAGAGAAACCCAACCGGATTTTTTGCCCAGAAGAATAGTGTTTCAGGGGCAGGTCCAACTGGCTTCCCACCCCGGCGAAGTCCACTACGGCGTCCAATTGGCGCCGAATTTCGGACCGACGCAGGCCCAGGATTTGGCCGTAGAGGAAAATGTTCTCCCGTCCCGTCAATTCCGGATGGAACCCGGTGCCGACCTCGAGCAAGCTGGCCAATCGACCTTGAACATCCATGCGCCCGGAAGTCGGGGCCGAAATACCCGAGAGCAAACGCAGCAGGGTGGATTTGCCCGCTCCGTTGGCGCCCACCACGCCAACGGCTTGACCGGCCGTCCAGTGCCCGGAAACTCCGTACAAAGCCGTGTGCGAACCAAATTTCTTGGTCAGTAGGTCAAAGTGAATGTGCGGCGTCATACCCAGTCAGATGCTTTTTTGCCCCATTGGTGAAGGGCAAACCAACCGGAAATAGCCAAGAAAACCCCCACCGTTGCCGCCGAGCCCCAATCCATCCACGAGCGAACCGGGATCAGGTCGACTTGCAAGTACAAGTGGACAGCGGACCAGCCGGGAATCCAAAGGGTATAGGTATGCAGCAGACCGGCGCCACCTGCCAACAGCGGCGACAACAAAAAGGCAAATTGTGCCAAAAACGGAGTGGCTACGGCCCAGTCTTTCCAACGCGCTGCGGGCAACGCGGTCAATGCCCCCAATCCAAACCCTTGAAGGAGGGCAAGTGCCAAGCAGCCAAGTAACACCAAGACGTCGGCTCCGGCGGGCAAGGCATGGCTTTGGTACAGGCAGAAAAGACTCCAAAGCACCACACCAATTCCTGCATCGACCGCTGCCATAAGCGCTTTGGACATCGGATAAGCGAGGGGGGGTAAGGCCGTTTTGGTGACCAATTCCCGGTTGTGGGCCAAAGAGAGACTTCCCAAGGTCCAACTCGAGGCAAAGGCATTCCAGAGAATCCAACCGACCAACCACGAGGAAGCGGGCAGGTCCCGGTTCATGCGGTGTCCGATGAGCGCCAAAACCAATGCCATTGCAACGGGTTGCGCCAGGTTCCAAAACCTACCCAAGGCACTCTGGGCGTAGCGCGCACGCAGGTCCCGCTCCGCGAGGGTCCAGGCCAATGCCAAACTGCGGTTGCCCATGCTACGGATGCGTCCCGTCCGGGGTTTCGGGTTCAGGAGCAACGGGTATGTCGTCCACAGCCCCCTCGTCGTCCAAGAACATTTGGTTGATTTCGTCCATCAACCCGGGCTTGTAATCGGGGCAATTCATTTTGTCCCGGAGGGATTCCGACAAGGGTTTGAAAGGAATGACGTACCGCCGGCTGAGTCCGGAGCGTTCTACCGAACCCATGAAATTGGCCCAGATGGGCAACGCCGTGGCATTTCCCGCGCCGCGTGCGTCTTTGAAGTGGACCAGCGGGGAGGAAGCACCTACCCATACTCCTGCAACGATTTTAGGGGTGTATCCCACAAACCAGCCGTCCGAGTAGTTTTGGGCCGTACCGGTCTTGCCCGCATAGTCGCCGGATAGGCCGTAGGCCCGGACGCTGTTTCCGGTTCCTTCGTTGATAACGGCGCGGAGCATGTCTGTCAACATGGCCACGTTGGAGGTGTCCATGACAGCACGCATGCCCGGCGGTTTGCGTTCGTACAGGACCTGCCCCATTTGGTCGGTAATCTTGGTAACGGCCAAGGGGGTAAACGCTTTGCCTCCGTTGGCAAAGGCTCCGTAAGCGGTCACCAATTCCAGAAGGGAAGCGGTGTTGGCTCCCAGGGCCATGGCAGGACGGTCGTCCATTTCGCCCTTGAACCCGAGTTTACGCGCCATACGTACCACGTTGCCCCGGCCGGTTTTCATCAGCGCCTCCACCGTTGCCACGTTGATGGAACGCTTGAGGGCTCCGCGCATGGTGTATTCACCGCCGTAAATACGGTCGTGGTTCTCGGGCGTCCAATTGACGAATTCGGGGTAGGTTTTGAGCTCGTTTTCAAAATACGTACAAGGTGAGATGCCTTTTTCCAAGGCAGCCGCGTACACAATCGGTTTGAACGCGGAGGCCGTTTGCCGGCGGGAAAGGACGTGGTCGTAGGGCAGGTACTGGAAGCTTGGGCCGCCTACCCAGGCTTTCACGGTTCCGCGCACGGGGTCCAAGGCCACCAATCCACACGACATCAGGGCTTGTGCATATTTGATGGAATCCAGGGTGCTGAGGTTTTTGCGCTCGTCGCCTTCTTCGGTGTAGGAAAAAACTACCATGGACTTCTCCACCTCCAGGGCCTTTTGAATTTCTTCTTCCGAAGCGCCGTCGGCCTTCAAGCGCTGGTAGAGCGGGGTCTTTTCGATTTCGCGCTGGAGGAAGTCGGGCAATTTTTTCCAGGAAGATTCGCCCCAATGGGCATTGAAATTGCGCTGAATGCGCTGCATCTGCCGCCAAACCGCTTGGTTGGCAAACCGTTGCAGGGTAGAGGAGAGCGTTGTTTCAATGATCAAGCCATCCCGGTCTACGTCGTATTCGGAGCCATCGGGCTTGCGCAAGGTGCTCAGGATTTCTTCCACTTCCGGACGGATGGCTGCCAAGAAATACGGGGCCGGTTTTTCGTCCTCCAGGTTGTAGTAATTGATCTCTAAAGGCTTGGCGCACAACTGGGTGTACTCTTCCTTGGTCAGGTAGGCGTACTTCAGCATTTGCCCCAAGACCACATTGCGGCGTTCGCGGGCATTTTCCGGGTTCTTGCGCGGATTGTACTTGGAATTGGCCTTCAGCAATCCCACCAGTACAGCCGCTTCTTCCAGATCCAGGTCGTTCGGTTTCTTGTTGAAATACCGCAGGCTCGCCGTTTCGATTCCGTACACATTTTCGCCAAAACTGACGGTGTTTAGGTACAACTCCAAAATTTGTTCCTTGGTGTACAGTTCTTCGAGGCGCCGGGCCACAATAAACTCTTTTACCTTGGCCAAAACCAAGGAGAGGGGGCCGTAATTTTCGCGGCCAAAGAGGTTTTTGGCCAATTGCTGGGTGATGGTTGACCCCCCGCCGGAGGACTCGTTGCGCAGGATAACGGTTTTCACCACCACGCGCAGCAACGACCGGCTGTCCACGCCATCGTGTTCAAAAAAGCGAACGTCTTCCGTTGAAACCAGGGCATCAATGAGGTATTGCGGAATTTCTTCCAAGTCGGCCCCGGTGCGGTTTTGCAAAAAATACTTGCCAATTAAAACCCCGTCTTCGGAATACACTTCGGTAGCCAAGTCGTTGCGCACAGACCGGATGTCGTCCCGGGTTGGAATGATGCCAAAGGCACCCAAGGCGATGGACCAAATCAAAACAACCAAAAAGACGATACCGGTGACGGCCAGCTGAATTCCTTTTCGGAGCCAGGTGCGGTGCATGCCTGGCCATTGGGCCATCCTTTCGTCCCCCTTGCGGTAGGTCGATTGTATGCGATCCCACAGGCGGGCTACGCCCTCCCTAAACTGCTTCCATTTTTCATTCATAACGCAACGCTTCAATAGGATCCAATCCGGCAGCTTTCCGGGCGGGGTAATACCCGGCACCAATTCCGACTACCAAACAAACACCAAAGGCAAGTCCAATCCAGTTCCAAGGCATAAGAAAAGCGCCGCCCATGGCAGCACTCAAGCCATTGCCAACCGCAATTCCCAACACGGTTCCCAAGGCCCCTCCGAGCAAACTCACTAAAATTGCTTCCAATAAAAATTGCAACGCAATGGTCGAACGGGTGGCGCCCAAGGCTTTGCGGGTTCCAATTTCACGTGTTCGTTCCGTAACGGATACCAACATGATGTTCATCAGAGAGATGCTGGCCCCCAAAAGGGTGATGGCTCCAATGACGGCAGCGGCCAACGAAACACTGGAAAGTTGTTCAATGAGCAATGCAGAAATGGCATCGCTTCGGCGGATGTTGAAATTGTTTTCTTCCCCGGGACGCAGTCCGCGCAGCGACCTAAACTGGGCAATCGTTGCCTGAACACAGGGCTCCAGTTTATCCGGCTGTGGGGCCATGACTTGAATGGCGTAGCTGCTGGACGCATTTCCAAAGAGCCGGTGCCCAGTTCGGACCGGCATCATAACCGATTGGTCCTGCGCCATAAAGGCACTATTTCCTTTGGGGGCCAAAACCCCCACCACCTGAAACGATTTGCCTTGCACCCGAATCGGTTTGCCCACGGCACCTCCCTCGGGAAACAATTTGATGGCCACGTCAAACCCGAGCCATGCCACGGATCGGGCCTCGTTGAGTTCGGTATTGCTAAAGGGACGGCCTTCTTTGATACTCAGGCCGGTTGTTTTCAAGTAGGCATTGTCCACCCCCAAAACCTGCACATTGGGATTTGTTTTAAGCGCGCCGATTGAGACGGTTCCCGTGCCCGAGAACACGTCCGAAATGCTGACGGTTGCTCCGGGATAGTCCATTCGATCTTGGAACGCCAAGGCTTGGTACAACGGAATTTGCGGCTGCGATTTTTCCTCCACCCGGCGGCCGCCTCCCAGGCGAATGTTCATGCCCCCCGATTGGAGGGTGAATGTAGAGGCCCCCATGGTCGAAAATTGCCCTGTGATAGCACTTTCCATAGCCGTTGTACTTGTCAGCATGCCGACCAAGGCCATGATGCCAATGGAGATGATCAAACCGGTCAGGACTGCGCGGAGCATATTTCCGCGCAACGCGCCCAAGGCCATGTTCAAGCCTTCCGTAAAATGGGTATAGGGTTTACTCATGGTATCCAATTACAAAGGTACCGATTTGGAAGAACGGATGAACCGGGTTCTTAGCACTTTCCGCAACGGTTTCGTGCATGCGTTGTTTGGTCTAATCTAGCGCGTGTGACGGCTTTTTGTTCAGCGCCGACACGGGAGGGGGGTCTCTCGAATTAAATAGAAAATAACCAAAAAAAGCGACGATTAACTTAAAAAAATTAGGAAAAAACAGCGTTTTGTCCGTAATTTTGCATCGTAACAATCCCCGTAGCCATGTCTGTATTCGACATCGAAATGATCCGTGCGTTTTACGCAACCTACCCCGAAAAAGTAGCTGCCGCCCGGCGCGTTTTGGATAAGCCCCTGACGCTCAGTGAGAAAATTCTCTATGCTCACTTGTGGCAAACGTCGGCTACCGAGTCGTTTGAGCGCGGAAAGTCCTACGTGGACTTCGCACCCGACCGGGTGGCCATGCAAGACGCTACAGCCCAGATGGCTCTGCTGCAATTCATGCAAGCCGGCCGCAAAAAAGTAGCCGTACCGTCCACCGTGCATTGCGACCACCTCATTCAAGCCCATGTGGGCGCTACTTCGGATTTGCAAGAAGCCGTGAATAAATCCAACGAGGTCTTCAATTTCTTGGCCTCGGTTTCGACCAAGTACGGCATCGGTTTTTGGAAACCCGGCGCGGGCATCATTCACCAAGTGGTTTTGGAGAACTACGCCTTTCCTGGCGGTATGATGATTGGAACCGATTCCCACACCGTGAATGCCGGTGGTTTGGGCATGGTGGCCATTGGCGTGGGCGGTGCTGACGCCGTTGATGTAATGGCCGGTATGGCTTGGGAATTGAAATTCCCCAAACTGATTGGCGTGAAATTGACCGGAAAACTGAACGGTTGGGCTTCGGCCAAAGACGTCATCCTCAAAGTGGCAGGCATTCTTACCGTGAAGGGCGGAACCGGTGCCATTGTGGAGTATTTCGGAGAAGGCGCTACCTCTTTGAGCTGTACCGGTAAAGGCACCATCTGCAACATGGGGGCCGAAATTGGTGCTACTACCTCCACCTTTGGGTACGACGCCTCCATGGAGCGCTACCTGCGCGCAACCGGTCGTGCCGAGGTGGCCGACCTGGCCAATGCCGTAGCGGCCGACTTGACCGGCGACGCCGAGGTGTACGCCCACCCCGAAAACTACTTCGACCAAGTCATTGAAATCGACTTGAACACCCTGGAGCCCCATGTGAATGGACCTTTCACCCCGGATTTGGCTACGCCCATTTCGCAGTTGGGTGCTTTGGCCGCCCAAAACGGCTGGCCCTTGGACATCGAAGTCGGTTTGATTGGTTCGTGCACCAACTCTTCGTACGAAGACCTCACCCGCGCCGCTTCCATTGCCCACCAGGCCGCGGAAAAGCATTTGGAGGTCAAAGCAGAATACTCCGTTACCCCGGGCTCCGAGCAAGTCCGTTTCACCGCGGAACGCGACGGTCTTCTCGCCGAGTTTGAGGCCATTGGCGGCAAGGTATTTGCCAACGCTTGCGGACCGTGCATCGGCCAGTGGAACCGTCCCGGTGCCGAAAAAGGGGAGAAGAACACGATTGTGCACTCCTTCAACCGCAACTTTTCCAAGCGCGCCGACGGCAACCCCAATACCCACGCATTTGTGGCTTCTCCCGAAGTGGTGACGGCCCTGGCCATTGCCGGTCGGTTGGACTTCAATCCATTGAAAGACAAACTCATTAACAAAAACGGGGAGGCCGTTCTTTTGGATCCTCCCGTTGGCGAGGAACTTCCCCAGCGCGGCTACGCCGTTGAAGACGCCGGTTATCTGGCGCCAGCTGCAGACGGAAGCTCGGTTGTTGTTGAGGTGAAGGACGGGTCGGAACGCTTGCAATTGTTGGATGCCTTTTCTCCTTGGGACGGCCGCAACATCGAAAATGCACGCATCCTGATCAAGGCGCAGGGCAAGTGCACCACGGACCACATTTCCATGGCCGGTCCTTGGCTGCGTTTCCGGGGCCACCTGGACAACATCGCCAACAACACCCTCACCGGGGCAGTCAATGCGTTCAACGGCCAGACCAACAACGTCAAAAATATCTTGACCGGCGAGCACGGTGAAGTGCCTGCGGTACAGCGCGCCTACAAAGCAGCGGGCGTTCCCACGTTGGTGGTGGGCGACCACAACTACGGCGAAGGTTCTTCCCGCGAGCATGCAGCCATGCAGCCGCGCCACCTGGGAGTCAAGGCCATTTTGGTCAAGAGTTTTGCGCGCATCCACGAAACCAACTTGAAGAAGCAGGGCATGTTGGCTCTGACCTTCCTAAACGAGGCCGACTACGACTTGTTCCAGGAAAACGATGCCATTGACTTCGTCGATTTGGTTGACTTTGCACCTGGTAAGCCGCTGACCCTTGTGCTCAAGCACGCCGATGGAACGCAAGACACCGTCCAGGTCAACCACACCTACAACGACCAGCAAATTGGTTGGTTCCGCGCAGGCAGTGCGTTAAACCTGATTAAGCTGCAGCAGCAAGGCTAAAAAAAATCCTACCTTTCGTCCATGGAATACACGGACGACCGCATCAAGCGGGGTTGGGTTTTTTATGACTGGGCCAACAGCGCCTATACCCTGGTGGTGGGCACCGCCGTGTACCCCATTTACTATGGCGCGGTGATGGAGTCTGCAAATGTTTCTGCATTTGAACTGCCTCTTTTTGGGGCGATAAGTCCTACGGCAGCGTACACCTTTGCCATTGCCGCTGCTTACTTGACGATCAGTCTTTTGGCTCCTTACCTCGCGGCCTTGGCCGAGGTGGCAGGGAATAAGCGGAGCTACATGCGCAGCTTCGTTTACCTGGGGGTTACGGCCTGTTCGTCCATGTTTTTCTTTACTCCGGACCGCTTGTGGTTGGGGTTGCTGGCTCCTTATGTAGCATCGCTGTCGTTTGCAGGGTCTTTGGTCTTTTACAACAGCTACCTCCCGGAGATTGCTTCCCCAAAGGAGCAAGATGCCTTAAGTGCCAAGGGATTTGCCATGGGCTATTTCGGAAGCAGCTTTTTGTTGATTGCGGTTTTGATAGCCGTGCAAAATCCCCAGTGGTTTGGCCCCTTGGCCACCGTTGGTTTGGTCACCCGGTGGAGTTTCGTTTTGGTTGCGCTTTGGTGGGTCGGATTTGGGGAGTATTCCCTGGTGCGCTTGCCCCTTGGGGCTGCGCATTTAAAGGGTGACAAAACGCCGCCCCCCCGGCCGTCGTCCACCTACAAGGCCTTGTACACCGCAGTTGCAGAATTGCTGACGGACCGCGCACTTCGTCGGTTTGTGTTGGCTTTTTTCTTTGCCAGCGCAGGAGTCCAAACCGTCATCCTCATTGCCTCGCTCTTTGGGAGCCAGGTCTTGGGCTTATCCACCTCGTCGTTGATTGTGACGATTTTGATGATCCAGTATGTGGCCATGGCAGGAGCTTGGTTGTTTGCCCGTATTTCGAAGCGATGGGGCAATATGGCCACCTTGATTTTAGGGGTTTGCGGGTGGATTGCCGTTTGTATAGGGGCCTATTTTGTACAGAACGAAGGACAGTTTTATGCATTGGGAGCCGCGGTGGGCTTGGTGATGGGAGGGCTGCAAAGCCTGACGCGCAGCACCTACGCCAAAATGCTGCCCGAAGCGGAAGACCACGTCACTTACTTTTCGTTTTACGACATTGCCGAAAAATTAGCCACCGTCCTTGGCATGGTTTCTGTCGGATGGTTGGAGACGGTAACGGGCAATTTGCGCATGGCTGCCCTGCTCCTGGTCGTATATTTTCTTGTTGCATTGTACTTTTGGGTACGCATTCGGCGTTATTCGTTTAAACCGCATCCCGCGAAACAGGCATGAATTTCAAGCACAAACGCATTTGGCCAATGGCCTTCTTGGTAGGAGGTTTATTCGTAACGTCTTGTTATTACGACGATTACCAAACTCTTTACGGGACAGGCGGGGCGTGTGACACGGCTGCGGTTTCGTATTCCACGGACATTCAGCCATTGATTGCCACGCAATGCAGCGGATGCCACGGCAACACGGCCCCCAGCGCGGGGTTGTCCCTGACGAATCACACCCAAATTGCGGCAGCCATAAACACCGGAAATTTGCTGGCCCGCGTTCATCTCCCTGCCGGCGCACCCGGGGCCATGCCCACCACCGGTCCGTTGTCGTCGTGCCAAAAAGCCAAACTGCGCACCTGGAAACGCCTAGGTGCTCTTAACAACTAAACCAAACCACCATCATGAAAAGAATTCTTTTGACATCCGCCTTGCTGGTTGCCGCATGGGGAGCGTCGGCCCAACGTTTTTTGGCCAAAGAGAC
>JACCDW010642794.1_pt1 | contig 11570 bp, 16 predicted proteins | sample 7449781 | NCBI WGS metagenome assembly JACCDW01 (sample SAMN15323449, study PRJNA562643) | freshwater metagenome | isolation source: river surface water | place: USA:Blue River Watershed | collected 2017-08-18
AGCAATGTCAAGACTAACAACAGAGAACTTCAAGAACATTATGTTCTTACTGTGAACGAATTCTATAACAAAAATTGGGCAGATATATCTAAGCATCCTCAGTTACAATGGCTAACTTTATGTATATGTTCTCACGAAAGTAAGAAAACACATTTCCACGAATGGATTCCACTTAAGAAAGCTGCTAATAAAAAAGAAGAATTAATCTTAGAACTTTTTCCTAACATGAAGAGATCAGATGCCTCTACACTCGCCTCTATTACTACAGACAAAGAAATCAAAGAATACTGCGAAAGCCTTGGTTGGGATAAAAAACAAATCAATGCAATTAAGTTATAAGTGTACATATTGTAATAAAGAATTCGCTAAAGAGAAAACATTAGCTGTGCATATCTGCGAACAAAAAAGGCGCCATCTTAGCAAAGATGAAAAACATGTACAGGCAGGTCTGATGACCTATCAAAGATTTTATAAAATCACACAACAATCCAAAACTCCAAAGACTTTTGATGAATTCAGTCAGAGTCCTTATTATACAGCATTTGTAAAATTTGGCAGTTTCATGATTAATACAGCACCGATATATCCGGAGAAGTTTATTGACTTTGTTATTAAAAGTGGAATCAAATTAGATCATTGGTGCAGAGATGAACTGTATGAGCAATACGTGACTGAGATGGTGAAGATAGAACCAGCAGATGGTGCTATACAAAGAACTATAAAAACCATGATGGATTGGGCTGATGCGAACCAAGCGCAGTGGGAACATTATTTTGCTTATGTGAATTTAAACAGAGCTGCTCACGATATTAAAGAAGGTTTAGTCAGTCCGTGGCTAGTGTTAAATACCAAGTCAGGAAAAGAGATGTTGCAGCGTATGAATGACGAGCAACTAGAAATTATAGGAGCGATCATAGATCCTCAACATTGGATGCGAAGATTTAAGGCATTACCGGCAGACATAGAGTTAGTAAAAGATATTATTAAAGAAGCGAGAATACAATAATGCCTAAGAAAAAACCAGAACCGATCGTAGAAGAACTGGCAGACAACGAAGAATTTATCTCCAGAGACGATATAGATATCGAAGTAAGATTAACAGAAGACAACACAGTAATGGTACAATTTTCTGGTTTTGAAGATTTAGAAGATGCAGAAGAATATGCAGAATTTCTTGCAGACACTTTACCATTGTTGTTGTTCGAAACTACAAGGTTGCAATAATGCCAGATATTGATTTAGATTTTGTAGATCGAGATCAAGCCTTGTCCCTGTTTAAACATACAGTTGCTAGTAGACAAGAGAACAATAAACTTGTCAAACATAATACAGGAGTGTATTTGCATGAAACTCCTGTCGATGCTGAAACAAATCTGTGTGCTGTACCGTACGATATCGCTGAAGAACAGGGTTTTTTCAAAATAGATTTTCTTAATGTTGGAATTTATAAAGGTGTTCGAAACGAAGAACATCTATTACAATTAATGAATCGGGAGCCATTATGGGATCTACTCGAACAGGACGACTTCGTAGACTTGCTCTTTCACGTCAACGGGCATGGTTCTATATTGCGTCAATTGAAGCCCAACAGCGTAGAGAAACTGGCAGCGATATTGGCGATGATTCGTCCAGCCAAGAGATACCTGCTTGGAGAGAGTTGGTCGAAAATCTTAACAGAGGTTTGGAAGAAGCCAGAAAACGAAAATGAATATTACTTTAAGAAATCACATGCTACTGCTTATGCATTAGCAATTGTTGTACAAATGAATCTTATCTGTGAGCAGATAAGTTATGGATATTCTTAACCTATTTTTCTGACTAGTGTAATAGATTTTCTTTTTATTCTTTTCACTATAATATCGTTAAGACTAGTAACAGGTCCTAATAAAACTTTAGTATCTTTAGTTGAAAAGTTTTTAATAGCATATCGAAATTCAATTATTTCTTTAGCTAAAAAAATGTTGATGGGGATTTGTCGATTACTTTCCCACCACCAAGCTTCTCCTAGCTCTAAAAACTTTTGTTTTTCGTCATCGGAGCGGATAGACGCATAATCATACATACTGGTAACTTGCGCATCTTGGTTGATTATTATACCCACATACTCGTGATTTACGTGGTTTACAACACTTATAAACGGAAAGTTTTCTTGTAAATTTGTTGTTATTCTCATTGATAAATATTGCTAAAGGTAGCTAGCATATGCAATTTAATCCTGTTTATTTATACTCAAATAAGATAGATGTATTTACAGAACCGTCGGCCGCCTGGACTACAGAGAGGTATCGCAAAGTGTATAATCGTAATCTTAAAATATATAAAAGTGTTGACAACAGAATTGATATTCAAGTTAGAAATTCCGATCAAAAAACCATGAACATTGCAGGTTCTACTTTGGTATTTAATCTCGTAGCAAGAGACACTCAAGATTTAGTATTTCAAAAAGATTTCACAGCACAGGATCTGAGTACAGGTAAAGTTACAGTAAACCTCACTGAATCTGAATTATTCAATTTAGATCCAGGGTTTTATCAATATAGTATAGTTAAAGAAGTAAGAGAAGTAATCAATACCAATGAATATAAAGTTACATCAAAGATACCCTTGTATGTAGATAGCCAATATGGTGTTCTAGCTAACCTAGAAATATTAGGAGATATAGAAGGAATCGTAACTCCGAGCCAATCTATCCAAGAATTTAAGTTAGTAGATCCTACAGTAGCGGGAGAAACATCTCCGCCACCTTATTTCCTAAGCACGATCATTGACGCTAATTTAAACAAAGCCACATCAGATAGTTTACATACCTTTCAATTCTTTTTTGACGGATACGACGGAACTGTTACGATACAAGGAAATCTCGACACACAAGGCGCTACACCTAGAGAAACTACTTGGAGTGATATTCTAGTATTTGAACCTACACAAGATATTGTTTATAAAAATATCACAGGAAAATATAATTGGTTTAGAATCAAACATGAACCGGAAAAAAGTACATCTACTGCAAAGTTTGTAATTAATCAAACTATATTAGGTTATTACACCGTAGGAATTAATGAATCGGGACGAGGTTATGTAGTAGGTGAAACTATTACATTTTTGGGCGCAAGCCTCGGCGGTGTAACTAATACAAACAATCTAGTTATAACTGTAACTGATGTCGACCCGTTAGGAAGGATCACCGATATAAGCTGGTCTGGAGTAAGCTATAACGGTGTTAAAACTTTTGTTTTGAGCGATACTCCAATTTCAACTCCGGTCATTGACAAAGTATTGTACAGATAGTATAATTTGTTTATGACTCTGGTCGTAGACAAATTTCGCTCGCTGATCCCACCACGTGCTAAAAGTAGCCCTAGTGGTTGGACATCATTCAACGCACCCTGTTGCCAGCATCGCGGGCATAGTCCGGATACTCGTAAACGGGGAGGCCTTCGATTTGACGGTAACGGCATAGTCTACAACTGCTTCAACTGCAAATTCTCCACAGGATGGCAACCAGGATCACCATTTGGCGAGAAGATGAAAAGTCTTAGCCGCTGGATGGGTGCCAACGAAGACGATATAAGAACTATGGTCTTTGAAGCATTAAAGACCGAGGCCGAAGACTACGAATCTCCCGAATATCAACCTAAGATAGAATTTGAAGACAAGCCTTTACCAGAACATTCTATGTCTTTAATGGAGTGGAGTGGAATTCTCGAAGGAGAAATTGAAGAACAACTAGGGCCTCAATTCATAGAAATGTTGAGATACCTTATGGATAGAGGTTATAGCAATCCTTTCGATTATGATTTTTATTGGTCACCTGCACCCGGATACGTCGATCGTGTGATTATTCCTTTTCGGTGGCAAGGTCATATAGTCGGTAATACCGCAAGAAAAATCACAGACGGTAAACCTAAATATCTATCAGATCAGCACCCTCATTTCGTGTTCAATTTTGATCGACAAAAAGAAGATCAAAAGTATATATTTGTATGTGAAGGTCCGTTTGATGCACTAGCCATAGATGGTGTTGCATTATTGACTAACGATGTAGCAGATCAACAGGCAAGAATTATTAACAGTTTAGGATCTGAAGTTATTGTAATTCCAGATCAGGACGAAGCAGGTTTAGAATTGATTAAAAAAGCTATACACTATAATTGGTCAGTGGCTTTTCCTAATTGGGACAGCGATATTAAAGATATCGCAGATGCAGTACAAAGATATGGTAAATTGTTTGTTATTGTAGATGCTATCAAAACAGCACAAAAGGGAGAAATAAAAATAACTATGTTTAAAAAACAATTAGAACAGAAGTTAGAAAGACAACAATGAAAAAAATTCTAGAAAAATTGTTATGGCCAATTACTTGGTTTATTGAAAAAAGAAAATTTAAAAAACGGGTAGAAGAATTAAAAAAGAGAGATCCGTTCATTTACAAATGATAACTTGGGGAATATCGGCTAACAGTCATAATGCTTCGTTAGCAATTTTTGAAGATAGCAAATTATTATTTGCTAGCGATTCAGAACGATTTAGTAAAATCAAAAACGATCCAGATCTTAACGAAGATTTAGTAGAATATGCTAGGATGGTCAGCGGTTATCCCGATCTAGTATGCTGGTATGAAAAACCTTGGTTAAAGACCGCAAGACAACTATTTGCAGGACAAGGTTGGCAAGATAATAATATTAAAAAATATCTATCGAAATACGATATCGATGCCCCTATAAAAACATTCAAACATCATCACACACACGCTGCGGCAGCATATTATACCAGTCCATATGATTCAGCTTGTGTTATTGTTATCGATGCTATTGGTGAATTTGAAACATTGACTATTTGGCATGCAGAAGGTAAGAAACTTAAAAAAGTTTACAGCAGTCTTTATCCCGACAGCCTTGGATTATTTTATTCTGCTATGACTCAGCGATGCGGATTGAAACCCAACGAAGAAGAATATATTTTAATGGGTATGGCCGCATATGGAGATCGAAAAAGACTCTATAAAAATATAATAGACGATTTTGTGATGTTCCCTCATCGCGAAAGCTATAATCCAGTGATGTTTAAAATTAATTTACATCGTGGTTGTAATTGGTGGCGGCCTGAATTACAATCGCAACAAGATAGATTCGACATTGCGGCCGCTACACAGTATGTTTACGAACAATCATTTACTCGTGTACTACAAATGGCAAAAGAAATAGTCGGTGGGGATAATCTTGTGTTAGGAGGTGGATGTGCGTTGAACTGTTCAGCCAACCCGATCGCATTTGAGTATTTCGATAATGTTTGGATTCCTCCTGCTCCCGGAGACAACGGTAGCAGCATAGGTTCGGTGTTAGCACATCAGAAAACTCATATTGAAAACTTTAATCCATATATCGGAACTAACATAACTGCAAAAACACCTAATGAACTTATTGTAGATCATTTAATAAAGAACAAGATCTGCGGAGTTGCTAGAGGTCGTGCAGAATTTGGACCTCGTGCATTAGGTAATAGAAGTTTGTTAGCAGATCCTCGAGATCCTAATATTAAAGAACTAGTCAACGATATAAAACAAAGAGAACAATTTAGACCTTTCGCCCCAGCAATATTAGAAGAATATGCCAACGATTATTTCTTTATGCCTACGACAAGCACACCATTTATGCAATTCACTGTACAGTGTCGTAGACCTGATTTATTTCCTGCTATCGTACACAAAGACGGAACCAGTAGAGTACAAACTGTAGGGAAAAATGATAATGCAGAATTTAGAAAGTTATTGGAAATCTGGCACTCCAAGACCGGCTGTCCCATGCTGCTCAATACCAGTTTGAACATCAAAGGACAACCTATAGTAAACGATGTCAGTGATTCATTTAAATGGTCAAGGTTGCATGGTTTACCTGTGTTTAATTAGAATGTATAATATTAACTATGATTAAAGATTACGGATACGAAGTACAAAAATTATATTTAGAATTGATGTTGGCAGATGCAGAAGTATTTGTACGCTGTCAAGGCATTTTCGATCATACATTGTTTGATCGCAAACTACAAGATGCCGCAGAATTCGTCAATGAATATGCCAAACAATATTCGGTATTACCTGACTATGAAATGGTCAATGCTACTTGTAGAGTAGATTTCAAACGCCCAGAAGATATCAAAGATGGACATCTTGATTGGCTTATGGACGAATTCGAACAATTTACCAGACATAAAGCATTAGAGAGAGCGATTATTAATTCGGCGGATCTATTAGAAAAGCATGACTATGGTCAAGTAGAAGTAATGATCAAAGAAGCTGTGCAAATAGGACTGGCCAAAGATATGGGCACAGACTATTTTGCAGATCCTCGTGGTAGATTGATGCGTATCAAAGACAAGAATGGTCAGATATCCACAGGTTGGCCAAGCCTAGATAAGAAATTATTTGGAGGAATGAATCGTGGTGAGCTTAATATTTTTGCTGGCGGTAGTGGTGCAGGCAAATCGTTGTTCCTTGCGAATCTGGGTGTTAACTGGTGCCTTCAAGGGCTCAATGTTGTCTATCTAACACTAGAACTTTCAGAAGAGTTAGTGTCGATGCGTATTGATGCTATGACCACAGGTATCGCTACTAAAGAGATATTCAAAGACATTGATGATGTCGAAATGAAGGTTAAGATCATCGGTAAGAAATCTGGTGCTATGCAGATCAAATATATGCCCAGTGGCAAGACCTGTAATGACCTCAGAGCATACTTAAAAGAATTTGAAATCAAAACAGGACGAAAAGTTGATGTGCTATTAGTAGATTACTTGGATCTATTAATGCCAATTAGCAGAAAGATTTCTCCTGCAGATCTATTCATCAAAGACAAATATGTGTCAGAAGAATTGCGTAATCTAGCAGTAGAAAGACAATGCATACTTGTAACTGCGTCACAGCTAAATCGTGGTGCTGTTGAAGAAGTAGAATTTGATCACAGTCACATCTCAGGTGGCTTATCGAAGATCCAGACAGCAGATAATGTGTTTGGTATCTTTACTAGTCGCGCTATGCGTGAGCGTGGTCGCTATCAAATACAGTTAATGAAAACTCGTTCTAGTTCCGGTGTAGGAATGAAAGTCGATCTAGAGTTTAATTTAGAAAGTTTAAAGATCACAGATCTTCCAGAAGAGGATCAAGAACATAACGGTGCTGTATCACGAGGCAGTTCTAGTATTATCGAAAGTATCAAACGCAAAACAGAATTGCAACCTAGAGAAGAGCCCAACGAAGGGATGCCTGTGGGCAAAATACGAGCCGAAGTACAGAGCACTAAACTTCGAGAGATTTTAAGCAGTATGAATACCGATGAAGAATAGTCGTATAGAATTGACATCCTGGGAATATACTACCGACGAATCCGCAAACTATCTAGATATAGATTGGCCCAAAGTACAGCGATCTGTAGGCAAAGAGCAGATCAATTGGTTACTAAAACAACCTAAGAATTACTGTCAACTTGTGCTGGACAAATCGGGTATTAAGGTCAAGCTCGTGGCTGAATTTTACGATCAAAAAACATTAACAGCTTACCATCTAATGTGGGCTAAATAATGGATGCGAGCAAAAGAATTTATCGAAGAATCAAGAAAATCTCTGCGTAAATCTGTAAAGCAGGGTCTACCCAACCTTACCACATCCAGTAAACTGGACAATAACAATCATCCTTACCTAGCCTATAGATTCGGAGTTGCTCTAGCACCATCTCCAGATATCGAAGACTTTGACGATAAGGGTCCTATCGGTAGCGATTTTACCATGATAGATTACAGCGACGGAGATGCAGAAATCAGAAAAGCCGCCGCTAAAAGAATGGGTATAAAATTCGATAAAGGCACAGGACGAGGCAGCGAAGAGCTTCCTGATTCTATAGTCAACAAAACCAGTCCTGTAGCTAAGCCTAAGAAAAATCGTTACGGAGTTTAACAATGAGATTAAGTCAGATAGATGAAAATCCTGAATTCGTAACGGTTAACAAAACACTGAATCCCAAACTTTGGCAAGATGGTATATTAGACACAGAAGTAGCTGCCAAGTTAGAAGACATAGCCAGAGCATTTGAGGATTTCATCGGTGTGGATCTAGAAGTCATAGACTATACCATCACAGGCAGCAATGCCAATTATACCTGGACCGAATACAGTGATCTGGACCTACATCTTATTATTCCCGGTACGCCCACCGACGAACAAAGGGAGCTGTTCAATGCTAAAAAAGCTCTTTGGTCAGAGCAGCACGATATTTCGATCAAAGGACTGCCAGTAGAATGCTATGTACAGGGCGAAGACGAACCTCATCACTCAACAGGCGTTTACAGTCTCAGCAAAGATCAATGGCTAGTAGAACCCAAGAAGGTCAAGCCTAGCATAGACGACGCAGCCATAGAAGCTAAAAAAGATGCTATCCTAGCACAGATAGAACAGGCCCTGCTCAGCAGAGATCTAGCAAAATTACGATCAGTCAAAGATAAGATCACACAGATGCGTAAAGCTGGTCTTGAGCGTGCCGGAGAGTGGTCAGTGGAAAATCTAGTGTTTAAGATCCTGCGTAACCTAGGTCTTATAGACCAAATCACAGAAAAAATAAGAGAGCTGGAAGATGCCGAGCTCTCTTTAGAACAGCAGACTAATATCTTAGATTAGTCTTTGCGCCCACCGAATAACTGTAGTAGGCTTAGGAACAGATTGATAAAGTCTAGATATAGTGTTAGGGCACCCCAGATCTCTAGTTTACCATCATTTTCATAGCTGACCATTTCACGGATCTTCTGTGTGTCGTAGGCAGTGAGTCCCAAGAAGATTACCACAGCGATCGCTGAAATAACCATCTGCATCACAGTTGAGCCGATAAAGATATTAACGATACTGGCGATGATGATAGCGATCAAACCCACGATCAAAAACTGCCCGATGCTGGTCAGATCCTTTTTAGTGAAATAGCCATAGAAGCTCATAACACCGAATAAGATAGCACCTGCCATGAATGCTGATACGATACTGCCCATATTGTACACAGCGAATATGGTAGCAAAGCTCAGACCCATTAATGCGGCAAAACCGTGTAGGAATACCTGTAGTGTAGATCTGCTCATTGTGTTAAAGGCAAAGCCTGCGACCAGTATGGCCACTAGCGGTGCAAAGATCACCACCCATTTCATAGCACCTGTGAAAAAGAAAGCCAACAGTGTGGCATTGGTACCCACTATGAAACTGACGATCATGCTGGTCAACACGGCCAAGGCCATATGGCCGTAGACACGGCCCATAGCTGAATTAATGTCACCGGCTGAACGGCTGATCGCTGTATCTAGCGTTGTGTCAAACATTTTGGACTCCTTGAAGTTGTTAATATGTATATTATACAGTAAAATATTTATAGAGTCAATGTGTGTAGATACCAAAAACAGGGTTTTTTCCATAGATCAATAAATACGCATATAACGGAGCACGATATGTTACATATAATAAAAGACCTACAAGACAATTTATTGAATCTGATCAAGGACGACCCGGTCCGTCCAGAACTGCCTGCAGATTTCCGAGTCAATGGCAATTCGGAGATCTATGTCCTACAAGACGACCTAACCAAACAACCTCTGGCCGTGACCTGTGTGAAATTCCTAGAACAGATACCTGCCAGCGTGGACGATCTAACCAACACTGTGGTCAAGACCAATACTGCGGTATTCTACACTATCTGGAGTTATGCGCAGGGTGCTGGCCGTACCCTGATAGAACAGGCACAGCAGCAGATCAAACAAGAACACCCTGAAGTCAAAACCTATGTGACACTGAGCCCGAAAACCGAAATGGCTCGTAGATTCCACCTAAAGAACGGTGCGGAAGTGTATAGGGAAAATCCAGATACTGTGAATTATCTGTATAGATAATTACTTGGGATCTGTGGGAGAATAGGATTGGCAATAGCCCTGCCACGAATCTCCGGTCTTCACAGTCATCTGTTCAGCGACACGATCCGCCATCATTTGGCATTGTCTGCGCTGATGTTGACCATAGCGAACACCTTTGAGATCCTGTTGTTTCACTGTCTGCCCTGTGCGTAGATTGCGGGCCATGGGTAATATGTATTGCATCATAGTAGTATTTATATTCCTATCAATCAAACAGTGTGCGTATGATACGGCTGTGTTCAGGGTACTTTAACAGCCAAATATCCGCACACAGCTGATTTGAAAACAGCAGCCACCAATCCAAAGGTATGGCAGCGTTGTATTGGTCAGCCTGCTGCCAAGATCTGGGCCAATAGTGTACAGCCGCACCCCAACTGTGCAATAGACTCTCCTGTGGCCGCACAAACGGTTCAAGGTACACTATCAACATACAAATATTTACAAAATATCTTAAATATTGTATGCACATAGAGTTTAATTTGCCCACTGGAGCGGGTGGACAGAGTGCTTACTATTTCAACACAGTGCTGGACTACAATCTCGCACAGTGGAGTGGCCAATACTCTATAAAATACACCAAGACACTGACTTACTACAAGGCCTGGATCTGGTTGCCCACAGAACAGGATTATACCGTGTTCGCTCTGACCTGGCGATGGCCCACACCTCGCTGGATTTTACAAGAAAGGGATTGAAATGTTATTAGGAGCCGTAGTAGTGGCCTTATCACTAGGCACTGTGCATGATCTCAGCTCAGCAGAACTCGAGCGTTATTATTGGGACTGCGATACTATGTTTATGCGTGGAGAAATGGGCGGGCAAGATATGCTGACCTGCCTAGAAATCACCGAAGAGTTCAAACAGCGTGTATGGTCTGGGAACCACGAACAGTTTATGCAGTATTGGCGCAGACAGAACCTCACAGAATGGTACAAGCGAGGTTATACTCCCAGAGTTGAAGATCTACCCCATCTAAGAGGTACGCAATGAGAGAAGATCTAAGCTTATCTACACTATTGGTATTTTTCTGCATAATAGCCATCATCATACTGCTAGTGACCTAAAAGATGTAAATACTTGTACACAGCAATGTGTTAACTGTAAGGAGACCAATGATGCACAATCTTTGGGAGCTTCGAATGATCGAATCACTGCACGGGGAAAATCCTCCTTGATGTAGCTGATCAATCCTTACTGCCGAACTACATCAGCGTTATTGAACGCACCAGTGCCCTAATAAACTATTAGGGCTTTTTTACGAAAGACTACAATGACAGAAACACACAAGAGAACGATACTTAGAGCAGTAGTATGGCGAATAATAGCCACAGTGGTAACAGCCATATGGGCGGGCTGGTCAGGTGCCATAGCTGCTAACATAGTGCTGACTATACTGCATTACATACACGAACGCATCTGGTTAAAGATCCATTGGGGCAGGGAGATTTAATTGCGAAGCGCAGCGCAAAATTTTTTTGGCGAAGCTAGCGCGATTTTTTAGAAGAGCTGCGAAGCAGCGCAAGATCGGAAGATTTTCCAGTGGCCCCGAGGATCTTAGGATCTACGGTGCTTACAGTGTCTAGAGGAAAAAGTGTATATAGATCAATACGATGATCAACACTATGGGTATTACAGTGGCCA
>JACCDW010788812.1_pt1 | contig 11569 bp, 14 predicted proteins | sample 7449781 | NCBI WGS metagenome assembly JACCDW01 (sample SAMN15323449, study PRJNA562643) | freshwater metagenome | isolation source: river surface water | place: USA:Blue River Watershed | collected 2017-08-18
GTAATTATTGTGCGGCAATAGTGCATTCCAAGAAGTTAGATACAGTTTAAGACTTGCGCTCGTATTAATTCCAAGAACAAAATGGCAGACTTTCCTACTCTTTATGGTGAAGCTACAACAGGCAAGGCCAAGCAATGGTCTATTCGTGTATTTGAACGAGCTTCTGCTTCTGGAAGTAGCTGTGGGGTAATCGAGACTACTTTTGGATATGTTGATGGAAAGCTACAGACAAATGAGAAAGTTATTTCTGAAGGCAAGAACATTGGTAAGAAGAATGAGACTACTCCTCTACAACAGGCAGTAAATGAAGCACGATCTGCTTGGACTAAAAAGAAAGAGTCTGGTTATTCCCCAGCAGATGATGCTGCTGCAGAAGATGTAGATGGGGATAGTAGCACTGTTAGTGGTTCTGCCCCTGCAGGGGCAAGAGGCAAGGGAGTAGATGATGATGTGCCTTCTCCTATGCTTGCACACGACTACAATAAGCGCGGCAAGTCTATTAAGTTTCCTTGCTTTGTACAGCGTAAGTATGATGGTACTCGCTGTGTAGGTATGCCTTCTAAGGGACTCTTTTCTCGTAATCGCAAATCTTATCCTCATCTTGAGCATATTGTAGATGAACTCAATAAGCTCCCTGAGTCATTTGTTCTAGATGGCGAACTCTATTCAGATGAACTCACATTTCAGGAGATTGTTGGACTTGTTAAGCGTGAGACATTGAAGAAGGGTGATGATGAAAAGCAAAAGAAGATCAAGTTTCACGTCTATGATATGATTCGTGATGATATGCCTTATGATCTGCGTCGTGCAAATCTTGCTCAGATGTTTCGTCAGTACAAGTTCAAGTACATTACACCAGTTGTAACTGAGCTATGTGAATCTGAAGACAAGATGAAAGAAATGCATAGCAACTATGTAGCAGAAGGCTATGAGGGAATTATGCTGCGCAATAAGAATGGTCTATATAAGCAGAGTCGCAGTGCAGATCTTCAGAAGTATAAGGAGTTCTTTGATGCTGAATATGAGATTGTTGGGTATGAGGAAGGTAAGGGTCTTGAAGAGAGCTGTGTAATCTGGACCTGCAAGACTTCTGATGGCAAGACATTTTCTTGTAGACCACGTGGTACCCGTGAGGAGCGTACAGAGCTATATCTAAATGGAGATGATTATATTGGTAAGATGCTAACAGTACGTTATCAAGAAAATACTACTGATGGCCTCCCTCGCTTCCCTGTAGGCATTACTATCAGGGATTATGAGTAATTGTACTTATTGTAACTAGAAATATAAAATATTACCAATATATGTATAACTACTATATAAAAACAAAAACATAAATAATACTTATGCTAAGAAATATTTTTGTTATCAAATGATATGTAATAAAAATTGATTATTTGAGGGCTTAAAGGAATTAGTGCGCAGTGGTGCAAATAGATCTATCCAAGTTTTCCAAGCCCTTTTCCAAGCCCTTTTTCCAAGCCTTTTTGCAGACTTTTTCCTAAAAAGTCTTAAGATGTCTTCACGGGTTACACGCTCCAAAGTTGCTGTTAAGACTCCTCCCCCTGCAGTATGCGACATTATGGATCGCATCGATGCTCTCAATGGCAAGTACTATGAGAGCATTGACAAGGAGTTTGCAGTTGTTGACAAGTACTTCAAGAGTGATGGTGATAAAATTGTATCATTCTTCATTGATGACTGGGAGTTTGATCTCACTGACTTCAAGCATCGTTATCTACTCCGCAAGATCTTTGAGCACGAGGCAATTGGTCTAAAGCACGATACAATTGTAGAGTTCCTACATAAGATTACAGATACCAGCCTACTTTCTCAAATGGGAGTTGTTCGTGTTACAAAGGATAATAAAGTGTTCTACCGCATTCGTGTAGGCATTTCTTCATAATAATATCGTTGGCCAATAAACATACTACAAATGAAATATATCATATAAAAATACTATATAGTTATACCAAATAGTATTTTTAATTGTATTGTATCTTGTTGCTAAAATTTGACTTATAGGCGTTAATATATATAAGGTGTGACATCCAGTTCATACAACTAAGGCTTTATTGTACTTTTAAGCAACTCCAAGTTTTCCAAGAATGATCATTCCTCGTCGCTCCGCTCGCATTGCAACTCGCGCCCCTGTTTCATATTCTCAGTATTTTAATGAGTCTGATTCTGATTCTAGCACTGAGTCCTCTATTGTAAACAAGTGCAGTTCTATCAACATTAATGACCAACAGGCCCTTGCTGATCTATACCTTCGTGGTTCTGTAAATATTATTAAGACTTACCTTGACGAGTCTAATGAAGCTCGTGGTTGCGAACAGAAGTGTGTAGTTATTAAGAAGCTATTCGAGTATCTTATCGCAAATCCTGAGATCTGTATTCTTTACCCTCGCTTTCGCTTTATGGTAAAGTCAAAGATTGCTGAGTTCAAGAATCAGCTTCAGTCTTATAAGTCTGAGTTTAATCTTGATAGTGAGACTAAGAAGATCATTGATGTAATTGTAGATGCAAAGGCTAAGATTCATCACGTTGATCATAATGAAAAGCTATCATCTAAGCTAAGTGATATCAAGGATATTCTTTATTCATACAATGAGTATATTCAGAATCAACCTCTGTTGATTACTCTAAATAGTATGGAGAAGACTCTAGAGGATATCAAGAAGAACCCTGCCTATGTAGTTGATTCAAATGGCAATTAATCACTAAACATAGAAGAAAAATAAACAATAAAAAATATATAGTATCTAAATATAATACTTTTATTTTTAATTGTTATTTATTGCTATTTGTATTAATTAACGAGTATTCCTTACATATAGTTGATAATCCCTATGAAGATCCATTTTATGTTCTATCTGTTTTAGCTTTTCCTGTGTTTTAATTAGAGAGTCCTTAATCGTCATATAACTCTCAAATGCAGCTTTGCCTGTATATTTCTGAAGTTCAGACATTTCTAACATATGCCTATTAATAGCTGACTGTAGGAAATTTTTATAGATAACATCTTTTTTGAGACTATCACGCATTTCAGACTCTGTGTAGACTCTCCAACTATATCCGTGTGGATTTCCCTTTTTTACCACCTTATCTATTTTGGATTCATTAGATTGAGGCTGATTATCCCTATTAATTTTTGGCAAGTATGGCTTAAATGCAGAATTCTTGGAAGGGAGAAGTCTATTTTTTGAACTCATCGAATACATCCTTAAATAAACTATAGAATTAATTGGCTTGGAAAGGTCGCAGTAATTGCTATTATCTTATTTCTTTTATCAAATTTTACCTTACAGTATATTCATATAAAATTGAAACTTTAGTTATATTATATTAAAAATACCAATAGTTCTTTCCAAGCGTAGCAGACTTTCCAAGCGTAGCAGACTTTCCAAGCGTAGCAGACCTTCCAAGCGTAGCAGACCTTCCAAGCGTAGCAGACTTTGTCCAAGACTAGTAGAATTTCTAACAATGTCAACACTGAATCCTGATTCTCGTGTGTTTGTACCAATTGACACCACAAAGGAGTGCACTATCTGCACAGATACCATTGTAGACGTCGATGAAACCAAAATTATATTCCTAAAGTGTTCTCATCAATATCACAAGAAATGTCTACAGCCGTGGCTTGATGTAGCAAATACTTGCCCAACTTGCCGTGCAAAGGCAGTAATCATTGATAAAGTCGCAGAGAGGGCAGCTGCTAAGGCAAAAGAAGAAGCTGAAAGGGCTATGAAAGAAGCAGAAGAACAAGCATTGAGATTAGAAGCTGAGGAAAAGGCTAAGCTAGAACAATATATGCAGCAAAACTCAGAGAAAGAAATGGCTATCATTCTTAAGCCACTAGAAAACCCTAATACAGATATTCTAGCATACCCATTCTCATATATTGAAGAATCTAATGATGAAGATGATGATCGTGATCATTTTGATAATGAATATCATGTAAAAGACTTCTGCAAAGGTTTGCCCTCGGAGGTGCCATTTAATGTTGGTAACTTTCCAGGCAATATTACTGAGTATTACTGGATTCACGAAGGGAAAAATGATGAAGAAGCCTGGCAGCTTTTCTGTAAAATCAAGCTACCTGAAGTAGTCAATGGATGTGATGAAGCTTATGCGTATTATTCAGCTAGTTGTGATTATACAGGGTTTGACTGCCAGGGAGGAATGGAATTAATTGTATCGCTATCAGCTAAGAATCTATTCTATGACTTACCTGAGCGAACTCGTGAACTATTTATTGCTGAAAAGCGTGTTGGAAAGCATTTGAAGCGTAAACGCTATGTCCCAGCTAAGCCAAAATATCCAGTACCAACTCCTCCTGCGCCTGAAATCAGTGGCAGAAATGCAGTTAATCCTACACGAGCATTTATCCGTGTTTGGAATGATGGGGTTGAACTGATTCTCAGCCTTGATAATGTTAATGGTGTTGAAATGGAGGAATTAGATTATGCAATCCGTGGTCTAACTGCACAGCGCCTCCAAACAGGTGTAGGAGAAGTTCCTAAAAAGAAGTTCTATAATGTCAGCATATACTCTGGTGCCTGTGTATCAGGTATTGATGAACATTTTAAGAAGCGCTTTAATAATCCTGAAAAAAAATGGATGCTAAAAATGCGAAATAAGGAGAGTAGTTATATTCGTAACTGGGGTAAGGTTGAAGTTAGTTTTACGCTCTTTTAGTAACTAAAAAGCTGCAAACACCTACGCAAATAAATAGAGGAAAAATTTGAAATCGATACATACTAATATTTTTGTTGCAAGTCTCTAGTTATTCCAAGTACATATCCTTCCAAGAAAGTTAATCCCAAGATCCAAGATGTCTTCTGTTACTTCATCTAATTCTTCCAAGTCTTCTGCACGTGTTACATTTGATAACATCGATAAGTTCATTAATTATCTACTTTCTTCTAAACCTAGAGTTCGTTTTGCAGTTATCACAGAGTTTGAACAGCAGGTTAATCACCCTGTATACACACATCTCCTTAAAACACTCGATAATGACAATGCACAATATATTATTGGGTATCTTCGCAGTCAAAAAATGTATGAAATGCATCGATTTATTGATAATACTATTTCACAGATTGAATAAATACAATATTTACTTAAATAAAGAATAATAAAAATAAATATAATTTTGGGAAAATTTGAAACAATTATTGTCTATTTTTAATGTTATACATAACATTTTGAGCTATTGATATCCAAGGCCCTTATAATGAACAACACTAATAGAACTAATAAATCTTCTACTAAAGTTGCCCCTAATAGGTCTCAGATGACTGAAGAGGAATGGATTGAGTTTGATAAAACTCGTTATAAAACATGGTATGAAGGTGCTGGGATGATTATATTCAATAAGAAAAGAACGCGTGTTCTTCTTGTTAAAGATGCGGTTAAAGGGATTTGGTCATTTCCTAAAGGAGTCCCTGAAAAAGAAGATGGTGAAGTTCCGCTTACTACTGCAATTCGTGAAACTAAAGAAGAAACTGGACTCGAATATAATATTGATTATATACTTGATTCATTAGAGCCTGTTTTAATTCATTATAACAGATATTTCTATACTGCTATTATTTCTACAAATGCTAACAATGTTGAAACAGATGGCTTAAATGAATCATCATTTATGTGGTTGTCACGTGATAAAATTAAAACACCTGGCTTTTGGAATAAATCTAACACATCAATTAGACAATTTATTAATACTATTTGGAAATATAATAAATATAAACCTATTACCCCTATTATCTCTGATAAGCCAAATATGTTTAATGCTGCTTCTAAACCAGAGGTCATATTTAAATCAGATACTATTACTAAACCAGTTGCTACTTTTGTCCCAGTTATTATATTATGTTTACATATTCTTAATTTGCTCTTAGTGCTCTTGCGATTGTTCTTTAAAATTGAATAAATAATATTTATTATTGTAGTATGTATTAAATAAACTAATAAAATAATTATAATTATTTAAAGATAATAAAATAAATATTTTTTGTTAATTGTTATAAAATTGATTTTAACAAGTTAAATAACAAATACAGTATATTATCTATATACCTCCAAGAATGTCCTCCTTACTATCCACTGTTCCTAAAATTGTTACTGAAGATCTCGGTAAAATATTTGAGAAAGCCATTTGTCTTCTATATAATACTCCATATGATGGAAAATATAAATATAGCGAAGATGATGCAGAACGATTTAAACTCCGTTTGACAAAACTTCAGACTCTGTTTCCTAAATGTCATCATACTGCAAAAGGTGGAGCACTCTATGACTTTACATCAGATGATGGGACAATGTTTCTAAGCGCTAAAACAACAAAAGGAGATGCTAAGATTGCACCTCAATATATTGGACAAGCAACTCCTGAAACATTTTGTACACGGATTGGAATTCCTGTTATGCCTGTCCCTGATCTGAAAAAATATATTCAGGAAAATATTGTCTCAATCCTACCCTTGTATGAGCGTTATACATTTTCTTGTCCAACTATTTATTATAATAAAAAAACAGATAATATCAAATATATTACTAAAATCGCAGATATCCCTTGGAATAATTATCAATATGTATGGACAAAATCTTCAGATGCTTGGGCAAATAGTTCAACTCTTAAAATTGTAACACCTACAAAAAATATTTCCATTCTTGAAATGCAATTCCATAGTAGTAGTCGCAGTAATATGGCTGTTCGTTGGTGTTTTGAAGATGTATTAGTACTCTTTAAAGATTATCTACATATTGAACTTATTTAATATTCATCTTTAGACAGAACAAATATTCTTTAATTTCTTTATCTTCATTATACTCGAATGATTTAAAACGCTTATAATCACGCTCAATAATAGATACTTCTCCATATTTTTCCATTATTTCAATCATCCTTTCTTTTGTAATAAGGCTTTCACTATTATATGATAAGAATAGCCACTTAGTATTAATAGTTTTAAATATTTTTTCGAATGCTTCTTCGACTGTTTTACCCTTTTTACAGAATGGAGAAATAAAACAGCTCTCTGGAATACCTGTTTTACCCTTTAGAGGTTTTTCTTTTTTCTGTTGTTCAGGGCTTAATGCAATCATATTCAATGGAAAGTAATTCTTTGAATATTGTCGTTCATTATATGGCGGATCCAAATATGTAATATCAACTGAGATCTGTTTTAAGAATTTTTCATCTAGTACATCTTTGTTATACACTTCTGCATCAGATGGCGCTTCTTTCTCAATGGTATGTATTGGTTTAAGAATAAGGGGTTTTAGTGCTTTTGCTTTAAACTTCTTGAGATAACATCCATATACTGCAGGTACATTACTTACAGCATCAGCGCTAAGTAGGAGCGATGCGAGAAGGAAATCATATTCTTCCTTTTTCAGAGTTTTCTTTAAGCCCTCAATATGATCTCTAATATAGTCTATGCGTTGGGCATTATCAACTGTAAAGAACATACGTTCACACTTATCATAAGGACTATAATTTTTTGTAATAAACCCATACGTTTTTGTATGTGAATCATTTGAAGAAATTTCAGTGTTAATATACGCAATTATTGTTTTACATTTTTCTGTATAGGATGATTTTGTAAAAGCACTTGAAATAATTGAACTGTATAACTCTGCATCATTTGATGTTACAATTGCACCTTTCTCACGAAAATGATATGAAACAATACCTGTACCTGCAAATAAATCTGCAATTTTTATAGAGCTAAAATCATTAATCCCAGTTTTATCTGTAATATTTTGAGTTAACCATTCTAAGAGTTGAAATTTTGATCCAATATAATTTAGCCTATTAATTTCTACTACCTTTTTTGTTGCATCTTTTGTATCATTTACTTTATCAGCCTTACCAATTTTAGGTTTCTTTTTCTCAATCTTCTTTACATCTTTAACCTCACCTGTTAGCATTTGAATTAATTCTGCTTTAGATTTATTACTATACCCTTTTATTACCTTTTCTTTGCATAAAGCAATTAATTCTGTGCGAGTCTTTGAAGAATAATCCATTATTAATATCACGATGGTTATCTTTACATTCCAGTATCAATCAAATTTGTATCCTTACTCATATTTTAAAAATACAGTTATTATAAGTATATTTTTAAAATATATATGGGTAGTTAGCGCAAATTTGATCAAATATATGCATAATATATAAGGTGTAGCAATACACACACTCCAAGAAGTTTAAAGCCTTGTCTCGACTTTTATCCAAGAAGAATATTAAGATGGCCACTCCTACTGATATGATGATCCAAATGCTCCTTGCTCAGGTTACTGACCTGCAGCGCCGTGTGATGACGCTTGAAGCAGCATCAGCTACTAAGATGCCCAGTCTTCGTGGCCCTGGCCCTGTTGCATCAGCGCCTGCAATGACTCCTTTTGGAGCAGGTCATCGTAATACTGTAAAGCACAGTGTACCTCTTCAGAGTGGTGATGCTCGTAATACTAGTCGTCCTGCAATGACTAGTGGTAATGATAAGAAGCCTCGTGGCAAGCCACGCATTGGTGCTGCTACTAGCAGTGCTCCTCGTGCTGAGCGACCTGAGCGCACTGGCCCTCCTCCTGTTGCACTAACTGCAATCCTCAGTGATGGCGAGGATGTTACTATGACCATTGGTACTGGTAAGGATGAAGAGGGTAACTTTACTAATACTACATGTGTAGCAGTGTTTGCGGGTGAGCAGTTTACTGTCACTGAGGCAGAGCTTGCACCTGAGCTAGTCAACCAGACATTTAAGACTCCTGGCGAGGCACTCTACAAGTTTATGGATCAGCTCAAGCAGAACGGTCATATCAAGCGCACTTTCAGTGTAGCACCTTGGAAGCTATGCTCTGTTGAGCGTGATGGCAAGACTGTAACTCTGCAAGATCTCCGCAATAGCACGGCTTAATAGCACTACATAAATACATCTTGCTTAGAAATAGATAAAGTAATAGAAATATAGTATAATATAAATATAAAATACAATAGAATATATTTTTATTGTATTTTATACGATATAATTATAAATTTGATATATATAAATTACTTATAATAATATAGACATATAGTAGTATCCAAGAAATTATAATTATTAAGTAGATGAATACTAATACTACTATTTCAATTTGTATTAAATGTAAATTGCAATTAACACCAGATACATGTATTAAAAAAGCATATTTACATATTGCAAAAGATGCAATAAAGCCACGTATTGCTATACGTTATGAATGCCCTTCTTGTAATAATATTGTTATATTTAATCCTTAAATAATATTATAATTTTATCATATAATGCTATAAAAATTGAAATGCTGTGATCATTATTTTTAAACTACATATAATACTTATAAGTATATCTATTGCTACTTATATATTTATTTATTGCATAGTATTCCAAGATGCCTATTATTGATTCTGTTATGCAAATTTATACAAGATGCCCAGAAACTGTATACTTTATTCGATTCCTTGACTTTGTTATTAGTAAACGCTTTCATTCTGTAGAGTTCAATATTAACGACATTCGATTTAAACCACATATTTCTGGTGTAATTGAACATCCTACTACTGGTAAAAAGTACTATTCTTTAGTACAACTATATAATGATGTAACAGGCAATAATCTACAAGAAGGCGATACCACACCATTTCATTATCTATTTGTAAGTAAAGCATATAATATTAATCGTGTACTTAGTGCAGTTAAAGATATTGAAGTGTTGGAGTTCTTTGATCAGAAATATCGTGCATTTTGTATGTATCGTGATTTGAAGTTACGTATTAAACACTATACTGGCATTAAACTTGGAAAGGATGATAATATGATTACTGTGCGATGGAATGAGAGAAATCATTATATTCAGATCTCATCCATTTCTTGTGATCCACATTTTAATCCCTATAAAGCCTATGAACTGCTTACTGCATATGAATCTGGTAATATCTATGGATTAGAGTATTTTAATCCTCAAAATAAGACATATATTAAGATTTCACCATAGCATTCATTTTATATATTTATTCTTATTAATATATAAAATAATTATTTTTGTTTAGGTTGTAAAAAAATTGAAATCTCAATACTCCTAAATATATTTGCAAGCGTCAGTGTTCCAAGAAGGCTTTCTACTTGTTTATCTCCAAGTTTATCTCCAAGTTTATCATAATGGCTACTCTTACCATTACTAGCCCCTCATCTAAGAATACTACTTCTTCTCTAGGACGTTCTATTACAATTCCCCTAAGTATTATCTCTGCTCTAATCTATATTGGGTTTGCAATCTATTCTGCTGTTATCCTTGCTAATACTGATAAGGATAGTGTTAGCTCGCAGATTTACGCTTTTGTAGTAACTGTATGTGTTATTAACTTTGTTGGATTTGTTAGTACAGTATTTAATACTATTTTCAGGGATGGTAAGACTTCTTCATTGCTTTCTCTAATTACACTTGGTCTTTTCATCTGGGGCTGTGTAATTCTATTTGATCAGATTGGTATTGATAATCGTTCCAATAATCCATTCTACACAGTTGTGTTTGTATACTTTATTATGAATGTAATTGGAATTGGCCTTACTATTCTTATTCTACCCTGTGTCTGCTGTGCTATGTGCTATGCTGTAACTAAGGAAGATGAGCAGACATCTGCTAATATTAAGGAGTCAATTGACAAGCTGCAAGCGGCTATCAAGCAGATCGAATCTATGAAGGAACCTTCTACAGCAACTGCGACTGCAACTGCAACTGCACCTACTATTAACTCTAAAAATATTACTGTATCAGCTGTATAATAATATGATACTATACATATAAAATATAGAAAATATTATATAATTAGTTAAAATAACTATATATTATTTTTAATATTATACGTTTAAATAAATTTGATATAATTATTATGCTTATATGAGTTACACTATTACTCCAAGAAGCTATCTATCCAAGGTATTTCATATGAAGAAGTTTAACATCGCTTTCAATCTCTACTTTGTCCCAACACGGCAATATGAATATGACTCTGACTCTGATGACTCTAACTCTAACGGTGACAGTACTTCTATTACAAGCACCGAGAGTGATTACGAAGTAGATATTGATTCATTTATGCTTGAATCATATCATAGCCCTATGGCACGATATTTAGAGTTTGTTGATGGATTGTCATACCTATTTAATGGGCATTTCAGCAGTATTTCCTATAAAGCTGGAGTAATCCGATGCACGCTTACTCTAGATGACAATTATTTAACTAAAGATGAAGTAATCTCTATCCTTACATATAATTCTTTGGAAGATGGAGAATATGAAGGTGGGCCTGGCTCTACACTTGTATATCCATTTGGATATTTGACACGTGACTCTAAATATTTTACCAAAGAAATTGGACTCATTGATTATCGACATAGTTTTACAGTTGAAGAAGCTTAATTATCTTCTAATAATTTTCAATGGACCATATTTGTTTCTATCTTCATTATTTGATCTTCTATTTATATTATATATAGAAATTGTATTTAATTTATATTCACTATTAATATATTGATTAACA
>JACCDW010143387.1_pt1 | contig 11566 bp, 9 predicted proteins | sample 7449781 | NCBI WGS metagenome assembly JACCDW01 (sample SAMN15323449, study PRJNA562643) | freshwater metagenome | isolation source: river surface water | place: USA:Blue River Watershed | collected 2017-08-18
AGGCGGTCATCAGCCTGGGTGGATGCAGGATAATAATAATCCATCGTAGCCTTGATGTTCAGCTGGTCAGCGGTTTTCAAATGAAAACGCTCGGAGTTGGCCAGTTCGTGCAGATAGGCTTCGCGCTCAGCCTGCAGAGTTCCATCAAGTCCCATCAAATCCTTCATGCGAATCACAGCAAAGTTCTGGCGGCAGTGAACTTCAAGTTCATGAGCGAGCGTCGAGCCAAGGAGCGCCCAGCTGGTGAAAGCGGCCGGTCCAATAGTTACATCCAGTTTGCTGCCCCAACCGTTCAAGGTGGTCAGGCCACGGTCTTCCAGGGTCATATCCAAACGGGGAGGGTTGGCATTCGCCGGGATCTTGATGTCAAACAAGGCCATGGCGATGTCAATGCTTTCCTGTGTCAAGGCTGGTTTGGTCGAAGGCGGCACGACAGTTACGGACCGCAGTTCCTTCGAGAAAAGCTCACGCTGATCCATCGACTGCTTGGCGAGGAAAATGCCGCCAGCAGCGGAAAATACAAGGCTCAGAGCCAGGATTCGGAACATCGAGGTGGAAGCAGCTTTCAGAAACATAACAACTCCGCAACAGAAGGAGAATTCACCCTTGGACTGTTGCAAGCCGAAGGCCAGACCCAAGCCTTTGAATAAAAAAGTCTCTTTGCCTGGAAGCTGCCATAAAGCGTGGAGAGCTGTCAGAAAATGTGACACTTACTTTTAAGAAAGGAATTTCAAAGAAAAAAGCCGTGGTTCACGAGGCGTCAGATCCAGGACTTGGGCTGACACATCCATCAAAGCCACCAAAAAATCAACGCAACCAAATGAAATTACATGATATTTTTGCAACGAATTGTGTCCAAGGAACTGGCGGTAAAAAGCTACTGAAGCCCTATATTTCGCATCGTATCGGCTAAAATCTTCAGTCGCGTTTCGATATGCGGATCGGCTTTAACAATAAGACGGAAGTTGTCGCTGCCAGGACGCGAGGCACACTCGATCGGTTTCAAACGCCCTTTGCGCAAGGACTCCTGGACAAGATAACTCGGCACGATGCCAACGCCGTGTCCCGCTTCCACGGCCGCCACCATGAGAGTGGTGGAACCCAGAAACCAGACATCCTTGAACTGAGCCTTGGCACGATCCGCAGGCTTCATGTATCGAAGAAACGGCAGCGAGCGATCGTATTCAATCAACACGCATTGTTGCAGGTCCCGCCAGCTCGCGCGCGGCGGCAGAAGACCCGCTTTGGCAACAAAAACATAGTCCTCACGAACCAGATCGATGGAACGAAAATCACGAATCGTGAAGGGAGTTGACGTCAGGACAGCATCGAGCTGCCCCGCACTCAAGGCCTGAAGTATTTCATTCCCGGATCCAACTTGAATATGGATGCAAAGCTCCGGGTGGGTACGACGCAGCTGAAATACAGCCTTGGCCAGCCAACTGGCTCCGACCTCTGGCCGCGTGCCGACATAGAGTAAGCCCGGTCGCTTGGAACTGGGAGAATCCTGCAGAAGCTTCAACGCAGCCTTCGCCCTTTCGGCGAGGGCCACGCCTTCGTCCGTCAGAATCAATCGGCGCCCCTTCTGAATACAAACCGTATTCAAAAAGACCTGCTCAACCTTTCGAAGTCTTTGACTGATCGCGGGTTGGGAGACCTTCATCAAGGCTGCGATACTGACCAAGGTTCGCCCTTCCAGGAGCAGCGACAGGAGCCAAAGATCGTCAAAGTCGAGACGGCGCAAATCTTTCATTCTTATATTTACCACTTAATCAATAAGGAAAACTTATAAAACCCAGAAAGATTTTATATTGGTTTTGCCAGCCGAATTCAAATAGCTTTTCGTCAGCATAACCAAGGAGACCGAGATGAAATCATTATTGCTATTGAGTTCTGTGATATTCGCGCAACCGCTTCTTGCAGAAAAAGCCTGCTGGGATGGAACCTTTGGCTATAACTATGCACGAGCCGTGGTCACGGAAAAGGGCCTGGAGATCAGTTTTGAGGGCAATACTCTGAACCTTCCGCCATTGGCCCTCAGCAATGGTCAAAGTCTTGTTTTCAAGGGGTTTTCAGGTAATACCCCTCGGTTTCATGTGCTCATTCCCAAATCTGCAGTCAAGAAAGAGGGTAACCATATCTCGGCGACTGTTTCGGGATCGTTGGATGACGTCTTTGCGGGTCGCGTCCCCGCACTTTGGGTGGAGCATCGCGTTCCTGATCTCGACGGCAGCGTGGAGGTTTTGAGTCCGGTCCCCGTCCTTTCATTGAAGGCCAGGATTCACGAAGAAGCCATCCATCTGAGCTTCACGCAGCTCTGGGCCTACACGAAAAAGGGCGACTATCTCACCTCGTCGGTGAAAATCGCCTGCACAAGTCCCACGGCACCCGACGAACTGCGTATCCCCATGCGACTGAGCGAGTTCCTAGCGAAACCTGCTTCTTGAATCCCTGCCTAGCAGGGTAGGCTGTCATACAAAAAAAAGCGGCGATCCGTGGATCGCCGCTCTATCACAAGGAGTATGACTCAGAGATATTCGTTACTGGCACTTGGCCCAGACGATTTCCAAACGATAAGGGGTCTTGCCTTCAATCCGGATATCTCCGCCTGGTGCGGAGCCCTTCAAAGCCATGGATAATTTGGTGTCAATCACCAGCGTGGCCTGACCGCTGCAGCTGGACCAGACTATGTCCTGATCAGCGACGGTGTAATCCATGCGCAAGGGTTTATTCGAGTAACGGGACTCCAGGGTCCGTTCCATCACAAGCTGCTTTTTGCCTTTGATGCCATAGGATCCTTGGAAAACGGCCTGGGAATCAAGCGGAATTTCCGTCATCAGGGGTACTTCGACCTTGCGGATGGCAAAGGCATAACCTTTCTTGTAAGCGACCCGAATTTGCACAAGGCAACGGGCGGCATCATCTTTAAGTTTCATGTTTTGCAGCGTCACATCCAGGGGCGCGATGCTATTTTCATTTTGCCGCGCCGCTGTGAATTTTTCCAGACAGCTGCCATCAGCACCCAGGAACTCGTCATTATTTCCAAAGCGCGGATTCAACCAGGAGCCTTCATTCAGGACCAGCATCTCTCCGACGGGAACGGAAGGGAGACAATTCTGACTTTGACTGACATCATCGCTGTCACATTTTTTTTGGGAATCTTGATCGGGCGATACTTTGGAATCGGAGCTGACTTTAACGACTTCCACAGGGACTTTTTTTTCATCTTTTTTGGTGCCGCAAGCGAGGACAAAACAGGCAGGAATAAGGGCAGAAGCCATGATCACGTGTTTCATAGAAACTCCTTGCTGAGAAAAAATCGTCTTGGTGAACGACTTTATGACACAGCAAAGTCGGCATGGCAACTCTTTTTTTCGGATATACTTTCCGCTACTTGGGTGGACCTTCCATGAGAAGTTGACCGCCATTGTCACCCGATCCAGGCCCCAATTCGAGAACCCAGTCAGCGGCCTGAATCACTTGCTGGTCGTGTTCCACAATAATGAGAGTTGCACCCTGAGCTACAAGCGACTGCAATTGATCCAGGAGCAGGGCCACATCGCGGAAATGCAGACCTGCGGTCGGCTCATCCATGAGCAGCACCGTTCCGGGTACGGTTTTTTTCGCAAGGTATGGCACCAATTTCAAACGTTGCGATTCACCACCGGAAAGACTGGAACTCGGCTGACCCAATTTCAAATAGCCCAATCCAAGTTGAACGGCTGGCTGCAGACGTCTTTGTATCAGTCGATGCGTTTGAAACATCTCCAAGGCCTCGGCGATGGAAAGTTCCAGAACTTCGGAAAGATTCAAACCACCGTAGCGGACTTCCAGGACCTGCGGTTTATAGCGTTTGCCACCGCAGATCGGACAGGGGACTTCGGCATCGGCCAGGAACTTCATAGTCAGCGTCAGAAGTCCCTTGCCCTTGCATTCCGGGCAACGCCCTTCATCGTGCGAGAGCGAAAACGAGCCCGCATCAAGTCCCATAATCTGAGCTTCCGGCACACTTGCAAACAGTTGCCGTAATTCCGTGAAGATATCGAGCCAGGTGGCGGGCATACTGACCGAAGACTTGGCGATCGGCTTCCGGGATATCAGCGTGCAGGCTGTCACAGCATCTGCACCCTCGATGCGGCTGACTGCAATGGGCGCTTTGCGCGGACCGTCCCGCAGAATTTGTTCGAGATTACGATAAAGAGTCTTCAAAACGAGACTACTTTTTCCAGCGCCGCTCACACCTGTGACCACCGTCATGGCCTGCAGGGGGAAACGGGCTTTTTTGATCTTCAGATTATGCAGATTGGGTTCATGAAGAGTAATGAACTGATCAAAGCTTTTCGGCTTGCTGGTTTTCCTGGCTGTTTCCTGATGATCCGCCAGGTAACGAGCCGTCAGGGATTCACTTTGATAGAGTGCTGCATCCTTCGGGGCGAACTGGGCCAGGAGATGTCCACCCTGCCGACCACCGTCTGGTCCCAGATCCACAATCCAATCGCTCGCCTGCATAATATGTGGATCGTGATCAACGACCAGTACGGTGTTGCCCTGATCTCGAAGACGTTTCAGGGCTACATTGATGCGTTCGATTTCACTGGCATGAAGGCCCTGGCTGGGTTCATCAAGAACGTAGAGAACACCGCGCAATTGTTCACTCAAAATACTGCTCAGGCGCAGACGCTGCGCTTCGCCGTTGGAGAGAGAAAGTATGCGACGTCCCAAGCCGAGATAATCAAGGCCCAGATTTTTCAGGCGTTTGAGATGTTGGCTCAACTGTTCCAGGACCAATTTTTGCGCTGCGGTATCGGCCGGTAAAGCGGTGATCGCTTCGCCGAAGAAACTTTCCAATTCAGCAATTGAACTTTGATACATGCGATGGATGGAACGGCCACGGAAGAGGATGGCTTTGAGATCCACCAGCAGTCCAGTCCCTCCGCAGCTCCGGCAAGGATCGGCTTCAAAAAAATCACTGGCGGTATCCAGTTCGTCCTCGTCCTTTTGCAGGCCACGGCCGTCACAGCTGAGGCAGCGACCGAGGGAGTTCGGCGAAAAATGCCGGGAATCAAGCCGCGGCCAGCTGAAAGAACAAACGGGACAGCCTGCGTGCAAGGAAAGATGCTGTCTCGTTTTCTTATCCAGTACGCCTTTGGCATCTGTTTGACAGAGGACAGCTGTGCCCTCTCCCAAAGTCAGCGCGGTTTCCAGAGAGCGACGCAGACGGGCCTCGCGACTGGGCTCCACTTTCGTGACATCGATGACGATATCGATATCATGCTTTTCCTCCTTGGCCAGAACCGGAATGGGTTCCAGGCTAACGAGATCCCCATCGATATAGGCCCGGGCATATCCTTTTTTCTGATAGTCTTCGAGCACCTTGCGAAACTGGCCTTTTTTCTGATCCGCAACACAGACCAGGATGGCCACCGTTTTACCGAAAAGCTGGGCCCGGGCATGAGCTGTCAGATCATCAATCGTGCGGGATTCAGTAGGAAGGTCATGCTTGGGACAACGTTTTTCGGCGAAACGCGCATAGAGTATCCCCAGGAGTTCGCCGATATCCGTGAGGCTCGCGACAGTCGCACGAACCGAAGGTTGCGTTTCATTCTGAGCCAAGGCGATGGCCGGGGAAAGACCACTGGCCGAACGCAGTGCGGGACGCGAGCCAAGGTCCAGAAACTGCCGTGAATAATGCGACAGCGTATAGAAAAAGCGTCGGTTGGCTTCCGCCAGTATCGTATCGAAGGCCAGGGAGCTTTTCCCGGATCCGCTGACGCCGGTGATGACCGTGATGCGTCCGCGGGGAATATTCAGATCGATATGCTTCAGATTATGCTCAAAGGCACCGCGAATTTCTATCGTGCTGCGTTCCATAGCTTTTACCACCCCAGATAATGACGAGCCTGCTGCAAAGCCAAACGGAAACTGTCTGAACGCGCTTCATTCCGACCATAAAGTTCAGAGGCCGGTCCATGATCAGGGGACAGACGCAGATGCGAAAGGCCACCTGTGACGTTGATAGCATCATAAAAATGAAGGGATTTCAAAGGTCCAAGGCCCTGGTCATGGTACATGGCGAGGACCCCATCAAAAGCGCCGGAATAAGCCCGGAAAAAAATGGTATCGGCCGGCAATGGGCCAACAATGTCAAGGCCCAAACGTCGGGCTTCTTCCACGGCAGGCGCTATGATGCGAGTATCTTCATCACCAAAAAGTCCACCATCACCGCAGTGAGGATTGAGTCCTGCCACCGCGAGGCGTGGTTTGGAAAGACCAAAAATCCGCTGCAGGGAAGCATGCAAAAGCTGAGCTTTTTGGATAATCAGTTCCTTTCGGATCGCGCTCGGCACATCACGCAGAGCCAGATGATTGGTGGCCAGCGCCACGCGGAGCCGCGTCCCGGCGAGGATCATGATGCCCTGCGCCCCCCACAGGTCTTCAAAGTATTCCGTCTGGCCAGGGAAACGGAATCCCGCCTTTGCGCAGCAATATTTGTCGATAGGGCTCGTCATGACCGCGAGCGCTTTTTGATCAGGCGGCAGCGAACGCAAGGCGGAAAGAGCGGCAAACGCTATTCGTCCGCGCTCCTCTTCACTCAGTTTTCGTGGATCCACCCTGGGAGCATCGGGACTGCTATCAAAAAAATAAAGGCCGGGTCCATGAAGATCGGACCACTTTTGGATCTCTTTAAATGTGATGGGAACGGAAGTTTGCTGAAGCCATTGGTTACGTGAACCGACCAGGACAACCGTTCGCGTGGGGTCCTCGGCCCACAGATCCTTTTCCCGAACCAGACATTCCACAGAAACGCTCAAGGGGTCGCCAAGGGTAATGATCAGCATGCTGAAGCCTTCCATTCACGAAGGATATAGCGGGGCTCTGGCACCAGTTCGAGGCCCGGCTTGAGTCGAGTCAGTCCGGTTCCAACCAACAGCGCATCGATCCCATAATTATTGGCTCCGAGGATATCGGTTTCCAATTGATCGCCGATCATAAGCAGATTCTTATGGCCAGCTCGACGCTCAGCCTCGGCAAAAATAGGTGCAAAAGGCTTGCCGAGTCTGGAAAAAACCGGCGCGTCCTTGCCTAACCGAAGTTTAAGTCCAGCATCCAGCAGGAGCGCCATCGATCCTGCGGTGAAGCCATAGCTGCCCTCGGCCTTCGGAAAAATCAGATCAGGATTGGTCAGAATGAGATAACAAGGCCGTCCCGCTTCTACCCGACGGCAGACATGAGTCAGCACTGCATCCATGGTGTCGAGGAAGGGAAATTCGGTTTGGTTGGCGACGATGACGACGGAATAGTCCTGGTGGTCGAGCGCAGTGCAGGGGATTCCACCGGCTTTTTGTACCAGTTCGAAGGTGGAAGCTGTCCCGAGAACGCAGGTGAGCTGACCGCGCAAACCCTGCTCTTCGTAATAACGAGCAAGCAGGGAACCCGAAGTAATGACCTCATCCAGATTCACATCAAGTCCCATGGACCGATAAGCGGCGGTGGCTTGTTCGGGTGTGCGCGAGCTGCCATTGGTCAGAATCCAGCAGGATTTCCCGCGTTTTCTGAGGTCATGCCAGACCTGAGCGCCACCCGGAATGAGTCCGGATCCATCCAGGAGGACGCCATAAGCATCAAATAAAAATCCCTGATAGCGGTTTTCGATTTCATCCAAGGAGCTGATATCTTGCGATGCCATTTCTTTTGCCTTCGCGCTGAGCCTCGACTATGATCCCCGCCAGGCAAAGGCCTACGGAGTAGAGACGTTTTATGCAGGAATATGTTTTGGCCTTGGGGGCCAATCTCGGTGATCGAGAGTATTACATAGGTCAGGCCATCGAAGCTATCCGCACAAGTTGCGGCCCTATCCTGCGCCAGTCACGGCTGCTGGAGACCGAGGCCATGGGTGCCGCAGACCGTCCCTTTTTGAACGGAGCACTGGTCATTCAGAGCGTATTGGAACCTTCCGCGCTCCTCGATAAACTCCTGGATATTGAGCAGAGTCTCGGACGGACCCGTGAAACGCGCTGGGGCAACCGCACTATCGATTTGGACATTATTGTGTGGAAGGACGAACGCGGAAACTTTCCAAGCGTCAAAACTCCAACGCTCATCATCCCCCATCCCGAGATGCATAAAAGACTCTTCGTCCTGGAACCTGTCGTGGAAGTTGCTGCTGATTGGCGGCACGCGGAGAGGCAAATAACGCTGGCCGAACTGCTCAGGGAAAAACAAAAAAGCGGCTAAAAAGCCGCTTTTCTTTAAGACTCCTGCCGGGAACTTTGTTCTCGGCCTTGGGAGTCTATCAAATCAGACCATATCTTTCAGAGCTTTCAGAGCGCGAACTTTGACGACGTTGCGTGCTGGCTTGGCTTTGAAGGTCATCTCTTCACCAGTGAAGGGATTGGTGCCTTTGCGAGCTTTGGTGGCAGGCTTACGAACCACAGTCACTTTCATCAGGCCGGGAACGGTGAAGGTTCCTGGACCTTTTTTCAGGTCGTGGCCGATCAGTTCGCCAAGAGTTTCGAACAAGGCGCTGACTTCTTTTTTGGACAGGCCGGTGTTGTCGGAAATCGAAGCCAAAACCTGGCTCTTCGTACGGGTTTTGCTGACTTTATCGAAAGATTTTGGGCCAGTGGGGATAACCCGTGGCTCTTTTTTCTTTTCAGCTTTAACCTTGGTTCCGCCTGCTTTTTTCACAGTTTTCTTGCCAGCTGCCTTCTTTGTTCCGGCCTTCTTCTTCGCCATAAAAACTCGACCTCCTAAAAAGTATGAAAGTGCGATGGGTGCATACCCTATAAATTACGTTAAGCCAGCAGTGAAAATCAAGCTTCATTGATAGCATCTGCTGCAAAACAGAGATGATGCAATACCAAAGAACATGAGAGCGAGGCAACTGTTTTGGGCGTAAAAACACGTTTTTTTTACAAGTGGAGCCCCTGACCCTGGGTGCCTTCGGGAACTTCGACTTAATTTTTCCTGCTAAATGCCGAAAACAGAGCAGCACCTTCAGGGAGAAAAGTCATGAAATCCGGGTTTGGGGCCCGCAATTTCCTCGGGAATCAAAGCGTTCTTATCATAGAGCCTACCCTGAACTATAAAAACTCCATGAAGGGCTTTCTGAGCAATCTGAAGATCACCAACTATAAATTCGTGTCCACGGTTCGTGACGCCAAAATCAGCCTTCTTACGATGGATGTCGGGCTTTTCATCTGCGAATGGAGCCTGAAAGACATGAATGGCATCCAGTTCTGTCGGGAAATCAAAGAAAATCCCCGGCACGCGCAGACTCCATTCCTGCTCCTCTCTGTCGAAAACCTCAAGAAAGACGTGATCTTGGCAAGCGAGGTCGGGATCGACGGCTACCTATTGAAGCCCTTCAGCTTCGAGGAATTCCGAGACTCCGTGATGAGCGTCCTCAGGGTCAAACGCGCCCCCTCACCCATCAATCGCACTATCGATGAAGCGCAGGAACTCCTCCGGCTCAATGAAGTCGATCGCGCAGAGACCCTCTTCGAGCAGGCCAGGCAGTCCAATCCGCAGTCGGCACGAGCCCTCACCGGACTGGCTCAGATCGCTGAATTGCGGGGTGATTCGGCGCGAGCCATTATGCTTCTGAAGCAGGCGCACCATGCCAATCCCGATTATGTCGACGCCATTCGCACACTCGTTGAGATCTATTTGATCCGCGGGCCGAGCCGGGACCTGATCGAGATGGCGGAAAAAGCCCATAAAGTCAGCCCGGAAAACCCAAAATACACGCTGATCCTGGCCAAGGCTTTTCTGGAAGAGGAGGATCTTCCACAATCAGAACTGTTCTTCAAAAAGACCATACGCCTGTCACCAAAATTGGCCCAGGCCTATAAAGGTCTCGGACGTCTCTATCTGATTCAGGAAGACTACGATTCGGCCATGAAGAACTTTGAAAAGGCCCTGGACTTCGATGAAAAGGACGTGAGCGTCCTGAATTCGCTGGGACTGGCCTATGTCAAGCTGGAGAAATACAGCGAAGGTATCGAAAAATATATGGCGGCACTGAAGATGCGGCCCAATGATTTCCGCATTATCTTCAATTTAGGATATGCCAAGGAAAAACTGGGCGACCTCGAAGGCGCCCGTTTTTACTATCAGCAGGTTCTGACTCATAATCCTGAATTTGACAAGGCCAAACGGCGTCTGAAGAACCTCGGGGCCGCCTAGCTCCAGCGCTCGTATTCCTGCAAGCATTCCGGATTGACGATGGCCGAGAGATTGTCGAGCGCCTCACGGTGCAGGATTCGGGTCACCGCGAGTTCCAGTTTTTTCCCACTCCGGGTATAGGGAATATCTTTCACCTGATGGATCGATGCAGGCACGTGCCGGGGTGAAAGTTTTTGCCGCAGCTCAAGCTTGATTTTCCGCACCAGTTCATCATCAAGCGCGAGCCCTTCTTTCAATTTCACAAAGAGGACCATCTCTGCATCGCCGTCTCTTTGCCGTGAAACAGCCAGAGAGTCCTGCACCTCAGGGAATTGCTCGACCTGGCGATAGATCTCGGCCGTTCCAATCCGCACACCGCCGGGGTTCAGTGTTGCGTCGGAGCGACCATAAACGGTGATGCCGCCGTGCTCGGTGATTTCAATAAAATCTCCATGTCGCCACACTTCCACATGGGGATAAAAATTGAAGTAAGCGTCCTGATACTTCCGCCCGTCGTCCTTCCAAAAGCCGATCGGCATACACGGGAAAGGCTTGGTGCATACGAGTTCCCCGCGTTTCTGCCGAACTTGACGTCCATCCTCGTCCCAGCAATCGACAGCCATGCCGAGACCCGGACTTTGGATCTCGCCCACGTAAACAGGCAGCCAGGGATTGCCCAGCATGAAGCAGGAGACGATATCCGTTCCTCCACTGATCGAGGCCAGATGAAGGTCTGGTTTCACCGATTCATACACCCACTCGAAATGTTCGGGCATCAGCGGCGATCCCGTGGAGAGTATGGTTTCCAAGCGATCCAAGGCAAAGCTCGTGCGCGGCGTAAGGCCGGCCTTCATGCAACTGGCGAGAAATTTGGGACTGGTTCCGAAACAGCTGACACCATGATCGGCCACCGCTTGCCAGAGCACAGCGAAATTCTGCCGATTGATGGAACCTTCAAAAAGGACAAGATCAGCGCCGGTCGCCAACGCGGAAACCATCCAGTTCCACATCATCCAGCCACAGGTTGTGAAATAGAGCAGGCGCTTGCCCGGGCCCAAATCACTATGGAGCATCAGTTCTTTTTTGTGCTGCAGGAGCGTGCCTCCCACCGAATGCACGATGCACTTGGGTTTGCCGGTGGTGCCCGAGGAAAAGAGGATATAAAGCGGATGATCGAACGGGGTCGCTGCCGGTTCAAACGAGGCCAGAGCTTTTTCCGCTGCGCAAGATCCAAGAAAATTTTGCCAGGATACAAAGGGGGAAGGATGCTGACCAACGCCCAAAGGATCGATCATGATGCTGGCCTTGAGCGACGGCAAACTTCGGCTTACATGAAGAGCGGTCTCCGCACAATCGATGAATTTATCGCTGTAAGCATAGGCTCTGGTAGCGAACAGGA
>JACCDW010175753.1_pt1 | contig 11566 bp, 10 predicted proteins | sample 7449781 | NCBI WGS metagenome assembly JACCDW01 (sample SAMN15323449, study PRJNA562643) | freshwater metagenome | isolation source: river surface water | place: USA:Blue River Watershed | collected 2017-08-18
CCAGCAGGTCCAACACGTGATCAAGCAGCGTCGTACCCGCCACCGCCACCAGCGGCTTGGGCCGGGTGGCGGTAAGCGGCATCATCCGCGTGCCCTTGCCCGCGGCCATGATCATCGCGGTGCCGGGTAGGTTGCTCACGGCTGCCAGCTGCCCCCGCCCGCTTCGCGCAGTCCGGCCGGCACGTTGGCATCAAACCAGCGGGCCACGGGTGCGAGTGCCGGATGAGCGAGGTCCCGCTCAAGTAAGGCCCAGACGCGGGGGATGTAATCGAGGTAGCGCGGCTTGCCATCGCGCTTCCACAGGCGGACGAAAATGCCGACTATCTTGGCATTCCGCTGCGCCCCCAGGCGGGCATAGTCTGCCGTAAAATCAGCGCCTGCACCGGTCTTGCTGAGATAGTAATCAAGCATCTGCGCCTCAAGCTCGGGCGCAACATCGCGGCGGGCATCCTGCAACAGCGAGACCAGATCATAGGCCGGGTGGCCGACCAGCGCGTCCTGAAAATCGAGCAGACCCTGGTCGCCCAGGGACCCCAGCAGCATGATGTTTTCGGCGTGGTAATCGCGCAGCACCACCACGCCGGGGCGCTGGCTCGGCAGCATCGGGCTGAGCACCTCTTCCCAGGCCGCAGAATAGCTGGCCGCATCGACATCAAGACCGCGCGCCGGGCAGTACCAGTCAACGAACAGCTTGGCCTCGCGCTGATACTCGGCCAGCGAATAATCAAGGAACGGCCCCGGCGGCAGGCGGCGCAGTTCCACCAGCGCGTCAATCGCGGCCCGATAGACCTCCGCCTCATCAGCGGGCCACTGATCCAGATATTCGCGCACCCGAACTTCGCCGAAATCCTCAAGCAGCACCAGCCCACGGGGCGCATCTTCAGCCAGGATACGCGGCGCGCGCAGGCCATTGGCATCAAGCCACTTGGCCGCCCGCAGGAACGGCGCGGGATCCTCGGTCGGCGGCGGCGCATCCATCAGCATCGCGCTCTGCTCGCCCAGGCGAAGGCGGAAATAGCGGCGGAACGAAGCATCGCCCGCCAACGGTTCAATCACCGCATCACCCCAGCCGGCAGCGGCCAGAAATGCTTCGAGTCCCTCGGGAAGTTTCACGTCCATCCCGGACGCCCTAGCCAATTCGCCCCCGGCTCGACAATTGCCGACCGGTCCGTTTCCGCAGTTTCGATAGTGATCGAAAGGCAGCCATGCTCATGGGCAAAGCCCCCGGCGTGTTCGGGCCATTCGGCGATCAGCGCGGCACCTTCGCGGTAATCGTCCAACCCGATCTCTTCGGCCTCCTCGGGCCGGTCCAACCGATAGAAATCGGCATGAACCAGTGGCAAGCGGACGGCGGGCGGATCATAGGTCTCGATAATCGCAAAGCTGGGCGACGGCACCTCGCCGTGATGGCCCAGTGCGGCGATGATCGCCCGGGCCAGCGTGGTCTTGCCGGCCCCCAGACCACCTGACAGCGCCACGACATCGCCGGGCTGGAGCACGGCGGCGATCCGCGCACCCAGTGCCGCGGTCGCGGCCATATCCGGCAACGCAATCCTCACGGCAAGTCGATGATTGCCGCGGTGCCATGCCCCGGCTCTGACAACAGTTCCAATGTCCCGCCATGCGCCTCAACCAACCGCCGCGCCAGCGGCAAGCCCAGCCCCTGACGCCGCGCGACCACTGTGCCATCGGCGGAAAGCTTGATGCCTTCAAGCGCACGGGCCAACGTGGCAGCATCCATCCCAGGTCCATTATCGGAAATGACAATCCGAGCGCGCCCCTTGCGGCCGGACAGTTCAACCAGCACCCGCCCGCCATTGGGGGTAGCCGCCAGGGCATTTTCCAGAACATGGCCAATCGCCCGCGCCAGCCGCCGGCTATCACCGGTAATCCGGCCAACGCCCTTGTCCCCGCGCAGGTCCAGTGTCAGCCCGGCTTCGCGGATACGCTTGGCGCGGTCCTCAACCAGGCGGGTGACCAGCGGGTAAAGTTCCACTTCTTCGCGGACCAGCGGCAGCAGGCCAGCCTCGCTCTGCGACAGATCAAGCACCGATTCGATCTGTTCGCCCAGCCGCTCGACCGAGGCGAGGATCGCGGCGACATACTCATGCCCCTGCGGCGAAAGCTCGCCACCCAGGCCCGTTTCAAGCAATTCCGCGAAGCCACCGATCGAGGTTAGCGGCGTGCGGAATTCATAGCTCATATTGGCGAGGAAGCGGGTCTTCAGCGCATCGGCTTCTTCCAACGCAGCAGCGCGCTGCTTCAGCGCTTCCTCGGCCTTCTGGCTGTCGGTGATGTCAAGCACAGTCAGCAGGCCATTGCCATCGGGCAGCGGCACCCCGGCGAATTCCAGCGTGCGCCCATCAGCCAGCACAACACGCCCACCGGTCTGGCGGCGATCCAGCGTGGCGGCGCGAACAACATCGCCCACCGTCTTCGCCCGCTCTGGCTTCTTCAGACGGGCAGCGATCCGTTCAAGCAGGGCGTCGATCCGTGGGTGGCCATCAAGCAGACGATCATCGAGCCCCCAATCCGCCGCGAACCGCCGGTTCCACAGTTGCAGCTTGCCATCTGGCGCGAAGACCGCGATCGACTCAAACAGGCTGTCAAAGGTCGCCGTGCGGGTGCGGAGCAGGGTATCGCGATTGGCTGAGAGGCGCAGCTGTTCAGTCCGGTCTTCGGCAATCAGCAGCAGGCCGCCGTCCGGCAGCGGCTGGGCAACGACGCGCAGGTGCGTGCCATCGGCCAGAGTCCAGGCCTCTTCCTGCGCCGCGCTGGCCTGGAACCATCCGGCTCTTTCCCGCCGCCAGGCCGGGAAGTCACGCGCTTCGGGCACACGGCCGCCATCGCGGGCCAGATCAAGCAGGCGCTCGAATGGCGAAGGGTCTACCAAAACAGCGGGCTTGAGCCCAAAGATTCGCAGGAACGGCTGGTTGGCAAAGGTCAGCTGGCGGCGCGCATCGAACTGTGCAACCCCGGCCGAGAGCTGATCAAGCATCGAGCGCTGGGCATCGCGGAAGGCCCGGAAATCACGGCCGAGTTGCTCCATATCCTCGATGTCGTTGGCATAGCCGGCGATGCCTTCCTGCCCCAGCGGCAGGTCGGATACGCGCAGCGACCGCCGCTCACCCTTGATCGTGGCTGCCACGATCCTCTCGATCGGCAAGTTCTTGCCCGCGGCTTGCAGCGCGATCTGCTTGGCGGACAGGCCATCGACATTCTCGACCAGTTCCACCCCGTCCGCAACGACCTGCCGCGCGTCGTCGCCGGACACAGCCTCGACGTAAGCCGAATTGACCAGCCGCAGATCACCATCGGGGCCGCGAAACCACATCGGCATCGGCGCGGCTTCGATCAGCCCAACCAGCGCGGCAAAATCGTCCTGCGCGCGGCGCGCTTCCTCACGCAGCTGGACCAGTTCGCTTTCGCTGTCAGAAAAGTCGAACACCCAGACCATCGCCGCGCCACCCGGCGAAATTTGGGGATCAGCCAAATGCCCGCGCAGGGCCAGGCTGCGCTTGGAACCCTTCGGCGTGATCACCATGCGAAACGGATTGGCGGTGCGCTGACAGCGCCGCACGGCTTCGCTCAGTTCGGCAAGCTGTTCGGCAGTCAAGCCGCCACCGCCGCCGTCGATCCGGCCGCCATCCAGCTCGGTCAGGAACTGCGGGACCACGTCCAGCCCCAGCCAGTTGGCCAGCCGCTGCGGCGCCTCGATCCGGCCGTCGGCGCGCACCAGCAAGGGAATGGCCGGACTTTCATCCACCATCCGCGCCAGCCGCCGGGCTTGACGCTGGCCGCTTTCGGCCCGTTTTCCGCGGGCCCGCGCGGCCAGCACGGCCCAGGCCGCCGCCACGGTCCAGGCCGAAAGCAGCAGCCCGATCAGCACCAGCACGGTCGGGGTCAGTGTCATGGTTTCCAGCTATGCGGCGTTGCGGTCTAAGGCAAGTCACTCCTCCCCCTTGATGGGGGAGGAATACCGCAGCTTGCGGCGTGCCGCTTTGCGGAGGTTAGGTGGGGGTGAGGTTTGCGGACCAGAGCGGTCTGCCGCCTGCTCACCCCCATCCAGCTGCGACTAGGTGCCACTGGCACCGAGTCTCCGCATCCTTCCCCCATCGAGGGGGAAGGAGAGAGTGGCGATCAATAGCGGTAGTGATCCGGCTTGAACGGGCCAGACTGCGAAACGCCGATGTACTTGGCCTGCTTCTCGTTCAGCTTGGTCAGCTGCACCCCCAGCTTTTCCAGGTGCAACGCGGCGACCTTTTCATCGAGGTGCTTGGGCAGGACATAGACTTCGTTCTTGTACTGCTCGCTCTTGGTGAACAGTTCGATCTGCGCCAGCGTCTGGTTGGTAAAGCTGGCCGACATGACGAAGCTGGGATGGCCGGTGGCGCAGCCCAGGTTCACCAGCCGCCCCTTGGCCAGCACGATGATCTGCTTGCCGTCCGGGAACTCCACCAGGTCGGTGCCCGGCTTCACTTCGGTCCACTTGTAGTTGTCGAGCGCCGCGATCTGAATCTCGCTGTCAAAGTGGCCGATGTTGCAGACGATGGACATCGGCTTCATCGCCTTCATGTGCTCGGCGGTGATCACGTCCTCGTTGCCGGTGGCGGTGACAAAGATGTCGCAGCGCTTCACGGCTTCTTCCATGGTGACAACTTCATAGCCTTCCATGGCGGCCTGCAGCGCGCAGATCGGGTCGATTTCGGTGACCATCACGCGGGCGCCGCCCTGGCGCAGCGAAGCGGCCGAACCCTTGCCGACATCGCCGAACCCGGCAACGCAGGCCACCTTGCCGGCCAGCATCACGTCGGTGGCGCGGCGGATCGCGTCGACCAGCGATTCCTTGCAACCATAGAGGTTGTCGAACTTCGACTTGGTGACGCTGTCGTTCACGTTGATCGCGGGGAACGGCAGCTTGCCGTCCTTGGCAATCTGGTAAAGCCGGTGGACGCCAGTGGTGGTTTCTTCCGACACGCCCTTGATGTGGGCAACCGACATGGTGAGGTAGCCCGGCTTGCGCTTCAGGAAGTTCTTCAGCGCGCGGCAGAATTCGATTTCCTCGGCATTGCTGGGTTCGAACAGGTCTTCACCCGCTTCGACGCGGGCGCCCCACAGCGCGAACATGGTGGCATCGCCGCCATCGTCCAGGATCATGTTGGCGGTCTGATCACCCCAATCGAAGATGCTGCCGACATAGTCCCAGTAATCGGCCAGGCTTTCACCCTTGATTGCAAAGACCGGGATACCCGCCGCCGCAATGGCGGCTGCGGCATGATCCTGGGTGGAGAAGATGTTGCAAGTCGCCCAGCGGACCTCGGCACCCAGCGCCACCAGCGTTTCGATCAGCACGGCGGTCTGGATCGTCATGTGCAGCGATCCGGTGATCCGCGCACCCTTCAGCGGCTTGGATGCACCGAATTCCTGGCGCAGCGCCATCAGGCCGGGCATTTCGGTTTCGGCAATACGGATTTCGGCGCGGCCGAATTCGGCCAGGCCGATGTCGGCAATGGCATAATCGTGGGTTTGGGCAGCAGTGGCCAAGGGACTTCTCCTGAACGTCAGGGCGCCCGGCAAAAACAGCCAAAGGCGGCGCCAATCATGACGCCGCCCTTAGCCGTTCACCGCCTTAGAGGCAAATATAAAGATTGCTTTATATGATCTCAACGCGCCCAGGCAAAGCGGGCGGAGCCGCTGCTGGCCAGCAGCTGGTCTGCCGCCTCGGCCAAGACCGCCACGCCCCGCGCCTCGGCCAGGCTGCGGGTGGCAACCTTCAATTGCGCGCAGCTGAGCCAGGGGTGCCCCTGTCCGTAAGTGTTGGCCATGGTCACGCTGATCTTGTCGAGCGCACGGGCGGCATTACCCGGTCCGAAACGCTGTGCCAGCTGGTCCTGCATCGCATGGCTGGCGGCGTTCAGTTCGGTGATGTGATTGGTGGTGAAGCGGCCATAATCGGCCTGAAAATTGTCAGGCGTATTGCGGCAGCGCAGCCCCGTTACCATCAGCATGATATCCAGCCGGCGCAGCTTTTCGGCCTCTTCAAACGATCCGGCGCTGGCCGGCCCGCTGGCCAGCATACCCAACAGGGCGGCAGTGCCCACCAATCCCTTGGCAATCCCCATGTGCAGTCTCCCGGCGGGACCTTGTTCCCGCACCGTCAGACTGCCGCGGCAAATTTACCGCTTTTTAAAATGGCGGGGTAAAGCGGAATTAACGATGCCAAGCGTTGCCGTGCCAACATCGTGACCTATATCAGGACAGCAATTTCCCGCCCTTTCCTGACAGGAGAATAAGAATGACGATTGCTGTTGGCGACAAGCTGCCCGACGTAAAGCTGGTCAAGGCCACCGAGAACGGCCCCGAAGCGGTGCAGAGCGCCGATTATTTCAAGGGCAAGCGCGTGGCGCTGTTCTCGGTCCCGGGGGCCTTCACCCCGACCTGCTCGGCCAAGCACCTGCCCGGCTACGTTGAAAAGGCCGGCGAACTGAAGGCCAAGGGCATCGACGAAATCGCCTGCACGGCGGTCAACGATCCCTTCGTGATGGGTGCCTGGGGCAAGGCCTCGGGTTCGCAGGACGTCGCCATGCTGGCCGATGGCAACGGCGATTTCGCCAAGGCCGTGGGCCTGACCATGGATGGCTCGGGCTTTGGCCTGGGCCTGCGCGGTCAGCGCTTTTCCATGGTGGTCAATGATGGTGTGGTCGAACAGCTCCACGTCGAAGCCCCGGGCGAATTCAAGGTGAGCTCGGCCGAACACCTGATCGAAAACCTCTAAGTGCAAACGGAACTGGCGCCGGCCGGGCTGGCGCCAGTTTCCTGCCGATACCGGCCACGCCGCCCATCGGGCCGCGTTGGCCGTTTGCGGAAGCTCCGCAACCTCCCCCTTGCGACACCGGCCAGCCCGCGCCATCACGGCGCCGGGTCACACCAATGGGGGATCAATATACCATGCGCCTTGCCGCCAGCCTGCTGTTGCTTGCCACCAGCGCCCTTACGCTCGCCACTCCGGTTCTGAGCCAGGACAAGCGACCCGAGTCCGCCAAGTCCCGCAAAGAGGTAATGATCGCCGAGGTCGAACAGGCCTGGGTCAAGCCACCGGTCGAGGAAGCAAGCGCCGTCAGCAAGGGCACCGCAACCGTGCGCGGGGTGAAGATCCCCTATACCGCCACTGCCGGCACCCTCACCATCCGCGATGATGACGGCAAGCCTACCGCCAGCCTGTTCTACACCGCCTATACCAAGGACGGCGGCGGCAACCGTCCGGTCACCTTCTTTTTCAATGGCGGTCCGGGTTCACCGACGATCTGGCTGCATATGGGCAGCTTTGCCCCGATCCGGGTCCAGACCGGCGATCCGGTCTATGTCGCGCCATCGCAATATGCCCTGCGCCCCAACCCGGACAGCCTGATCGACAAGACCGACATGGTCTTTATCGATGCAATCGGCGCGGGTTGGTCGCGTCCGCTGGGTGACAAGACCGGCAAGGATTTCTGGGGCGTCGATCAGGATGCCGATGCCTTTGCCCGCGCGATCACGCGCTATGTGGCCAAGAACAACCGCTGGCTGAGCCCCAAGGTGCTGTTTGGCGAAAGCTATGGCACGCTGCGCGCCGGGGCGATCGGTGCTCTACTGGAACAGCGCGGGATGAGCCTGGACGGGATCGTGATGTTCTCCACGATCCTCAACTATGGCGTGCGCCAGCCGGGCTATGACCAGAACAGCATGATCCTGTTCCCAACCTATGCCGCTACGGCCTGGTATCACAACCGCCTGCCCGAGCGCCCGGCCAGCCTGGAACAGTTCCTCACGGAAGTCCGCGCCTTTGTCGCCGGCCCCTATGCCGCAGCACTGGCCAAGGGTGATGATATCAGCCCAGATGAAGCCCGCAAGGTCGCCGGACAGATGGCCAGGTTCACCGGCCTGTCGGTCGATTACCTGCTCCGCTCGCGGCTGCGGGTTTCGCTCGGCCATTTCCAGACCGAACTGCTGCGTGATCGCGGAGTGGCAACCGGCCGCCTTGATACCCGCTACCTGCTCAACGTGGCCGACGCCAATGCCGACAGCCCCGACGAGGATCCGGCCAGCACCGGCATTACTGGCGCTTACATTGCCAGCTTCCAGGACTATGCCGCCCGCACCCTCGGCTACAAGACCGACATGCCCTACAAGCAGTCAGCCCGCGACAGTTCGTTCGATTGGGACTGGCGCCACCGTGCCCCTGGCGAGCGCGGCGCCCAGACTTCGCCCAACACCGGGATCGACCTCGCCTATACGATGCGCACCAACCCGCACATGAAGGTGTTGTTCCTCAACGGCTACTATGACGCGGCAACGCCGTTCTACAGCACCGAATACGATGCCGCGCACCTGGGCCTGACGCCCGAACTGCGTAGGAACATTGCGTTCAAGTATTACCAGAGTGGGCACATGATCTACCTGAACCCGCAAGCCCTCACGCAAATGCGTGATGACCTCGCGGCCTGGTACGACAGCGCGACGAAGCGGTAATCCAGCCCTTGCGGTCCCCGGCCTTGCGCCGGGGGCCGTCAGTAACCCATCAGGCTGAGCACTTCCTTGCGGCTGCGATGGTCATCCAGGAAGCAGCCAAGCAGGCGGCTGGTGACCATGCCCACGCCGGGAGTGCGGACCCCGCGCCCGGTCATGCAACCGTGCTGCGCCTCGATCACCACGGCCACACCATGCGGCTGAAGATTGTCCCAGATGCACTGGGCGACTTCGGCGGTCAGCCGTTCCTGGATCTGCAGGCGGCGGGCATAGCCGTGGAGCACGCGGGCCAGCTTGGAAATCCCGACCACGCGGTTCTTCGGCATATAGGCGATCGCCGCCTTGCCGGTAATCGGGGCCATGTGGTGTTCGCAGTGCGACTGGAACGGGATGTCCTTCAGCAGAACCAGTTCATCATAGCCGCCCACTTCCTCGAACTGGCGCGACAGGTGCTGGGCCGGATCCTCGCCGTAACCCTGGCAATATTCCTTCCACGCCCGCGCCACCCGCGCCGGGGTATCGAGCAGGCCTTCGCGCTGCGGATCATCGCCCGACCAGCGGATCAGGGTACGGATCGCCTCCTGCACCTGGTCTGGCACCGGCAGCTTGCCGTTCTCATCCCGTTCGTGATCGCATCCCATGGTCAAACCTCCATTCGCGGGCGGCGCAGGAAGCTGCCGCGGCGAAACAGCCCCTGGCGCTTGCTGAACGGTTCGAACAATTCTTCGGGCCGTTCGGGATCAAGCAGGGCGTTGTCGGCCACCGCTCTCTCCGTTTCGGTCAGGGGACGCAAGGCAAAAGGTTCAAGGTACTTGCCCCGCCGCGGTGCCCTGGCGATCAGCGCCAACATCGACGGATCCTGCTCCAGCGCGGCCTCGACCTCGCGCCGTGGCAGGCCCAGGTGCTCGGCCAGCAGCGCGTGGCGCAGCTTGGTGATCCCGCTGCGGGCATGGCCATTGCCCGGACGCGCCGCATCGATGAACATGTCGCATTCGCTATCCAGCCCCAGCGAGCGGTTGTTCATGTTGGCCGAACCGATCCGCAGGATCTCGTCATCGACGATCATCGTCTTGGAATGGACATAGATCGGCGTTCCGGCAGCATTAAAGGGAACGAAAATCCGGAACCGCCCCCGGTGATCGACGTCCTTGATTGCGTGCGCCAGCCGAACCCGCGCCCCGTCCATCGCCACCACTTCCAACCAGCCTTCGGCGGTCAGCGGATTGATCAGCACGACCTCGGGCGGGTCTGGCTCCGCCATCCGCTTGGCAATCGCCTCGGCAATCACGCGGGACGCGAAATATTGGCTTTCGGCATAGATGAACCGGCGCGCCCGGGCGATATGCTCCAGGAACAGCGCCTCGATCTCGCGCACTTCGCTCACTGTGTTCCAGTGCGATCGGGTCCGCGAAATGCCCACTTCAACGTCGTGAAAATCGGCCTTCAACGCCGAAGGCCAGGGGCTGGACACTTGCGGCGCGCAAGGCTCCATCGGCTTGCCGCCCGCCTGCTGCCAACGCTCGCGCCCCAAATCCCCCAGCGCTGTGGCCGCATCGCCCTCCACCATCAGCGTCAGGTCATGCCATGGACCGAACAGCCGCGGCGAGAATGGCAGGCGGCGGCGCAGGTCCCCCTCCTTATGTTCAGGCGTGTCCCACCGCCCGGCAGTCATGTCGATCCCGCCGCAGACGGCGAAGCGATCGTCGATCACCACGATCTTCTGGTGATGGCTGCACCCCAGCGGGTGCGCCGAATCGAACTTGAAGTCGATCGCCGGATTGCGCCACCAGCGATAGAGGTCGAGGATCATCGAGCCGCGGAAGATGAACTTCAGCGCCCCGAAATTCCATTTCAGCACCCGTACCTCCAGCCCGCGCGTGCGCTTGCACAGCCAGATAACAAAGGGCCCCAGCCGCGCCGGGTTGGCCAGCTTGTCGGGCAGGTTCCACCACCGCCGGCCCTGGCCCAGCAGGATTCGGGTATCAAAATCCCAACCGATCATCATGATCCGCTGCCGCGCGCGCATCAGCGCTTGCTGCATCAGCGCAAAATAGGGCGCCGCATCGATTACCACGTGGACACGGCTGGCCCTGGCATAGCGCCAGACCGATGGTGATGAGCCCGAATGTGCTGCAACTGTCGGTTCTTCGGCCACAGGCCCTCATAGCTGCTCAAGGGAGGCTGGGCAGCAAAAACCGTGCGGGCAAGGGATTGGTTGCGCAGTAGGCCGCGGACGACAGCAATCGCGGCGGTCCCGGCGCCCGGAACGATTGTCCTGGTTTACGGCTCGATCGTCTTCGCTTCGCTCAGACTCCGAAATTCGACGCGGTCCGTGATCCGCAAATACAAAACGGGCCCACCTTGCGGTGAGCCCGTTTTGTAATGGCGCGCCCGGAACGATTCGAACGTCCGACCCTCAGATTCGTAGTCTGATGCTCTATCCAGCTGAGCTACGGGCGCGTTGGAGTGGCGCTCATAGGCAGGTCGTTCGGGCTTGGCAAGCGGCTAAATCGACGAAATCAACGTCCGCGCCAAAGGCACATCGAGCGGCGGCATTTCCAGCCCCAGCAAGTCGTCCGGTCGCACCCACGCCAGAGCCTCCCCGGCCAGGCAAAGCGGCTCGCCCGTCCAACTTCGGCACATGTAAAGCATGATGACATGGGGGTTTTCGGGCTCACTCGACTGGTCAAGGTACTGCAGATCGCGGGCTTCAACCTCGATCCCCAGTTCCTCCGCCAATTCGCGAATTAACGCCGAATAAGGGTCTTCACTTACCTCGGCCTTACCGCCGGGGAACTCCCACAGCCCACCCAAAGCGGTGCCGAGCTTGCGTTGGTGCATCAGAATCCGGCCATCCCCATCGATCAGCGCCGCCGCGACCACCAGAACCATTGTCGGATTTTTTTGCACATTAAGGTCCGTTCTCAATCAATTGTTAGGGTTGTGATGCGAAGTCATACCTACCCGCACAAATCGCGGAGAGGAAAGCATGTTAGCCGCATTTGCCAAGAACCTGATCAGCGATGAGCGCGGCACTTCAGCCTTAGAAATGGGGCTGATC
>JACCDW011588991.1_pt1 | contig 11566 bp, 9 predicted proteins | sample 7449781 | NCBI WGS metagenome assembly JACCDW01 (sample SAMN15323449, study PRJNA562643) | freshwater metagenome | isolation source: river surface water | place: USA:Blue River Watershed | collected 2017-08-18
CCATCTAACTGCAATTCATAATAACCCGACTCAAGCACTTGATTATCTGATAGTTGGCTTGACTTCGGCAGCTCCAACGTAAGTGTATTTCCTACGATTCGTTGTACTGGAATTATCTCAATTTTATTGTTCGGAGCCGAAACATTTTTGAGTTTATAGGTAGCATTTTTCTTGGCGTTTGGCAAATCTAAGTTGATGCTTCCTTCGCTGAAATTATAGGCGGCACGCTCTTGTTTCGTACTCATCGAGGCAATTTTAAACATCGTTGGCACAAAAAATGCGTGTTCGGCAAAGTTTCCGTAAGGTTTATCGAGTGGCGATGCACACACATATACACGCCCTTGCGAGGCTTGTGTAGATGTAATAAAATTTTGCATATTCTTAAAAGTCAAAATCTTCTCCCCTACGCCACTCCAAGTCCATGCAGGTTGCATGGTGGGCGTGTTTACCACACCTTGCGAAGTTGTTCGCTCAAAAACATCAATATAAAACGGATTTTGGCGGTTAGGTTCGGCAATCGCTTGTTGGCTTTGTGCTAAAATAGGTTGATTATTTAGGCTGATTCCTTGAATACCGAATCCACCTAAAAACTGTCCGTAAGATGTAACATCAGGTCTTACCGAAGGAAAAATTAAGAGATTTCCACCATTTCGCACAAATTCTTCCAAACTCGCACGGAAAGTTCCTGCTACGGCTTCTACCCCTTCCAAAACTATCAAATTCGCATTTTTAAATTGCCCAACATCTACGTTTGAGGCACTGTAAGCTCGGTAATTGAAAAGGCTATCATTATCAAAAACTTTTCCGATGTAATCAGCCGAACTGCGTTCTTGGTACAAATGCAAAACCTGAATCGTTGGCGAAGCATTCAGCACAAAATAATAATCATTATCGAAAGTAATGGGTTGGTCATCGAACGAAACTTTTCCACGATGAAAACCTTTGTCTTTCACCGTAAAATTGAAAGTGGCCGTTGCCGAGCCATTCGGAGCAATATCCACCGAAGCCGTTGAGGCTTGGGCATTATCAATAAATAGTTTTACGGGTAATTTTTCTACTTCTTCGCTTCCTGAATTGAACACTTTTACATACAAAATATTATTCTGCATTTCACGAATGAATTGCGAAGCCAACCAAACCGAATCGGTGAAAACATTTTGGTTTTTCTTACCTTGCACTGGTACTAAAAATAATTTATTGAGGCTGTCAGTCTTGATTTTACGTAAATCGCCAGCCGTACTTTTCTGAAAATCAGAAAACCAAAAGAATTGATTGTTAGCACTTGGGTTATGTTTTTGGGCAAGGTTATTTTGGCGTTTGTATATACTTTCAAACGTGCGTGGGTTCGACGAAAAACCAACCGAAGTAAGGCGGTCTTTTACTTTAGTGGTATTCGTTACAGCTTGGTCTTCGCCCGAAAAATCGTTTGTAATGAGCTGAATATTAGGCGACTGACGAAACAACGTAAGCAATTCATCAATTTTCGTAACGGCCAAATCAAGGTAGCGTTTGTTTTCGGTGGTGTTTTGCATACTCAACGAATTGTCGAGGTACAGGCTATTCACACCCAAACCCGAACTACGATTTGTTGAGGCATTTTTGGCGGGTAAAAAAGGCTGTGCAAATGCCAAAACCAGAAACAACAAAAACAAAAGCCGTGAAGCCAAAATGAGCCATTGCTTGATACGACGAAACGAAGATGTTTGAGTTTCGACGGCCTTCAAAAATGCCACATTAGTAAAGAAAACCTTCTTCGTACGACGAAAATTGAATAAATGAATAATCAAAGGCACAGAAAGTGCTGCTAAACCCCAAAGAAAAGTCGGAAAAAGAAATTGCATATCTTGAAGTCCACAGTCGATAAACGACAGTCAACAGTTTTTAGAATTATTAATCAAATTTAAATGAGCTACTTTTTTACAACGTAAAAGTCTGAAAATACTTTCAATAAATTGTTATACTTTCTTCACTCTTTTGAACGAAGCACAATCGCTACGGCGAACCGTTTCGTTCCACAAAGAAATGCCAATTATTATGCCAAAGCAAAAATGTAGATTAATTAGCAGATGATGTATAAAAGTCTTTATTTGTTTTTGAAGGCGTAAAACCTCAATATATGATTTACGATTAGAAACTCGCCGATGGTATTGATGACCCTTATAAAAATATAAGTGAGTTCATAAACCCGTTCTTCTGGAGGTAAAATGTAGTATAAATCAGCCGTAACCGTAAAAAACAAGCCTATAAGAAATAACACTCTGACATTGTTTTGATAGACTCTAAGCTGAATTCCAGCAATAAGAAAAACCATTATTCCTACCCAATATAAATTAAAAGAAAGCATGGATGCTCTTGGATGAAGATTCAGAAGATAGAGAAAATAAAACCCTCCAGTAAGTCTAAAAGTAGCTAAAAGTATAGTATTTGTATCGGATAAAGTGTTTTTTTTAAACCCCATTTGAAAGAAAACCCAAACCAACAGCAACCTCAAAATAGGTTGAACATAAGAATAAACAACATCAAACTCTTTTTCATCAACTATAATAAACGAAGAAAGACCGATACAGAAAAGCCCTCCGTAGCAGGTGGCAAGTAATATTAGAGGCTTTTGAAAGTTTTTTAAAAGCTTGGAGATAATGTAAATAAATAGAAAGAAATAGTCGAACTGAAAAAGAAATAGAGCCAGCAGTCTATCCATTTGATTCTTTAGTTCATTAGGCTCTATCTCTGTAAAAAAGTAGATATTCACCAAAAGAACCAATGTAAAAAACATACTGGTAAACCTCTCGCTCATTTGAAGGATTCTTTAAAAATAACTTTAAATATACTTACAAAAAAGAATCCCAATAATGATACCAATCATAAACTTAGTAAGCGGTAGTTTTTTGATTTCAATAAATCAGCACCATCATACTTCTCGCTCCATGAGCCCCAATAACCAACGACTGCTCAATATCAGCCGTTTTTGAAGGGCCAGCTATAAAAACACCATAACTACCCGCATTTTCGAGCTTAGCGTAGGCTTGTTGCATATTGGCTACGATAGTATTTTTGTCGAGTACCAACACCAGATGCTGAGTAATAAACGGCAATGCCCGATTGAGCATATTGATTTCAGGCACCCAAATGGTGCCGTTTTCAGCAACACCAATTTCACCCTGAATCACAGCCAAATCAACTTGTTCTAAAATCTCTTTGGTTGTATCTAAATCTACGGCAACATTGGCTTTCACGATTTCGGAAGCTACATTTTTTAAATCGCTGTAATACTTGTCGATAGCTGCTTGACAATCGGCTTTCGAGGAAACTTCCACAGCTTTTCCCCCAATGCCTTCCAACACTGTTTTGAATCGCTCAATACTTCCATCACCTTCAAAAATCGGCACAGTAGGAAGAGTCGTCAAGGCGGGTTTATTACTGGCTATGCTGTTTAATATTCTTTCTCTGCTTGTCACAAGTAGTTATTAGTTATTGGGTAATTTGTTACTGGTATTCAATGGGGTCTTATTTCCTATTTTCCTCATACCATTCTTTAAAACTTTGTTTCGGAGCATCGGGCAATTCTCTTGCTTTTGCCCACGGATTCATGCTTTGGTTGTGCGTAAGTCCATGCGGAAGCACTCGCAAAGCTCCACGAGCCAATTTTCCTCCAATATTATACACTTTTGGCATTGAAAGCACTTTTGCCAAACCTTTCATTCCCCATTTTTTGGTGGCAGGAAGCTCGTTTTGTTGCCCAACAATTTGTCTCCATTTATAAAGCTGCACGTGAATATCAATCTTCACGGGACAAACATCTGAACAAGAGCCACAAAGCGTAGAGGCAAAAGGCAAACTGCTGTATTTATGCAAATCAATATTTGGCGAAAGAATAGCCCCGATTGGACCAGGAACTGTAAAATCATAACTATGTCCGCCACTTCGGCGATACACTGGACAAGTATTCATGCAAGCTCCACAACGAATACACTTCAATGAGTTTCGGAAATCAGCTCTGCCGAGTTGTTGGGTTCGTCCATTATCCACAATAACAATGTGCATTTCTTTGCCTTCGGCAGGTTTTGTAAAATGCGAAGTATAGGTTGTAATTGGCTGACCAGTAGCACTTCGAGCAAGCAAACGAGTATAAACCGATAAATGATGCAGCTTAGGAATCATTTTTTCGATACCCATACTGGCAATGTGTACTTTCGCTAAATTTACGCCTAAATCGGCGTTTCCTTCGTTGGTACAAACCACAAAACTACCTGTTTCGGCAATAGCAAAGTTCACGCCCGTAAGGGCTACATCGGCCGCTACAAATTTTTCTCTGAGATGCTGGCGAGCCGCTTCTGTCAGCACTTGCGGGTCTTTTTCGCCTTTGGTTGTGCCCAAATGTTCGTGAAAAGTTTCGCCTACGTCTTCTTTTTTGAGGTGAATGGCGGGCATTACGATATGGCTCGGTGGCTCGTCACGAAACTGAATGATGCGTTCGCCCAAATCAGTATCCACAACATCTATGTTATTTTTTTGCAGAAAAGCATTCAAATGGCATTCTTCCGTAAGCATCGACTTACTTTTCACCATTCGAGTATTTCTGCCTTCCACTTTACACGAACCTCTAATAATATCCAGCACGATTTGGTTATGCTCGGCGGCATCTGCTGCCCAATGCACTTTTACGCCATTTTTTATGGCATTTTGCTCAAATTCGATGAGGTAATTATCAAGATTACTGAGTGTATGGTCTTTGATTTCGGACGCAAGTGTGCGTAAATCCTGAAATTCGGGAATTGGGTAAATGGCTCTGTCTCGCTTTTGGCGAACAAACCAAAGGGTTTCATCGTGCCAAGTCGTACGCTCGGCATCTTTATTGAAATTTGCTGCTAAGGTTGGATGGTCTTGGTGATTCATGGCTGATTTCCGTTCAAAATTTCGGCAATGTGCATTACTTTTATGGGTGCGTTTTGACGCTTCACGATGCCTTCGAGGTGCATTAGGCACGATACGTCGCCTCCTGTCAAAACTTTTGTTCCGTTGCGTAGGTGGTCGGCAATTCGGTCTTGCCCCATTCGTGCCGATACGGCTTCTTCGGCCACACAAAATGTGCCACCGAAGCCGCAACATTCGTCGTTTCGGTCGAGTTCTGTGAGTTCGATGCCTTTTAGTTTTCGGAGAAGTTTAGAAATTTGACCATCACGCACACCTGTGATTTCGGAAGCATTGGCTTGGCGAAGTCCACGTTGGCCATGGCAGCTTAAATGTAAACCAACCTTATGCGGAAAATCGACAGGAATTTCTTCTATTTTCAGTACATTTTCAATAAAATCGACTAATTCATACACCGACTTTCTGACTTTCTGAACAGCTGGTGTTTGTTCGATTATATCGTAATGCTTCTTGATATGATACGTACAGCTTCCCGAAGGTGTAACGATGTAATCAAACTCAGCGAAGGTATCAACAAAGTGTTCATAAACACCTTTTGAATCTTGTTCGCAGCCACTATTGGCCATCGGTTGCCCGCAGCAGGTTTGTTTCATCGGAAACGCCACTTCTACCCCCAATTTTTCGAGTAATTGGAGTGTAGCAATACCCACATTCGGATAAAACTGGTCGATATAACAAGGTATAAATAAGGCTACTTTCATATTTTTTGTCTAAAGGTAAGCACCTTTTACTATGCATTACTATGCAAAATTTTGCTGTGCGAAGTTTGTAACGGGAACGCCCAGTTTTTGCACAGGCCTTGAGCGTTCTCCTAAACGCTTTTTCAAAATGACATCAGGAGATGCCAAAACACCTCTGCGAAGTTTAAAACTTCGCAGAGCGGCCTTCGGTACAGACCGAAACTACAGCCCCGTAGCCACGCTAAAACCTCTTTTGTCAACTAAGCCGCTTCTGATTTTTGCTCCACGGAAAGTAGCAATTGGGTCGATTGCTCCCCCTGCTTGGCGACTTGCCTCGGCTACTAATGCTCTTACATCAGTCATAAAAGTATCACGCAATAATTCTTCGGCACGCAATACATCGTTATTTTCTTGGGCATCGGTCAATGCTATTCTATCAACCAAAAGTGCTTTTGCGTAAGTCGTCAGAATCGCATTTACCGACTGTAATAAATCCTCTATCGGGTCTTTTGTGTTATGGCTCGCATCAATCATCCAAGCCAATGGCGGATTTTTCACGCTTGGGTCTTGCATTCCATCAACCAATTCATTGAAAATCAAAAAGAATTGGTACGGTTTGATGCTTCCCGTTGTGAGGTCATCATCGCCATACATAGAACCATTGAAGTGGAAACCACCCAGACGACCAAAGTGCATTAAACGTCCAACAATTTGTTCGATGTTTGTGTTTGGCAAATGATGGCCTAAATCGACCAGAACTTGGGCATTTTTTCCGACTGTTTGGCAAAGCGAATACGAAGTTCCCCAGTCAGGAATCACCATTGAGTAGAAATGTGGCTCGTAGGGCTTATATTCAATTAGCATCGTCCAATCGTCAGGCATGGATTTGTAAATACTTGCTATTGAATCGCTTGTGCGTTGATATGCACTTCTCATGTGCGATTGTCCAGGGAAGTTCGAACCATCGGCCAACCAAATCGTTAGCACTTTCGAGTCCAACATTTTGCCGTATTCTACGCACTGAATATTGTGCTGAATCGCCAAATCACGCACTTCACTTTTGGTGTGCGAAAGTGAGCCAAATTTATACGAGAATGGTTGGTCTTTTTGGTCTTGGAAAGTATTAGAGTTTACTGAATCAATCGTCAAATCGTGAGCTTTCAGTAATTGTTTGATAGCATTGGCATCTGATGGAATATCCCACGGAATATGTAACGAAATAGAGTTCGACGAACGATTTAATTGATGAATCAACCCCACATCTTCAATTTTTTCTTCCAAATTTCTTGGTTCGCCACCATTCGGAAAACGTCCAAAACGAGTGCCACCCGTACCTAAAGCCCAACTTGGAATAGCCACTTGAAAGGCTTTTATTTTATCAATAATAGTCTGAATATCAATACCTTTACGGTCGAGGAGTTCGGTTAAGTATGTTAACTTGAACTGGTGTTCGGCCTGAAGTTTTTCGTTATACTGTTGAATAATATCGTTACTGAGCATCTTAATTGATGATTAATGTTGAATGATTAATGCGATTTTCGCTGAATGTTTTTCAAAAACAGATGCAATTTTCTATTTAAAAAATTATAAAACTATCCTGTACTTGCCTGTTGAACTTACACAGTTTTTCTATACTCTTTTGTCCAATTAATTGCCCCGAAAAGTGCAATTACGCAGAAAATAGCATACAATAATGAATATAATTTCACTTCTTTCACAAAATACATGTAAGTGCTAATGATGTCAATGGCCAGCCACATCCACCATGCTTCTACTTTTTTTCTGATGAGTAAAAAGGTGGCAAAAATACTCATAATAGTCGTGAAAGAATCCATGTACGGAAAAGCACTTGGTTTACTGAAAAGTTGAGGAATTAGTTCACTCAGATTTTTGGCAAATGTACCGAGCAAATAAGTACAAACTAAGCCAACTGTTGAATAAATAGCAAACTGTTGTAAGGATAACTGGCTGATTTTCAACTCATTTTTCAGATTAGCTTCTTGTTCTTTCGGAAATTTCCATTGCCAAAACCCTATGATATTTGTAATGAAAAAAAAGATTTGCAGAAACATATCGGGATAAAGCTGAATTTGATAAAACATCACAAACGCCAGTACGACATTTACTAAACCCAATACCCAACTCCATACGTTTTCACGAACCGACAGAATAACTGCCACTAAACCAGTAAGCGTTGCGTAAAATTCGAGGTAGCTCATTTTTACGCCTAAAAACTCAAAAAAAATATTATTGATGTCGAAGAAATTCATTTGCTTAGTTATTTCTCATTATTTGCTTGATGCTCAAGTCCCCCATTTCGGAGTTCGGTTATCATCCTTTCGAGCGATTTCTCATGTTCTGTAATTGCATAAAAGTGTCGTGTACAGTTCGCTTGATTAACTGATTTACCTCCAAATCCTTCAATTCTTTCGATAACACTCTATCCGTAATGCCATTAATGTCTTTCGAGATTTGCTTGAAGCGTTTTGCCCCGAAAGTTAATGAAAGAATTATTGGCAATTTCCATTTACCGTTTAATATTTCTAAAGCATCTCGCACGAGAACAATCATTTTTGTACATTCTTTAGGGTTGTGTTCTTGCTTGCCTTTGTAATAATTCTATCATTTTTGTGCTATTATCCTCAATGACAGTACTAAATAAGAGTATAACACTATCAGGTATAAGGCAAATATAAAATTGATTTTACTGAAAATAAACAAAAAAACCTCTGATTGTCATTGGGTCGATAACAACGCTTCAATGAAATCAGAAGTTTTTTTTCAATCAACGAATGATTGATTTGTTTTACATTTTACCAAGTACCACGACGACGGTCACTGCGGTCTTCTTTACGGTCACGTACATTTTCGGCTTTATCTTTTCTGTCTTCACGTCTATCTCTTACATCCTCTTTGGCATCACGAATGTCCTCTAATTTATCTTTTCTGCCACCATTATGGCGAGCATCTCTGATATCCTCCTTGTTGGCATCACGCACGTCTTCGGCACGGTCACGGCGGTCTTCGGCCTTATCTTTTCGGTCTTCACGTTTATCTTGCAAATCTTCACGACGGTCACGCACATCTTCATGGCGGTCTTGGCGGCTTTGGGCATTTACATCAATGTTTGAAAATGTGATAAGTGCAAGAGCAAATCCGAGTAATTTGATTGAAGTTTTCATGGTTGAATGCTGTTTTTAAGATGAATAGTTTTTCTGGCTTTGTATAGTTTGAATGAATAAGAGTAGAAAAGGTTTAAAACGATGCAGAAAATTTTTATAACTTTGCAGAAATAATGTTCCCGTAGTTCAATGGATAGAATGTCAGATTCCGGTTCTGATGATATGGGTTCGACTCCCTTCGGGAATACAAAGTACTAAAATACCCATGTTTTGTAGTAATATATATACATGGGTATTTACAAATACATAACAGAAAACACCATTAAAATGGGTTTATTTGCCGCTTTGAGTTTGTTGAAGTACGTTTTTTATTTCTTCAATTTGTGATTTTAATTGTAGAATTAAGTCTCTTTGTTCAATGATTTGCTTCTGTTGTTCTTTCATTCCATTTACCAAAGGCATTATAAAATCTGAATATGCTAATGAATATATACCATCATCCGCTTTTTTTAATCCACTAAATTCAACGTTTAAATCTTTTAAAACTTGTTCAATATCTTGAGCAATAAAACCATCATATCTTGTTTTTGTAGCATCTGATAGATAATTATATGAAACTGTTTGTAGGCGATTAATAAAATTGAGACCTAATTTATTAGTATAAACAATGTTTTCTTTCAATCTTCTATCTGATGGATTACTCCAAGAAACCTGACCTTCAATTACTGTTACTGAACTATTCCCAATACGCACCTTATTATTTGCATTGACCTTAGTATTGTATCCAATTGCGATTGAATTACTAAAATCTCCATTAGCGTCAGCATAAGTACCAATGAATGTATTCTGTTCTCCTGTGATTACAGTCAAGCCTGCACTCTCGCCAATAGCTGTATTATTACTACCCGTAGTGCTTTGACGGAGAGCATCAGTTCCACTTGCTGTATTATTGTTTCCTGTTGTATTTTGACGAAGAGCATCTACTCCATTTGCAGTATTATTAAACCCACTTATATTTGATAAAAGTGTATTTAATCCACTACCAGAATTGTTATACCCAATCGTATTTGAATATAGTGAGTAGTACCCATTAGCTGTGTTATTATTGCCTGTGGTATTTGCACTAAGAGCCCCAAAACCATTGGCTGTATTATTGTATCCTGTTGTATTTGCACTAAGTACAAAGCACCCATTAGCAGTATTATTGTATCCTGTTGTGTTTGATTTAAGAGTTTCAGCTCCAAGTGCGGTATTAGTACTACCCGTTGTATTTGCATAAAGGGCCAAATTTCCTAATGCAGTATTATTGTATCCTGTTGTATTGTAATAAAGTGCTGAGAAGCCGTTGGCTGTATTATAAAATCCTGTTGTATTTGATTTCAAACTAAAATGACCAACAGAGGTATTATTTGTACCAGTAGTGTTTGAGGAGAGTGCATTTTCTCCTAATGAAACTCCATTATTATTTTTCCCTTTTAATCCTTGTGGTGTGATTATTATTGAGCCATTTGTAGTATTTACTGATGAAATCTGACTATAAACATCTAAAATAAACACGAAATAAAATAGCAAAGTGTAATATGGTTTCATATAAAAAACTTTAAAAGGTGAGTGTTATCATGATAATTTATCAAATAAAGTATGGAATTTTGGAAATTCAAAATGCTTAATTTAATATTTATTTTTTCAGTAAAGTCACTTATAAGTACAGATTAGCTATCTAAAACCTTAGATATTAATAGTTAAAAACATTCTATTTTATGTTAAGACAAAAACATGAGTTATCCCGAATTTTAAAATAAAACTGTCCCTTTGGGGCTAAATATTAGTAGAAAGGTTTATTTCCATAAAAACGAGCTCCGTAGGAACGGAACTCAAAATATGATTAAAATGCTATTTTCTACCGAGCGTCGGCCTCAGATATCTGACCCTTAACAGAGTCTTTTTAAAATTCGGGATGACTCATGTTTCTTGACTTAAAATGAGAAACCTACTTCTTATTCCCGTCAATATCTAATTCGATAATCTCATAGCCGAGTTTTTGTAGGCCAGGTAAGATTTTGGCTTTATCTCCTACCAATAAAATATTCATTTTATCCGTGTTAATCCATTTTTTAGCCAAGGCATCTGCCTCTTTTTTAGTGAGTGATGCTAAGATTTTATTTTGTGTTTCTACAAAATTAGCTGGCAAATCATACGTCAGAATTCGGCCAATGAAACCTGCTTTCTGGTTACCTGTTTCGTAACGTAAGGCATCTTGTTGGCCGATAGCACTTTTCATAAAGGCTAATTCTTCGCCCGTGATACCGTTGGCTGCGTAGTTTTTCAACTCCTTCATTACTTCAACCAAAGCACTATCGGTAGCATTGGCACGGATTCCTGAGCTAAATTGGTATTCTCCCGTGTATTTATCGCCTGCAAAACCCGCACGAGCACCATAAGTCCAGCCTTTATCTTCACGCAAATTGAGGTTTACACGACTATTGAAAGCTCCACCAAGTGCAAAGTTCATCAAACCAGCTTTGTAGTATTCGCCAGTTGCATCGTACTTCAAGCCCGTCACATTTCCTACTCTAAATTCGGTTTGTGCTGCTTTTGGTACATCTATCAAATAAATTTTAGTTTTTTCGATAGCAGGAGCTGGTGCTGGCGTTGGTAAATTGATTTTTTTGTTGGGTAATTTATTCAAAAACGCCAATTTTGGTACTATTTCACCTTCTGTAATATCGCCTACCACTACCACTTTCGTACCTTGCGATGTCATGTAGTTCTTGTAATAGTCTTGAACATCTTTCAAACTCAAACGTTTTACGGTACTTTCGGTGCCATTATCGC
>JACCDW011748316.1_pt1 | contig 11565 bp, 11 predicted proteins | sample 7449781 | NCBI WGS metagenome assembly JACCDW01 (sample SAMN15323449, study PRJNA562643) | freshwater metagenome | isolation source: river surface water | place: USA:Blue River Watershed | collected 2017-08-18
TGCCAGCAACGGTCTCACAGATGCGTCCGGCTCCTACACGAATCTCGGCAGGCCCAGGTTTCGGAAGTTGTAAGGCCATTCTTACTTAGGTTTCGCATACATCCTCTAGGCTGGCTTCGGGCCATCACGCCAAGGATTCCAAGCCCGCCCATCGGGAAGGCGAGGACGATTCACGCCGCCAAGAATATGCCCCTGTGGCTGTGGCGGCGGCTCGGCTGAAGGAAGCATGCTCTCGGTCTCAAACGGCTCTGGCTGAGTCGGAGCAGATGCGGCCAACGCTTCGGCCAACGCTTCGGCCAACGCTTCGCTTGTAGGCGCGCTAGGCACGGGAGCAGGCTCCACATAATCCAGCGCCTGTTCAAACTCAATCGCCACCTCGTCCCCCTCCATAAGCACCAGGTCCGCCGGCTCGCACCGCACGACATCAAAGAGGACCACGTAGCCGCCCAGCACTTCTAGAGGAACCGGAATCGTGGAACCAGCCTGCAGAATTCCATACCGCGTAAGTACCGGCTCCAACTCCTCTCGGGCGTCGGCATGGTAGAAGGCCGACTCGTGCGGTCGCAGAACAATCTTCGTCGCCTCAGGCGCAAACTCCTCCGGAATCCACTCTACCTCTACGATGTCCCCCGCGCCCTCTAGGCGCAGCGTCTGAAGCATCCACGGAGGCACATAGACCGGTTCATCCTCTCCGTCCCGCATTCCGCCTCGCACAGGGTGGCCCAGAGCACACACGTGGGACTTATCTCCCGAGCGAATCACCGCAAAGATGCGCTTCGCATCCGGCATGCGGTCGTGGAGTTGGCGCCACGCCACATCCTCTAGGAACACAGTGTACAGATCGCGATCCCCATCCGCCAGAAACTCTTGCGACCAGGCCTTGTATACAGATGCCATTCTAATGCCAGTGCTAATCCGCAAGTCTAAACCGCCACCGCAATTTTCCGCCAGTGGTCACCGCCATGTTCCAATCCACAGAAGACCGACTCATCTTCCCCTATAGGCAAGTGCTCAGCACCGTCACACTCTGTGCGGAGAAACGGCAATTGTTTGAGGAGCGCTACCTCCGCCTCTTGGAAACTTCCTTTAAACGATGCCGGAAAATTGCGCTCGTCTATAATTCCAATCGTCTCACAATTACAATTGGCTCCATCCTCGTCCCCGCCATTCTCTCCATTCAGCGTACCGACTACCTCTCTCATCCAAATGCAACTCAAGGAATTTTCTGGCTCGTCTGGACAGTCTCTCTTATGGTCACGGTGAGCAATGGCCTCATGACAATGTTCAAATTTGACCGGAAATACTACCTTTTTCATGCAGCCTTTGAGCAATTGAAAACGGAGGGCTGGCAGTATCTCGCGCTCACAGGAAATTACAAGGGCACGGCCGAAACGCACACGCACGAACAGCAATTTCCCACGTTCGCTCACACTGTGGAACGAATTCGTATGCGCCAGACCGAAGAGGAGTATGTGAAATTACAAGATGTCGCAGGAATTCGCGCGACGGCTGCCGGGCCACCTGGCACAACAACAGGGGGCGGAATTCCCACCGTTTTTGACTATGGAAAGACACCGGGTCGCGACGATCTTCTCACGGCTATTTGGCAGTACCTCAAAACGTTGGGTGCCAAGACGGAAAACTCTATCGTAGATTCAGGGGATGCTAAGCCCGAACAGCATCAACAGTCAAGACCAAAATCCGCCGAACCCTCTCCAGGGGGGGCGCCCCAGACGGTCCTCCTCGTTTAAACGTAGAGCCACACGGCGCAAGCCGCTTCGGCAGCCGCTTCGCTCAAAACAAGGCACTGCGTTCCACCAGACCGGCGAACCGCATCAGTGTCAGTGCTCCATCGCCTGTAATGCGCCTTCCGTCAGAGGCATGCCCTATTGCGTCCAGCACCAACACACATGCGCCTCCGCTTCCCCTCTCACGGGCGCTGAGCCGGACTTTGACCCGTCCCTATGGAACAAACGCCAGGAATTCCGCGAGACGCACAATTGTTTCTCCTATGCGATGAATGTGTTTGACCCGAAACAGGTGGCAAAATGCAAAGGTAAGCGCACGTGCGAGGCACCCTTTCACCAACCAGGCGCTTCCGCGGGCTTTAGCAGATTCACTGACGATGCGCCGAAAACGTGCCCCAATATGTTGGCGCGCATCTTCGGGGATAATCCCACTGTCTCTATGACCGACTTTGAGTCAGCGTGCCCTCCCGGAGCCTCTAAGATTGCCCTTATCATTGACGAAAGTGATGACTACCATTTCTTACGTCAAGATTCAAACGGCTATTGGTCCCACAAGCCCGGTGCACGTGCGGTGACGAATGTGGACGCATATGGACATCTGATTCGCAACCCGCGCCTAGCGAATTACAACTACGCCAGCAATCAGGACAGTGTGCTCAACTACGACATTTTCTGTTCGTACATGTGCGTCCCGAGAAATCGGCCGCTCTATCTCCGCATTTCAGGTGGCGGGCGTGCCGGCGCGCTGGCAAAGTACTTCCAGGGATTGTAACCTACGATTTATAGGTTATAATTCCTCTTATGCTTTCGTTTCCCGCTGTCGGCTCCGTGCATCCAGCCACTGTTGCGCCTTGTCCGTTTGCACAAACGCATTGTCCGGATTCCACAGATTCAGTGCCTCCACACAATCCAGGCGCCGTTTCGGACTCACACGAAGAAGTCCTCGTAGGACCTCTTTGAAGCGCGACTCGGCCGCGCGAAACTCTGCTGACCCCGCGACCTTCTTTTTGTAGTAACAGTATTCCAGTAGGCGAAGTAGCACGCCTCCAATATTCCAAGCATCAAAGGTTGGCCAATAGAACTTGAACATGGCCACCCAGTCGCCGCTCTTAGCAGCCCCGGAGTCACGCCAGAATTCCGCGAATTCGCGACCCTGTGTTTGGCGCGATAGCCCCGTCATCGCCTCCAACTTTCCTAAAGGATCCTTGTAGCGCATCACCTGAGCAAAGGCCTCCACAGACGAGAACCCTTTCCGAATGAATGTCGCCATCGTAACTTCGGGTGGCTCAAACTCCGACAAGCGCCGGTCAGGATATGTCCTTTTCCAGCGTTCGTTCAGCGTTTCATCAGTGATCTTGTCCGCGTAAAAGGCCTGGCCGAAATCAATGAGAATTGGCTTCTTTGTCTTCGGTTCCAGCAAAATGTTGTGGCGGTGAATATCATAGTGGACGAGTTGATTGAGAGCGAGGACTGCTCCGGCCTCCAAAAGGTGCTCAAGAAAGCCTGACCAATCTAGTGTGATCTCATCTGCTTCACATGCCTTGTCTGTGCGGGGATTGCAGACATAGTGAATAGAATCTACTCCGCCATATTTGATTTTGAAGAAAATGGAGTCTGATAGATCGTACCCGCGTCTCCGAAGGTAGTCGCACTGCCAAAGGTCCTTTTCGGTCTGCTCCTGGATCGGTTTGGGCTTACATCTTGTATCCGGCTCAATCGGTAGGAAATAGTCCTGATAGTTTGGTATCGTGCGGATTCGTATAGCAGCCTCCTCTTCCACCAGAAAGTCTTGCCCGAGCGACAATTTGCCGAGGAGTTTCACACGGCTTCTTTTTTTCCGCTGAGAATCGGCCTCACAGAGAAGAGGTGGATCAAATAAACATCCAAATGTTCCTTGCGAGAGCAGACGACCACCCTCCATTCCTATCCTAGTGGCACATTGTGCCTGCGGCTCATGTAGCGCGTGCTTAGCAGTCTAAAATAAGCAAACCCAGGTAGAGCATGTCCGGAAGTCTCTGGATAGGACTAGCCCTCCTTTTGGGGGCTCTTCTTTTAGAATTAGTGGCACCCCAAAAACTTACAGAAGGATTTCAAGCGCTCGGCGCAGCCACTGTTGGCAATCCGACGCCATCCAAACTCATCTCTCCCACCGACGACCAGAACTTCTTCAGTCTTTCTTTTCCCCGCCGTGGAGATGTAGGGCCGAACATGGAACAGAAGGGCTACAAGACGGATAAGCGCTACGCCGCTGTCTGGGCAGATGTGCAGCGTATCGGTGCGCAGAATGACTGGTGTCGTATGGTGTATCCCGATGGCGCGGCTGGTTCGGTAGCCGAGGAGGACTCCTTTTTCGCATGTGCGCTCGGTGGCAGTGGTAGCCTTTCCACTGTCACGTTCAGAACCCAGTCGGTGCGCGACGGCTTCCGCCGCAGTCGCGACGACTACATGCGCGTGCTCAAGAAAAACGGTGGTGCAGCCTATTGTCGTATTTTGAAGGCGAAGGACTCTACCTGGCAACCTCTCTGTCTCCAGAGCACTGAGACGGGCTTCACAAATAAGGATGCAGTGGATTCGGACCCGCCCGAAGACATCAAGACTTTGCTAGATTTCTACCGCGGCTGTCGCATGTGGCTACGGCTCCGCGATGACATGTTGGATTACACGGGTTCGGTCTTCGTACAGAAGGCTGGTGCGCTCCAAGTGGAGGAGTCCCCGCCTCGCCCGTCCATTACGCGCGGTCTGAAATTCAACGGTGTGGACCAGTTCCTACGTATTGGCGATTCGGAGGATTTGACGCTGGGGAACACACAAAGCATGCGCCAGGTGCGTGCGTTCAGCCTTTGGGTGAAGTTTGATGAATTTACGAACAATGCGCATATCTTTGATTTCGGCGATGGCCCGGGCACGAACAACACGTTCCTCGGCATCTATCGTACGGGCGACCTGGACCGGGCGAGCGGCCAGGATCTGCGTGCTGGACCTATCTGCCAGGAATCCACCGTGCCGACGGGACCCAGCGGAGCCCAGTGCGTTCCGGAAATACGGGCGGTCAAGGCGATGCAAGACGGGCGCGCCAACGTGGATGAATATACGTGCCTGGGCCCGGAGGTCCTCACCGACGCCAACCGTGCGACGCCGATTCTGCCGAAGGACCAGCCCGACGGCAACGGCCCCCGCTCTCGCGCCACGCTCCTCTATGAAGTCTGGGACGGCCGCCTCCGCAAGATGCAGATTCGGCTGAACCGAGTGATTCCTCTGGGTAAATGGACTCATATTGTTATTACGGCTGCCTCTAAGGATGCCCTTAGACCAAATATTCTCGTGTATATCAACGGCAACCTCTGGTTCACAAAAGAATCGGGTCATCTCCCCCAGGCGGATATAACGGAGAAGAACTATATCGGCAAGTCCAACTGGACGGATCTCGTGGACCAATATGAACTTAAGGATGAACTGTTCAAGGGTTCCCTGTTTGATTTCCGCATGTACAATGTACCGCAATCGGAACTCCAGGTGAAACGGTCGCTCCAGTGGGGCATGAATATGTTGGGGATTACGCAGGACCAGATTGCGGCGAGTTAGGTCTATGCCATGCGCACCCGAAGCCCAAACCCGGCCTCCAAAGGAATCCAACGGTGGCCGGCGGGCTCCTCGGCCGGCTTCTCTACGGAATACGTCCAACGATTCGCCGGCACGCCGACGACGCTGAAGTAATCGTGAGTCGCGGTCTTGTCCGCCTCTAGGTCCGTGCCGTTCGCGGTCAGAAACACAGCGTGGTTTTCCGTGTAGTCGGCCCACTCTACCAGCGCCCACAGCATTTTCTTGCCTCCCGAGGTTTGCGCCAAAGGAACTTCCGCCGTTTGCTTGGAAAACAGACCTGACGCCCACCCAAGAACAGCACCGAGCATTTCTACTTTGTAAAATTGCCCAGTGTTTATGCGGGTTTTTTCTGCGACCCAAACAAAATGTCTCTGACAGAATTCCAGGCCGCTCTTCCCGCACTCCAAGCAGAATTCGCCAAGGTCTCGGAGCCGAATCGCGAAGTCCGTGTGGAGCCCGTATCAACCCTAGATCTCTTCTATAGTGATGGGGATGCACAGCACTATACAGGAAAAATTACAGTTTTCAACACGGATGTTGGTCTAGCAACCTCTTGGTATTTCACGCCGGCGGGGCCCGTGGACCATTTCCCAGAGCGGTATGACGCCTGTTTCCGAGCCTGGATTGCGTCTGTCAAGGCTAAGGTGTTGCCCAGTTCCCCTCCGCATCAGCAATAGCATCAATGCCCGTCACGCCATCGCCCTCAGATGCCGCAGCCTCGGCTCCCCCTGTAGGACCAGGTAGAATTTCCCCGTCTGTAGGCGCCCTTTCACCGCTCTCCACAGTCCAATCGTCATCGCGCTTGGAGCGCAGCGTTATGCCGACATACACCATACCACGCGCCCGCCGCGTCATCGTATGCCCGTTCTCTTTCATGAGACGCGTGAATTCCGCAATCGGGAATTGCGTGATAAGTTCGTCGCGGATGCCTGCTCTAAATTGCGTACCACCGACCGCGTAGAGCCCATTGCGAATCCAACCGACAAATTCATCATACGTCTGCTGGCTGCCTGCCACTGCCTTCTCCTTCTTTTCCATTGTATCCCGCACGAAAAAGGAGATCCAGGCCTTCTTATGGTCCTCCGTCAGCCCCGCAGGATTCGTGAATGCCACGATGAGCGGCGTCGGGTCTACCGCAGGCACTGTAGACCAATCAATGTTGTCGTTAATCAATTCCTGTGAGATGTCATAGAACTTGAATAGGCGCGTCAGGAATGCACCACAGTGGAACGAATAGAGAATACAATCGTTGAAGGATTCATTCTTCGCGTAGAAATACTCGGTGAGGACTTCAGATGTAATCACCTTTTGCCAATCCTTTGGCACACTCTTCTTGCGAAGAATGGTATTCTCGTGCTGCGGATTTCCGAAGATGTTGGTGGTCTTCGGATAGAATGCGAGCATCTTCCAGACCGCGATAAGAATGGAGTTCGGAATAGGGGCGGACGGGAGACCCTCTTTGCGCTTCGGGCTCTGGATATATTCGCGCGTGAAGACTTCCCATAGAACGTCCAGATCCTCTTGATGGGGAAATTTGGGAGCGGGAGCCACAGGCTTCTCCTGCGCGCGCTCAGGAATTTTTACCTCAAAACTTCCAGGAATTTTTAGCGGCCACCATACAGGAATGAATTTCTCCGCCAGAGCCGAGAGTGTATCCTTCTCTATCCACCCTACACTCGGGTCCCAATTCACGGCCTCCACCTCAAATTCAGGCAGTAGGTCCGTGCCGAACCACGGCGTCGTGTCGCACGGCATGAGCGCTCTCGTGGGCGGCTGTGCGAGCCCCACCGGCTTCACAAGGAGAACGCGATTGCGGCTGAGACCTGCGGCCACCTTTTCCTTTTCACGCTGGAACACATCCAGTGGCCGAAACGACCCCATGCCTTCAAAACTATCCATAGGACATGCGCGCCCGAACTCGTCATCTTTACCCATGACATTGTCGTCAGAAACCATTTCGCCCCGCCACGATGCCTTCGCCTTCTCCATCGCGTTCATGGAGGCGACATAATCGGCAAAGCGCTGAATATCTTCTAGAGTGCGGAACTCTTTCGGCGGCGGCAGATACGGAATGGAAACCGTCGGCGCGTTTTCAGTATACATCTGGATTTCTCTCGGGCGCAGCGTCAGCGGAGTGCCTGACGCGTCCCAAAAGGGCAGCAGGTCCTCTTCGGCTCCGCTCTCCTCCATCCCTTCAGGAAGTTCAATGCGAGTCACGCAGAACTTGTATTCGGACTTCATGTATACGCTCACAGAGGAATTCGGGCGACCACCCCACAAACGCTGCTCTAGAACAGTGCCTGCGCGGTCCTCCAGTTGCGAATGCTTGCCGAAGCCGAATGCATACGCATCTGCCAGCACCTTTTCTAGCGTAGCCGGCTCCACAGCCTGCTTGGAATACCAGAGACGAACACCGAGTGCCTCCGTCTCGGTTCTGGCGCGCGACGGCTGGCCCAGTGGAGGATTGCCACGGAGGTCATGGGAATTCTGATAGGAGACGGGTGCCCTTTTAGTCGTATTTGGTGAAAATATTGCGCTGTAATCTTTGTCGCGGGACGACACCGACGGCACACCCAGAGTGATATTCCCTTTCGCATCATCGTTCACGAGCCACTCTTGGGCTCCTGCACCAGGTTTGCGCCGGCTGCCGGAGTGTAGGGCGAGGATGTAGAGATACATTATATACTATCCGGGAGCCATATTTAAGCAAAAATTTTACGCGGGATGTAGGGGTCCAGTAATAGACTACACAGTTGTGGCAGGCTCATCCTCTACGAGCGGAGGCGGCACAGAGGCCGCATCATCTCCATCAGGTGTGTTCTTGGCTCCGCGATAGAGAGCACGAATCCCCTGCCATCCCCACTTCTCTGAAATCTGCGGCACGGCCATGTGCTGCGCCTTCGCCAGCGCCTTGTAGGCGTCATTTGTGTAGACACGCAGCGACTCTAGCATCGGTAGAGCCGTATCGCGAATCCAGTCAGCCGCACCAACACCATTCAGTCGCTCCATAATCCCCTGGAGCACCTCTGCGCCTGCCGTCACGAGTGTCTGAAGAATCTGGCCGATTTCCTTCTTGCGATTGAACTTGGCTTCATTCAACTCCAGTTGGCGCTGCCACTCGGGCTCCGTCATCTCGTTCATAAGATAGGCGACATTGATTTCCTTGTTCGCGACTGCGGGACGCGTAGCAGGATAGTCCCGCAGCCGCTGTTCAAACTCCACCATGTTTCGGTGAATCTCCAGGAGTAGATTCTTTTGTTCCGTCGTGAGGCCCATGTAGCGAATCACAGTGCGCGTGTAGGCCCAGGCCACAGGAATGCCGCCACAGGGGATGTCCGTGTCATCGCGCGGCGCCGTGCCCCCGTTATTGCGCCGCAGCCACTCGTAATAGTGAGGATTATGAATGCGACCCGTCACGATTTGGCCACTCGTCCAAGAGAACGCCGTACCACAACCCTCCATCGTGCAATACATCTGGTCGCACCCGTCAATCTTGAAGATGCGTGCACCACACTTGGGGCACGGCCGCGTCTCCTTTTTAATTGCCTTCGCCGACTCCACCGTCTCGGGCTTACACTTGTGGTTCTCCGCTCCGCTGTCAGCGGCTGCGTCTCCAGGCAGCAGTTCCAGGCACTCGCTACAGGTCTTCTTCTCACAGATGCCGCACACATAGGTCTGTGAGAGGAATCCACGGCAGTCCTCAGCGGGGCATCGCATAATAAACTGCCGCTTCTCCTTTGCGACCCCGCCGGCCCCAGGGTCTTCGCCCGTCGCATACACCTGATGCCACCGTGCCACTTCTCGGCGCAGCGTTTGCACCGCCTTGTGAGCCGGCACTACTTCATGTTCATTAAACTGCGCTTCCTCTTCACGGAACTTTTTAACCTGTGTCCTCAGCCGCCGATACTCTGTCACTTCGTCTGTATCAATCAGAATACCCTGATCGCGCTTCCCGCGCAGAGTTGAATAGCGCGGATAGACTGCGTCCAGCCGCCCCCGAATTACACGGAACTCTCCATGCTTCGCATGGAGCAACGCATCCGCCTCCAAGAACAGCGCATTGGAGCGTGTGATATTTTTCTTCGCTTCCACGAACACGACCATCGCCGGCAGCATCGCCTTTTCACGCTCCAGCAGCACTTTTCGGCGATGCTTGCGCAACGTATCGTTGCGAAATGAGAGGGGGAAATTCGCAGCGAGGAAATCGGCGCTCCATCCGGCTTTACATGCGTAACAACAGGGGTCTGTGTAAGAACTTAGCAAAGACCTCTGTTGACAAGGGCGACACGCGGTCGCAGGACAGAACTGACACTTCACGGCCGCACGCGTCTTGGCGGTGTAGTCTTCCATGCAGATGGGACACGACGGTTCCGCTGCGCTTGCCATGTTGTCCAAGGATTCAATACCGGCCACCGCTAGCAATTATGACATCAATTTTTCTGACGCTGCCGCGCCGTCTAGCAGCGCCCGCACAGAAACGCCTGTAGGATGCCGCACACCTTTCGGTGAATTCCACGGGAATTCGCGCACTCCAATGCCCTGATTGGTGCTATCTTCCACGACATAGGTGTCAGGCATAGGAAAGCCATTGAACTCGGATGCCGTCGCTTGTGTATAGGCACCCATATGAGGAAACCAGAGCCAGTCGCCCACCTCCAACTCTTCCATGTGCTCCGCCTGTGCAATTACGTCCAGACTGTCACATGTGCGACCAAAGAGCGTGCCTCTCGTGTACGTTCGCACGGAACGCCCCTTTCCATCCGGCACACGTACCCACAGGGGCTTCGCGTGGTCAAATAGAATATTTGAAAACTGTCCGTAGACACTGTCGTCCACCGTGTATCTCCAGCCATCCTGGGTTCCATTAGACCCAAAAGCCGGCTTCTTGCCAATCACCTTCACGTAAAAGTCAAACGAGTTCGCCGCGAAGAAGCGCCCAGGCTCCGCGATAAACTGAAGTTGCTGGTTTGCAACCTCCTCTATGGCGCCGCGAATCCGTAGCGCCTTCATCCGAAAATCCGCCTCGTCCGAAAGGAATCCACCGCCAATGTCCAGAATACGTGCATGCGTGCCCGTCCGCCAAAGGAGCGGCATGAGGCTCGCCGTCTCCGTAATCGCTGTCGCGATGGCCTTGTCCGACTTGGACCCCGAACCCGCGTGGAATGAGAATCCATAGAGCGGGAACTTCAGACCCACCGCCGCCGCAACGATGGACTCCACCATTGAGCGCGGCGCACCGAACTTGGACGAGAACGGCATGTCAGACCCCGAATCGTCCACGGCCACGCGCACGAGCGCCCCACCCTCATACGACGCCGCCGCCAACTTCTCCACCTCCTCTACGGAATCCACAACTGTTATGGGCGAGCCCATCTGCTTTGCGGCAGTCAGGTCACGGTCCGACTTACAGGGGTTCGCATAGATAACACGGGACGGCAGTGTTCCGCGGGCGAGCGACCGGATAGACATGAGTTCCCGCTCCGACGCGCAGTCAAAATTCAACTGGGCATCAAAAAGCATGTTCAGGAATGACGGGTCTGGATTACACTTGACGGCGTAATAGGGGGTGACGTTGAATAACTGCGTGCGCCAAAGGGAGATGGCAGCATTGACACGTGCCGGGGACATGGCATAGAAGGCACCCTTGCTCGGGAAACGGCTGGAGAACTCACGGACGATACGCTGTAGGCCTGCCAGTGCTACGGATATTTGTATTCGCGAAAAAATGTTTAGGTTGCTTGAACGCGTCGGACCAACACCTAATGCCCGAGCACAAACACCCACCAGAGATGGGAATCCAGGCCCTACATATTTTGCCATGTGCCGGACTTGCAAACCGGATGCGGGTTATTGCATCGGCCATGTCGGCTGCCCAGGAATTAGGGATTCCAGCACTCTGTATTTATTGGAAAAAGGAGTCATTCATTACGCTGCGATTTCAAGACTTTTTTGACACGAGCACTCTTCCGGCCTGGATTCAAATCATTGATATGCCCCCCGATCAACCTGAGACATTTCAGACGGAAGTGAATTCCGAAGAGGCATGGGGCACGTATCTGCGTACTCATGGTCATCTTCCCATTCTAGAATTCAAGTCTTGGGCAGCCTTCTATGATGCGAATGCGCAAACGTGGCCGTCTATGTGCTCCAATATGTATGCGTACTAGGGCACGCCCCGGCCTACAAAGCGCTGGCTCCAGAATCTGCGCAGCATAAA
>JACCDW010260242.1_pt1 | contig 11564 bp, 14 predicted proteins | sample 7449781 | NCBI WGS metagenome assembly JACCDW01 (sample SAMN15323449, study PRJNA562643) | freshwater metagenome | isolation source: river surface water | place: USA:Blue River Watershed | collected 2017-08-18
AACTAAGTGACTGCAAATTTCCGCTTTCTAGTTTTTCTTTAATTGAAACTAGGTTACCCAAAGAATTATTTTGGATTTCTAGAAGTTTGCCGAATTGTGTTGGCGATGAAGTTATAACTGCCATTTTACATTCTCTTTCTTGATTCTATCCGTTGTTTTTCATCTTCTAAATGCTTAACTAACATGAAAACATAAACTTCTCTTTCGAACGGTAACATTTCCTCAATTTCCGTTAGCGAATACTTATGGTATTGCATTAAGGCGAAATTTGTTTTATAATAGTTCGCCAAACTTTCATGACAAAGATTAATTAAAAAAAACTTTCGATTCCTTCTAGTGTCTTTTTAAATCTCTTGGAGCAGACTGGACATCCATACTCAATATCTTTTGTAATCTTCGGCATAGTGCTAAAGAACCTTTGAAGTTTTACAAACTGATCAGAAGTCAGGTTGTTTAAGAACTCCATCAATTCCTCTGGCTTTTGTTCTGTAGCATGGAAGATCTCGTCATTGTTATAGATGTATTCTATGCACTCAGCTACTATTTCAAATACGGCATCTAAGTTATCCGTATCTAAGTTCTTTAACTTTTGTAAGCTGCTGAATGAAGGATACTTCATAACCACCCCAACATCACCGAATAATTGGATTTTGTTAGTATGTTCTGGATCTTTTGTAACAGTAATGGAACTAAGATCTAGATTGTATTTAACAACTGCCTTCTTGTTGTCTTCACCGTGGTCTTCATCACACTTTAAAAATAACTCTACATTCTCACCAACAGATTTCGCTCTTATCTGAGTGAACATGTATTCCATATCAAAAATTGCTAAAGAATCTGCGTCGATCTTATCGAGAGTGCAGTTAATTATAACATTCTTTAGTGTATCAATCATTACTGGTATCTGTTCTGATTGCTGTGCAATTAGTAGTGCCTTTTCTTCTTTAATAAGGAATGGTCTAAATTTAACAGTTTTCCCAGTAGAGGGAATTATCATACTATAAGTTGGTGTCGCATTCATCGGCAATGCCATTATTAATCTCCTTTAGTCATATTCTTTATTAGTTTATTCAACTCAGCTGTACTTCCCACAAAAATTGCGTTATTTGTAATTTTCTTTGGATCATCTTTAATAGTTGGCTCGTCTAACTTTTGTTTCTGACGATGTAAATCTAATAACTGCTGGTTTACATCAGCCAGCTGTTTCATTAGATTGCCAACAACCTCAAATGCTCTTGGATGCTCAGATGACTGCGCTATATCTAAAGCACTTTGTAGTGCACTTTGACCCTGTACTAGTAATATGTGTAAATTTTTGCGTGTGGTTTCATAATCCACATCGATCTTGTTGCCAGTATCTGGAATAATCTCACCATCGGCTGTAGTCACTATTTCCTTCACATCAGAGGGTTCAACATCGAACACCTTTGACAAATTATCATCAATTTTCATTTTGTTAGTTCACCACGTTCAATTAATTTCTGTTTATTATAACGATGCATTTCTTGCACCAGCTCTTTGTTCTCGCCGTTATATAAAACAGCGTAGTTATTGTCAATCATCCATTGGTTTAGACTGGTACCATCTTCCATAATAAAAACTGCAAGAATTCTTCCAAATTTGTCGTCATTACTATCAGATTTTTGAGTTTCTATTCTCACCCAAGATCCAACGGGCAATTTCTCAGCTAATCTCTTTTTCGATAGCTGTCCACGAACTTTTTCTTCGGTATTAACTGTTCTAGATTCTGGTGTGTCTATTCCTGCCATACGAACCCGTTGATTTGCTAAAACGATATTGAAACCGAGATCTAAATCAATATCAACTGTATCGCCATCAAGAACTTTTAAAACCTTTGCTTTATACTGGTACATGTTATTCCTTTCGATTCACATACTTGTCAAAAATTGCATTGGCAACCCATGCTCCCATGTAGCCAATAAAATACCACTCAGATAATTTGTCATTAACTATTAGATAAACAAATCCCCATGTTGATACAACCCATGCGCCAAATCTTGTAAATTTCTTTTCGTCTAATTTACCATCTTTACTAACTAGATCTTTCACATCAAAAGAACTATGTGGATTTCTATGCATAGCAATCATGGTTAAAATTGCTATGAGTATAAGTAACGCCAACAATAAAGATAGCGTAGTTTTTACAGTAAAAAATGATATAAATTCAGCCATTATGCAGTTAATCCAGTTGTGCTAATTATGCCACGATCGATAGAGATTCCGTTACCAAGACCAGAGAATGATCCTAGTGCACCTGTGCTAAATGAATCTTGAAATCCTGAGAAATTCCTAGAAAATAGATCAATAGAATTATTAGTTACGATTGCATCATTTGGCAACGTAGTTTTCCCAGAAGATACCCAATATCTGTATTGCATAGTTACATTGAACTTCATAACATCTTTGGCGGAATAATCTAATGTTACAGAACTCATAGTTTTTGGATAAACTTCATAGAGGTCTATTGAGTATCGTGTTTTATCTTTTAAATCTTGAACTTCGATCGTCATGTTTGTAGTATAACGATCATAGTAATTATAGTTTCTTGTAATTGGATCTTGGATTGTTGCCATCCAAGAATCAAACAGACGTTTAACTTTAAGATCTGTATCTACATAAAACGACATATTGCAAGAATCAAAGAGCCTTTCGTAAGGCATCTCTCTAATCTCGCCGAATGTTCTTGACTGTGTAGTTGAGTAGTTATAACCAGGAAGTTGAACCTGATCGCATAATAGTAAAATTTTATAGAGCGAATCGTAATTTACGTTAGATGGCGGAGAGAACAAAACTCTATATCTATTTGATCTAGATAATCCCTCTGTTTTAATCTGTGATATGAAATCCTTGATCATGAGTTTGCTGCCCTTCTTGAGTCTCCCCAAACTTCTTGTTTACTTGCGCCAACAAATCGCTCAACTGGAAGTAACATTGCAGTTGCCCAATCTTTGGAGTTAACTTGTCTGAATACAGATCTTACGTTTCCTGTGATATACCGTTTGACGCATGGCTCTGCCATTTTATATCTGGCTACGCCGTCAATAAGTTTCCAGGAATATTTAATTTTTGTAGTTTCATCTATTTTAGCATTATTGACGTATATCAATAATCTGTCTAAAAGAGTTATTCTTAATGAATATGGGAGATAATGCATATTCAATCCCATAAATCCATCCTCAGTTTTACCGAAAGGGAACACCAGAGGGAACTTATCATAATATGGTAGATCATTCTTTGTTTTGGGGTCATACACAAACATGTATAAATGTCCTGGGATAACTCTAGTTGTGTTCTGCGTAGTATTCCCAGCTAAAACTTGTTGAGGTGTTATCCTTTGTTTTGACATCAGCAATACCTGCTGGTCGAACCATGTCCTTGACCTTTTAACCGAAGTCAGGAGGTCATATTTGTTGCGCTCAAACACATCGAGCATAGAGGGTTTATTAGCCATTTAATTATTTAGGGGTTATTCCAAGATCGTGTTCTGTAATAATTTTGAACTCCCAGCCACGATCTTTGGCGTATTCTGTAGCTGCCTTCCACTTTGCCTGATTTTTGATATAAGTCATTGATTCTACCAAATATCGTTGCGTTCTTTTCCCTGGAAATTCTGGAGGTTTTGTCTGTTTCTCTGGCTTAACCTCGACCAGGTAGGTTCTGAGAAACCCATCTTTGGCTCTAGTTTGAATCTTAAAATCTACGAAATATCGATGGATATTGTTGTCCGTGGGGCATCGGTAAGGGATTACCGTTTCCTCAGAACTCCATTTGACTATATTTGGATTTCGATCGCACCAGGATGCAAATTTGGTCTCCCAGCTAGATCTCATTATGATATTAGTTGGGTCTCCAGTGTATTTTTCTGGATTTAGCGGTTTGTAAATTCTCTTATGGAACATAGCATAAATAATTACTAGTAGTCTTATTTATTCAACCCACGGGATCAAGATGACAATAGAAGCCCTAATCACTCAGCAGCAAGACCTAATCCAAAGTATGGGTACTACAAGGGATAATCTTGCCGATGCCATTGAAGCTGGCAATCAACAAAATATAAACACATATAAATCACTTCTAGCCCAGGAGCAAGAGGAATATAGATCTATATCTAATCAAGTTAATGAAGCCAGAACTAACGCATCAACTTCGATAGATCAATTACAGGCACTTGTTTATCCAGAGTCTTTTGGTGGAGTGGATATATCTGGGGTCGGCTCGCCCAGTTTAAAAGACCAAAAATATAGCATACGAGATTATCAGTATCCAAATGACCTCATTTCCAATAAAGCGTATGGTGGAAATTATGCTATGTTTTACATCAACGTAGCTGTTGATTCAAAACTTGCATCTAATAATAAAGATACAGATTTCATCGACGATTTTGATCAAACAACTCGCCGTAGAGGTTCTATCGTAGCAAGTAACTTAAGTTTTAAAGAAGTTGCTGGTGCTGCATCATCGGTAGGTGCAGTTAAAGGAGCTCTTGGCGGTGGTCTATTGAGTGGTAGTATTTTTGGTGCAGCTAAAGGTGCTTTTATGGCTGGTGCAGCTAATGCAGTTGGATTTGGTGCTATTGCTGCAGCAGGATTGGGCGGGACCAGAGCGCAGAAAAGATTAAAAACTGCTATTGCTTTACATATTCCAAATCAGTTACAAACACGGTACGGTGTAACTTATAGCGAAGAGGATACATTTGAATTTGCAGCAGCTGCTGAAATTATTAAAGCAGTCCAAGGTAAAAACAAACTAGCAGATGCTGCTAAAGCAGGTGGTGAAAAGGCATTAGAAGCTGGTGCTGCTATTGCTTTACAAAAAGTAGCACAAGCTGGTGCAGTTTCTGCTGCTACAGGTTTAGCGCCAAATCCAAAGAAAGAACAAGTATTTAAAGGTGTTGACTTCAGAACATTTACGTTTGAGTATCAGTTTTTCCCAAGAAATGAAGATGAAGCAAAAAATGTTCAAAACATCATACAACAATTCAAGTATCACATGCATCCAGAGTATAAAGGAAGCGGTGAATTTATATTCGTTTATCCTTCTGAATTTGATATCGTTTATTATACTAATGGGCAGGAAAACGAAAATCTCCATCGCCACACATCTTGCGTTCTTACAGAGATGAGTGTCAACTACACACCAAACGGTGCATTTAATACATTCGCACAGTCAAGAACAGGCGGTGGTATGCCAACGCAAATTAATATCCAGTTAACATTTAGAGAGCTGCAAATTCTTACTAAAGAACTTGTTGAAGAGGGTCTATAATGTACTTCAAAGATTTCCCAACATTTTTCTATGAGTTTGAGATCAATGGAGAAAAATCTCTAACGGCTCTCAAAGATATTACAAGAAACATAAGATTTCGTAGAGATATTTTAGCAAACGTCACAGTTTATGATGAGTATGATATCCAGGAGGGAGATACTCCTGAGATAATTTCAGAAAAGGTTTATGGTAGTCCGCAGTACCATTGGGTAGTTATGTTGATGAATGAGAACTACGATTACATTAATGATTTTCCAATGTCCGAACTTGAATTGGAAAAGTATGTTTACCAAAAGTATGGTAATTATACAGAAAATATGGATGATGATCTTCGTGAAGCAGAAAATATACTTGCAAAATTTACAATTCATCACTATGAACGATCAGATGGATTAGTTCTGTTCGACCCAAGTCAATATCCACAAATTTCTTACGAAGTCAAATTTAAGAAAGAGGATAATTCTGGAATTTTGCTTGACGAGTTCGGCAGACAATTAGTTGCTGAGAACTCGGTTGAGGATATTGTAGATCCACCACAAGTTACCGACAACGATCTTCGTTATCCCGTAACGAATTGGGATTACGAGAGAAACATAAATGAATCTAAACGAAGAATTAAACTTCTTCCAAAAGAATTATTAAATAAAGTTTTACAAGAATTTGAAGAACTATTATAATGCTAAAAGATGAAGTAATTACGTTTGCTGGTGATGTCTCTATTAGAAAAGCAGAGATAGTATCACAGAACGGAACATATCACAATATAATCCCGCAGATACTTAATGTGCAGATTTTTGAAGATCTGTTCAGTCCATTTATCACAGGCAGTATAATTGTTCGTGAATCTTTAGATTTTGCAAACTTGTTTCCTTTGGTTGGAGAAGAGATCGTTAATTTAGAAATAGCAACTCCATCCTTAAACAAAAGATTAAAAGGTCAATTCTTCATTTATAAAATGTCTGATCGTGATACTCTGGGTGATAAGAGCGTCGTTTACCAACTGCATATTATTTCCAGAGAGTCCGTGATCGATCTCAATAAAAAGATCAGCCGACCATTCTCAGGTAAAGTATCAGAGATTGCTACACAAATATTAAATGAACCTACGGTTGGATTAGAAACTGACAAAAGTGTTATAGTTGAACCTACTGCCAATTCAACAAAATACATTTCAAATTTTTGGAGTCCTGTCCAAAATCTCAATTACTTGTGTTCTACTGGAATCAATAGGAATAATTCCCCAACATTTTTATTCTTTGAAAACAGAGAAGGATTGAACTTTATATCTTTAGATACACTGTATACACCAGAGATATTACAAACCTTTGTTAATGACAAATATGCAAGAGATAACCAGCGTGGGGGTGGCGGAAGTATTAAGAATATTGATGAAGATTTCAAACGTATTCAACAAATAAGAATCCCTCAAACTTTTGATTATATGGATAGAATCAGAAGTGGTATGCAAGCATCTAACCTAATCATGTATGATTTCACTAAGAAGCAGTATTCTGTCAAAACATTTGATATGTTAAAGGGTTATGATGAAAATAAACATATGAACTTTTATCCAGTTATCTCAAATAAGCAAACAAGAAGGGGTGATTCTACATTATTAAGATCATTTAGATATTATGCGAATTTTAGTGGATATGGTGATGTTACAAATAATAATTCTATACAGAAAAGAATCTCTCTTCTTAAGCAGGCAGAAAGTTTTAAGGTAGAAATTGTTGTTCCTGGAAGATGGGACTATACAGTTGGCAAAAAAGTTAATTTGCAATTAACAAGAATAGAGCCATTAACTAAGGAAGATATAGATACTAAAGATAAGTTATATTCTGGAACTTATCTTATAGCAGCTATAAATCATACTGTAACTAAAGAAAAACACGAATGCAGTATTGAATTAATTAGAGAATCATTAAACATAAACTTGAATAGAAAAGCGAAATGAGATTATATACAGGTGTAGTTGAGAATAGAATCGATCCACTAAGTCTTGGACGTTGTCAAGTTAGGATAGTTGGTGTTCATACACACGACAAAAATCAACTACCAACTGATGATTTACCATGGTCTTATCCAATGCAGCCAGTTACCTCTGCTGCTATGAATGGTATTGGTCATACACCAATTGGTCCAGTTGAAGGAACATCAGTAATTGTATTTTTTGCTGATGATGATATGCAGCAACCAATTATGCTTGGTACACTAGGTGGTATTGCTACACCTCCAGGTATTATTGAGTTGGATGGCAATGCACCTTTAACTGGATCTACAAAACTATCTAATCTTAAACTTAGAACTATTCCTGGACCAGTTAGCGGAAATAAACTAACATTTTATGATCCCGAGTTTGGAAGAAATGATCTAACAAAAGATTTAAAAGCCAACATGAAAGTGTTTGGGCATGATATCACTAAAGAAACATTTATTGTTTCTATTAATAGCGGTACTGAAATTACAATTAGTAGTGTGGTATCTAACTACACTGAGAACATTATTTCTTTTGAGGCTGTTCCTAGTAACTTAGACGCAGTTAGACAAAGCGTAGCCCAAACTGGTGTATTAGTTGATGGTTCTGGTAACCCTGTTGTTTCTGGTAGCGGAACACCAATAACAACTGGTTCCTCAGATACACCAAATTCTGCAGCATCTTCAAACTCTTCAATACCAACTATTCCTCCACCAAAATCATCACCACAACCAGCTAAATCTACCGAAGGGATTAAAGCACTTATTGCAGCTTGTGATAAAGTTGGTTTGACAACAAAAGAACAAAAATGTGCTTTGCTTGGGATAGCTGGCGGTGAATCTCGATGGATCCCTCAGTTAGAAAATTTTAATTACAGTGAAGCGCGACTTAAACAAGTTTATTCTTTCGCAACTGATGAAGATGTTCAAAGATATGGTAATGCTACTAAGAAAGGTGTAACAAGAGAAGAATTTTTCTCGTGGGCGTACGGTCCAACCAAACGTGGTAAGAACTTCCTTGGCAATAAAACAGATGCCGATGGTGGCAAGTATTATGGTCGTGGATTTATTCAGTTAACTGGTCGCGCTAATTATGAGAAGTACCAGAAACTTGCCAATCAAACTGGACTGAATATTGACATTGTTAACAATCCAGATTCTCTTGATGCTGATATAAATGTTTCTGCTTTGGTTGCAGCTTTGTACATCAAAGATCGAGTTAAAGGCGTATCACCAAACGATCACCCAAGTTTTTTCTTAGCTGCCAAGAAAGCAGTAGGTGTTAACACTCCAGATATAGCAGCCATTAAACAAAACTACTATGAGTATTTTTATGGACAACCAGGAACTGGAAGTGAAGAAAAAGATGCTGGTCCACCAACTCCGCAACCACCACAAGATGGAGATTCTTCTACACCAAAACCATCACAAGAAAGTTTAAACTCTGGTGCTGCTCTTTATGGATTTAGAGATCCAAACAGCAAATATCCTTTAAGTGAGTATATGGGCGAGCCAGATACAAACAGACTGGCACGCGGAGTTATTGAAGGAACTGTTGTTAAGAAGAAAGATAACACAAGAGTTAAACAAGTACCAAAGGCACTGGGTCAAGGAAATTGGGATCAACCAGAAGCACCTTTTGGTGCAAAGTATCCATACAACAAGGTATTTGAAACAGAATCTGGTCACATTCAAGAGTTTGATGACACACCAGGACAAGAGCGCATTCACACTTTTCATAGATCTGGAACATTCCAAGAAATAGATCCTAACGGCACGCAGGTAAATTATATCGTTGGTGATAACTTTGTTGTTATGGAGCGTAATGGTTGCATTAGTGTCAAGGGTGAGTGTAATTTAACTGTCGAAGGAAATGCAAACATTTACGTTAGAACAGATGCTAATATTGCAGTTGAGAATAACGCAACAGTTGAAGTTAGAAATAACTTATCGATAGGTGTTGCTACGGATACAACTTTGGCAGTTGGCGGTGATATGAAGATGAAGATCGTTGGTGATCTTGATATACAAGCAGCTAACATTAGAGTTAAGTCCGATGGTGAAATAAACACACAGGCAGAAACTGCAATTAATAATAAATCAGAAACTGTTAATTATCAGGCAACTGGTACTATGAATATCAAGGGTGGCGCTACAAACATCGAAGCAGAGGGTGCTGCCAATTATCTTTCTGGTGGCTCTACAAATATGGACTACTCAGTTGGTAACTTTGGTAATGGTGCTGGTGGTGCTGCTGATGCTTCTGATGTTGAATCTATTGAATTGCCACCTCCAGTTCTCGGTGATCCTATTAATCCTATAGTTCCTTTCTTGATACCGCCAGAGCGCGAGTTCGAAGAGAGAACAGTAGTTGAAACTCCTGATGATTTAGAAACACCAGAAGGGAGAGCAAAACAGGCAGAGGATCAACGTAAAACTGGAGTTGTTGGAGCTCCTGCTCCAGAGGCATCAGAATCTGCTCCAGTTCCAAAGGGTGGAGCTACATCAAAAACTTCAGTAGACTGTTCTATAATTTTCAGTACAAATTCTTTCACTAATGATTATCGTCTATCTAAAAACTTTACATTAGGTATGTTGATTGATGGCGGAGTTGGTGGTAAACATAAACTTGTAGATCAGTTGTTAAAAGAAAATAAAGATTCTGCTGAAAGAGTATTTACCACGCAAGAAATTGTATGTAATCTTGCAAATACTGTGCAAAACATACTTGAGCCTGCTCTTGAAGTTCTACCAGGTGGTATTGGTGGATATAAAAAACAGTGGAAAATCAATTCTGGTTATCGTTTGAAAGGAGTCGTTCCTTTTGAATCACCAACATCAGACCATTGTAAAGGTAGAGCTGTAGATATTGGTCTCATTCTCCCAGACAAATATAATAAAACTTTTGAATTGGTCCAACAAATGGAAAAAGTTTGTTCATATGATCAGATGATCCTTGAATATCGTCACCCAGATTCTATCTGGATTCATGCTTCGTTTAATGCAAACGGTGGGCGTAAAATGGCATTTACTATGGTTAATGATAAAACATTTGACCGAACAAAATTTGTTTTAGTGTCTAATGTTCCACCAAGAGCAGCATAATGGGTTGGTCGGTCGCTGGGCAAGATGAGGGTTCACCTTCTACAACTTTGGGAGAGCACCCAGAACTGCAAAATTTCTCATATAGTATATCATATTTTGAAGGCGAAACAGAACAAGAGCGAGTTTACTTTACCGTAAGGATAACTCCGCAGCAGCCGAATGGACCAACAGTTACATTTACCACTGGAAATCCTGGAGGCATCTCTGGTTATTATAGAGGAATCTTCAACGATACTTTAAAAACTTTATATCGTGACGATTTTAGCGGCAAAGACAAATTAGTTTATAAAACAATAAGAACTTTAGATCCACCAGAAGGTAATATATGGACTAAAGTCGATAGAAATAATTTGTATCAGGTTATTTCATTCACTCCAGATATGACTAGAGAAAGAACTTTAACATATTTGGCTGAAGCATTAAATGTAAACAATACCGTTAGATCATCGCAGGTTTATACGATTTTCGCCAGAGATAGAAACTGGTCGCCAGGACAACAATCACTTTTGGAGCTACTTCAGTATGCCAGCAGTCAGTAGATTAGGAGATATTTCCACGGGGCATGGATGTTTTCCTCCAACCCCATTAGTAAATACTCCTGTTGGAAAAACATTCTTCAACGGTATTTTAGCCTGTGTAGTTGGAAGCCAGCATGCGACTCATGTATGTGGCATAGTTGTACATCCGACCCCAGCTAGACCTGTTGTATCTGGAGCTAGTAAGACCTTCATAGAAGGAAGCCCAGCATCTAGAGTTGGCGATCCTATAGGCTGCGGGGATACCTGCGGACAAGGTTCTTCCAATTCTTTCATAGAATAAGCATAAATAATAATTATGGCTCGCTCCACCAGAACTTTCTCAGATTTAGACCTCAATTTTACTGCACATCCAGTAACTGGGGATATTGCCCGTCGTTTCGATGACAATGCTATAAAAACTGCTCTAAAAAACTTAATTCTAACCAATAACTACGAGCGACCATTTCATAGCGAAATAGGGACTCCAATAAAAGGGTTATTATTTGAGCCATATACTCCAATGATGACCACTATGATAGAACGGGCAGTTTACTCTGCAGTTAACACCTTTGAACCAAGAGTTAACCTGGACAATGTTATTGTGAAAGCTGCCCCAGATGAAAATTATGTAACTGTGACTTTGTATTACAGAATATTAAATACACAAAGACCTGCTAC
>JACCDW011529391.1_pt1 | contig 11563 bp, 5 predicted proteins | sample 7449781 | NCBI WGS metagenome assembly JACCDW01 (sample SAMN15323449, study PRJNA562643) | freshwater metagenome | isolation source: river surface water | place: USA:Blue River Watershed | collected 2017-08-18
ACTGAATACACTTACAACCAGGCAACTGTATCAGGTACTGCTACTTACGTTGGTGACGAACACGCTGCTCTTGCTGTTCTTATCAACCGCGTTGCTAACTTGATCGCACAGCGCACTCGTCGTGGTGCAGGTAACTGGGCTGTTGTTTCACCAGCTTCATTGACCGTACTTCAGTCAGCAACAACTTCAGCATTCGCACGTACTACAGAAGGTACATTCGAAGCTCCAACAAACACTAAGTTCGTTGGTACTTTGAACGGTGCAATGCGTGTGTTCGTAAACAGCTACGCTCCAGACACCCAGCCAGTTCTCGTTGGCTATAAGGGTTCATCGGAAACAGACGCAGCAGCATTCTACTGCCCATACATTCCGTTGATGTCTTCAGGCGTTGTCCTCGATCCAACAACATTCGAACCAGTCGTATCATTCATGACACGTTATGGTTACATCGAATTGACTAACACTGCGTCATCGTTCGGTAACGCAGCAGACTACGTTGGTGAGATCGCTGTTCAGAACTTGACTTTCCAATAAGAAAGTTACGTTCACGCAACGTTACAACGGGGAAGGGCTTTCGAGCCCTTCCTTTTTGGATACATAACTTATACTAAATATTTTTATGAATTTTACGAACGAACATCCTTGTAATTTTTACTATGTCAAAGGAGACACTGATTTTCAATTTGATATTGAAAGGTGGACTCAAAAGGTTTTGCCTGTTAGAAACCATAAAGGAAGTTTAGTACACAAATATCAAAATGATCCTAATAGCAAACTCTATGATATACCTGTAAAAATGACAATTGAGGAGTTAGAAAAATCACGACTTACGTTCGAATGGTTTGACACTGAAAGTTACAACGAAGACGGCTCTCCCAACGAAATTCCTATACCAACACTAGAACAATGGGTAGAGCAAAGATCACAGTTTAGTGCTCCGATAGCATTCAGAGAAATAGAAAAGATTCACTCAAAAGGGGTCAATAGATTCGCTATATCACATGTTGGTAAATTAACTGAATATAAAGCATATGGACATTTTCATCCGTGTATTAAAAATCAAGACGGCTCTAATAACCGAGAGTGTCATACTGTAGTAGTTATTATTCCTATAAATCACACTCAACCAGCAACAGAAAAAGTATTTTTTAACCACCAAGACATGCTTACGGCTGAGGAAGAACGTATAGTTGATTTAGTAAGAAATATTGCTAGTCCATATGAAACAATACGGAACAACGTATTAGAAGTATGTATGCCGTCAATGGGTGAATATTTAATTGTGGAGTTTCAAGGTTCTAGATGTCTTCATTGGCTAGAAAATTATGGAACAGAAAACGAATATATTTGTTTGATTGCTGAAAACTAAGCAATTCTAGTATCACCATCTACCGTGATATTCAAAATTGATTTCTTACCGGTGCGTAGCTTCTTACTATAAAGTCTACTACAATTGGCACATAGTGTCAATAGATTATTCTTCTTTTTGTTTTTCTTATTGCCATCTTTGTATACTAAATCAAGCTGAATACGATCTTCTGGTACAAAACTACATTCTTCACATTCGTTCCCTTTGTGTTGTAAATGCTTGAATCTACCCGAGTACATGGTCTTCGCACAATCATCGCAATACTTGTGCCATTTCTGAAATCCATGCTTACTCTTTCCATTAGGTTTAGCGAGCGCAAATTTACAATGCGAGCATATAGGTCTAGGAGGTTGTTGTGTAAGCATAGAAATATTTATAAAAAGCGAACCTAAAAACTTTTTTCTTAGATATAAAAATACAGTTTTTGCTAAATAATTTAATATAATAGGTGTTATTTAATGTCAGCAGAATACTTTAACTCACTTGGTGGCTTTTCGGTAGGAATTCCAGAAGTTCCTGTTATAGACGCCAATGGTAACGTAGTTACTAATGTCCTTACTAATGGAAATGTTTTTGCCAATGTAGTATATGCTACCTATTATAGATGGGCAAACGGACAACCTTTCAACTCAAGTCCCGGTGGGAGCAATACCCAATTACAATACAATAACAATGGTTCATTTGCCGGTATTCCTAATGTAACATATACCGGAGGAAATTTATCTCTTGGTAGTGTAGCTAATTTAAAAATTACAGGTGGTATAAACGGTTATTACTTACAAACTGATGGCACGGGTAATCTATCTTGGGCCGAAGGCGGTGGTGGAGGCAATGGATCACCTGGTGGCAGTAACACACAGATTCAGTTTAATGATGATGAAAATTTTGGCGGTGACGTAAACTTTACCTATAACAAAACTACAGACACAATGAGTGTTGTTAATGTTAACGTATCCGGAGAGACTAATTTAGGATCAGTAGGAAATATCACTATAACAGGTGGTACTGCTGGATATTATTTAAAAACAGACGGAACAGGTAATTTATCTTGGGATTTACCAGGCGGCGGAGGCAACGGTACTCCGGGTGGCAGTAATACTCAAGTTCAGTTTAATAATGAGGGTGAATTCGCAGGTAATTCTACCTTTACTTTTGATACTGATACAGGAATACTCTCAATTCCTATCGTTTCGGCCGGAACAATAAGTGCTGACGATGTACAAACGACAGGTCAAATTATAGCAGGAACTATTAAAGCTAACACACTTGCTAATATACCAGGTAATCTACGAGTTACTGGAAATGTCAATTTCGCCGGGTCCGCTAACGTAACTTTAGGAACTGTAGCAAATCTAAAAATCACAGGCGGTACAAACGGATATGTATTGTCTACTGATGGCTTAGGTAATCTAAGTTGGATTGCCGGTGGAGGTGGAGGTAACGGTACTCCAGGTGGTAGTAATACACAAATTCAGTTCAATAATAATGGAACGTTTGGTGGTGACCCTAACTTCTTATTCAATCCTAACACCGATACTGTTACAGTAGGTGGAAACTTAGTTGCAAATAGTATTCAAATTGGTTCAGGTATATATGCTTTCTGTGTTAATGAGGTTTACTTTGCTTCAACGGTAAGCACTAATCCTAATCAAGTGTTATATAATGTACCAGTTGAAGACATTTCTGGAGTAGATTTCCATATCATTGCGACAGATAGTATTTTAGGAACACGACAGTCCAGTAAAATTTCATCACTATATTATCAAGGTAATGTTCAGTTTAACGAATACGCAGGACTTCAAGTAAACGGTGGCGTAGGAAGTTTTTCAGTAGATTATAACGCAGGAAATATAGTAGTTCCTGCGTCATTAGAACTTAAGGTCACTCCCGACAGTTCAAACTTAATAGTTTATAGAATATTAATCACTAGATATAGTGATTAAAAATAAAGCCATACCCAACAATAATATTGGGTATTCGATAAATACAGATGTCTAAAAGAGGAAACAACGACAATGGCAATCAAACCCTTTAATTCAGTAGCAGGATTCTCAGTTGGCGAAACCCCAGCCAATATTATTCTTGCTAACGGTGATATTACTACAACAAATATTACAACTACAGGCGTAAGTAATCTTAACAGTATTAGTAACGTTAAGATCAGTGGGGGTAGTTCTGGACAAGCTATCGTTACAGATGGTTCGGGAAATCTATCGTTCGCAACGATTGATTTTGATACTCTTGCTAATGGCAATAGTAATATCTTTGTTTATGCTAATAGTAATATTGCCCTTAGCATGGCGGGTAATAGTAACGTTGTTGTATTCACCGGAACTGGTGCTAACATCAATGGTTATGCTAATATTACTGGTAATGCTAACGTTGCTAATTTAGGAGCCAGCGGACTTATTACTGCTACAGGTAACGTATCAGGCGGTAACTTAACTACTGGCGGCGCCGTTGTTGCAACCGGTAACGTATCAGGTGGTAATGTTACAACTGCCGGTCAACTTGTTTCTTCTATTGCTACAGGCACTGCTCCTCTTTCAGTTGCCTCAACTACTCTTGTTTCAAACTTGAACGCTGACTTACTTGATGGGTATAACTCAGCAGTAGCAAACACAGCAAACACAGTTGCAATTCGTAACGGCGACGGTAACTTGTCAGCTAATTACTTTGTTGGTAATGGTGCATTCTTAACAGGGATTGACACTTCACTTATCAGTAATGGTAATAGTAATGTTCGTGTAGCAGCTAACGGAAACGTATCTGTAAGTGTTACAGGAACAGCTAACGTTCTTAATATCTCTAACAATAAAGCAACTCTAGCAGGTAATCTCACTCTATCAACTGCTAATGGTATCATCGATGGAACTAGTAATTTAGAAATATATTCAGGTGTTGATGGTGATAATGGCGCATATCTAGCATTAGGTAGTGGATCAGGTGATTTAGGCGGCGAAATTTCAATCATTGCTGGCGAAGGCACTGTAACAGATGGTGGAAATATCGTTATTCAAGGTGGCTTAGGTAACGACAATGGTGGTAACGTAACGGTTCAAGGTGGTACTGGAACAACAGCTAACGGTGGAACACTGACACTTCAAGGTGGTACAGGAGACGCAGCCGGTGATGTTAACATCGTAGGTGGTTCAAGCTCAAATCTTACACCTGTTGACGGTAATGTAACTCTCAGTGCTGGCGGATATGTAGGTGTTTCTGTTGCTGGAAATGCTAATGTATTCAAAGTTACAGGAACAGGAGCAAACGTTACAGGAACACTGGGTGTATCAGGAAACGTTTCCGCAGGAGGTCTGTTGACAGACAATCTTTATTACGCAAACGGCAGCCCTTGGGATTTAGAACAAGCAGCTGGTTCTAACACTCAAATCCAATTCAATGATGACAATGATTTTGGTGCGAGTGCTAACTTCACATTCAATAATGCGACAAACGTATTAGGTCTTAATGGTAACATTAATCTTGGTGCTGCTGGCGTCAATCAAATCGTAAACAACTCAAACACTTCATTAGAAGTTCGCGGTGGTTATGGTAATGCCACTAACTCAAATGTAAAGATCATTGCAGGTGATGGAGCAAATGCTACTAACTGGTCAGCAGTCAGACTTCAAGGTAACTTAGCTGGCAATAGCGCAATCATTGCTGAATCTGTTCACACTTATTGGAGACAGCCAACCCAAGCATCAAACGTTGTTGTTATTGATACAGTATCAATCAACTCAACTAACACTTCAACTGGTGCATTACAAGTTGGTGGCGGTGTCGGCGTAACCGGAAATGTTAATATTGGTGGTGCGCTTTCCGTAACTGGCAATATTGCTAACGCTAACAACATCAGCGCAACAAATACTGTATTTGCTAATAATGCTAATATTACAGCAAACTTGACATCAGGTAACGCAAATCTTGGTAACTTAGCAATCGCAAGTTATGTTCAAACAGGTGAGCTACTAAACGGTAACAGCAATATTCGTATTGCTGCTAATGGTAACGTAACAGTATCTTCAACAGGTAATGCTAACGTTGTAGTGATAAGCGGTGCTGGTGCAAATGTAGTCGGATATGTTCAAGCAAACGGTGCTGGTACTTTTGGTTCATTAGTATCTCCTTCACTTACTTCAAATAGTGGCGCACTAACTCTTGCTCCAGCAGCCGGTAATGAAAACATTATTCTTGCCCCAACTGGTACAGGTAATGTTGATGTTTCTGGTAGATTTATTACTTCTGTAGCTGATCCAACTAACGCACAAGACGCTGCTACAAAGGCATATGTTGACAGTGTTGCTACAGGTCTACAGATTCACCCAGCAGTTCGTGTAACAAGCACAACAAACTTGACTGCTACATATGCTAATGGTGGTACATCATTAACAACCACTACAATCAGCAGCAATAAAATCATTACATTCAGTGCCGATCACGGATTAAGTGTCGATGATGAAATTTATTGGGATAACTCATTCAACGGAATCACTGCTCAAAACGCATACTTCGTTGAAACTATTCCAGCAAATAACCAAATCACTGTAAGAGCAACATACACCGGTGCTGAAGTTACTAATTTAAGTAATGCGACAGGACTAACACAAGCAGCACTTGCTAACCCAGGTGTTGGTGCTACTCTTACAAATTCAGGCGCTCTCGCTGCTCTAACAATCGATAGTGTTTCACTAGCTTTAACAAACAGAGTTTTGGTACAGGGTCAGACAAATGGCTATGAAAACGGTGTCTATACTGTAACAACAGTAGGTAACGGTTCAACTGCTTGGGTTCTTACTCGTGCTACAGACGCGGATCAATATGCTCCTAGTGATGTAGGTAAGTTAGGCTATGGTGACTACTTCTTCATCTCAGCAGGTTCAGCATACGCAGGTTCATCATATGTATTAACTACCCCAACTGGTGAAATCACATTTGGTATTACTAACATTGGATTCAGCCAGTTTGCGGCAGCAGGTTCATACTCAGCAGGCAATGGCATTAACATCATTGGTACTGTTATCAGTGCTAATGTCGATGGCGTAACAACTGATATTGTTGGTGGTAACATTGTTGTCAAAACAAGCGCACAGTTGACAACTCCAAATATTGGAGCAGCAACAGGTACTAGTGTAAGCTTGTCAGGTAATGTATTAGCAGGCAATATTAACTCAAACGCATTAGTAACTGCTGCTAATGTTAATGTAAGTGCTAACATTCTTGCTAACAATATAAGCGCAAACAGTAACATTACATCAAATAATGCTACTGTTAACTTAGCGTTGACTGGTAATACTGCTAACTTTAGTGGTAATGTTATTGTCAACAACTTAGATGTTAATTTAGAACTATCAGGTAACACTGCTAACTTCTCTGGAAATCTCTACGCAAACTACATTCAGGCAGGTGATGGCAACGCTATTGCTAACTTAACTAACCCAGTCTTCGGTGGTATTACAAGTGCTAACAACTATATTCAGGCATATGTACACAACGAAAGCACTGGTTCAGGTGCGAGTGCTGACTTTATTGTCTATCCAGATAACGGAGATGACATCAGCGGTTGGCTTGATATGGGTATCACTAGTAGCTCCTTCAATGCTGCTGCGTTTAGTGTAACAGAAGAAAATGAAGGTTATCTCTTTATGAGTGCTCCAGATAGTTCTGGAACATCAGGTAACTTAGTATTCGCAACTGATAGCACTGGTACTCACAACAGTATTGAATTCTTTGTAGATGGTTTCGACAAGACAAAGGCAGAACGTACTGTATTGATCGATACTACTGGTCTACATGTTACTGGTAACGCATCGGCAACAGGCACAGCAAGTACAGGTGTTGGTGCACTTACAGTAGGTGTCACAAACACTATCTTGCCAAACACTATCGCAAGCTTTAGTGCTAATGTCAATGGCTATTCACAAGTCACATTACAGAATAAGAATTCAGGTGCTGACGCAACTGCTGATTATATTGTAACTGCTGATAATGGAAGCGATACTGTCAATTATCTTGACTTAGGTATCATCAACAGTGGATATGACGCAAACACTCCAACAAACAGCTTAGGTAATATCGTATTTGCTGCTGACTCATACTTGTACGCACAAGGCAACTCAGGCAACACAAGTCAGTCAGGTGGTAACTTAGTTATTGGTACAACAGTAGCAGGTAAGAATGTTAAGATTTTTGCTGGTGGTGCTAACAACTCAGCAATCGTTGCTAACATCAGCAACACTGGTGTAGCAGTTACTGGCATTGTTAGTGCTACAGGTAACGTATCAGGTGGAAACTTAACTACTGGCGGTGCTTTAAGTGTTACTGGTAATGCTAACGTAGGCAATATCGGTGGTGCTACAGCAATCTTTACTACTGGTAACATTTCTACTATTAATAGTGGTTTACTAAGAAACGGTAATAGCAATATTACTCTCGCACAAAATGGTAACATCACACTTACCGCGACAAGCAACGCAACGCTCGTTATTACAAATACAGGCGCAAACATTGCGGGGTATGCTAACGTAACAGGAAATCTTTCAGCACTAGGCGTATTGACAGATAATCTTTACTATGCTAACGGTCAACCTTGGGACTTACAAGAAGCAGCTGGTTCTAACACCCAAATCCAATTCAATGATGACAATGATTTTGGTGCGAGTGCTAACTTCACATTCAACAACTCAACTAATGTATTGACTGTTAACGGTACTGCTAATGTTACAACTGCTAATGTCAGTGGTCAGTTAAATCTTGGAAATGCTTCGGTAAACACCGGAATAAGCTATGCTTCGTTAACTACTACTGCTATTACTGCTAACCAGACAATCGCATCGTTCTCTGCTACAGGCGTTACTGGTGTAGAATTCTTGGTCAAGGCCGTAGATTCGACTGGTAGTAAATATAGCGTAGCTACCGTTCAAGCAGTTACAGATGGTACTGATGTCGATTACTCAACATTCGGCGGTGTAAATCTAGGAGGATATACAGGTACACTCGCAGTTAATATTGTTGGTGGACAGGTTAGACTTCAGGTTACTCCAGCAAGTAGTAACTCTACGGTTTGGACAACACAGTACAGATTGATTTAATTTAGCTGAGGTTGAATAGGATATAATAATGACTATTAAAAAGTTTAACTCAGTAGTAGGATACTCGGTAGGTGATAGTTCTACAGTTGATGTTATTGATGCTAACGCAAATGTAACATCAAATGGACTATCATCTACAGGTAATGTATCTTTCACTGGGGCAAACGTTTCATTAGGCACCGTAGCCAATGTCCATATTGGCGGCGGTGCTAATGGTCAAGTATTAACTACTGACGGGGCAGGAAACTTAAGTTTTCAGACGCCAGCCGCGGCGGCGGGCGGAAACATTTATGTTTATACCCGCTCTTCCGGTATTGTTCATATACAAGTTCAACTAGGAAGCATTACTGTGGTAGGAAGGTCTGGAAATATCGCCATTCCTATCCAAGCATAAATATAAGAAAGTTAATAGGATAGACGATGGCAGATTATTTTCCACTAATAGTTGACGCAGCAAACTCTACAATAGATGAATTACCAGCAGGTGATAATCTAAACTTAGCTAATAGCGGTATTGTTAATGCGGGCAATATTAGTGCTAACTACTTCATCGGTGATGGTAGCCAATTAACAAACATTCCAATTGGCACTTCACTGTCAAATGGTAATTCTAGCGTTAATATTCCTGCTGCAAACGGCAACGTAAACATTACTGCTGTAGGTAATGCGAATGTTGTTGTCATTACAGGTACAGGGGTAAATGTTGCTGGTACACTAAATGTTACTGGTAATGCGAATGTAGGAAATATAGGTGCGACTGGTGGTTATTTCAGCACGGTAGCAGGTTCATTAACAACAGCAAGTCAACCAAACATTACATCAGTTGGTACATTGACTGGTCTTGTAATGGCAGGGAATATTACTCCTTCTGCTACTAACACTTATAGCTTAGGTAATAGCACAAATCGTTGGGACAATCTTTGGTTAGCCGGTAATACAATCTATCTTGGCAACGCAAATATTAAAGCTAATGCTACCGCAGTCATCATTACAAATCCAGATGGTGGACAGTTTATTATAAGTGGTAATGGTACTGCCTCAACTAATTCAATCTATAATGGCACATCAAACATATCTATTCCTTCAGCGAATAGCAATGTTAATATCAGTGTTAATGGCACTGCTAATGTAGTCGCAGTAACGGGTACAGGGGTCAATGTTGCTGGAACATTGAATGCAACTGGTAATGCTAATGTTGGTAATATCGGTGCTACTCGCGGTGTCTTTACTAATATCGCAGGTGAAGGCGGCAATATTAGTAATATTCAAGGCGCTAACGTGTCGGGTACAGTTGCCACTGCCACTACAGCAGGTACTGTCACTACAGCCGCACAACCAAACATTACAAGTGTTGGTACGTTAAGTTCACTCGCAGTTACAGGAAATGTCACTAGTGGTAACGTATATGCTAATAGTGGTACAATCGGAGCCTCACTGCTCACGGGTACATTAACTACTGCTTCTCAACCAAACATCACCACCGTAGGAAGTCTCACTAATCTTAGCGTAGCAGGAAATGCTGTAATCGGTGGTAACTTAACTGTTGATGGTAACTTAGTTTATGTAAATGTTGAAACACTAGCAGTTGAAGATCCAATCATTCAACTTCAATCAGGACCAAATGGTGCTGCTCCTTCAAGCAACTCAGGTAAAGATGTCGGTACTGGATTAAACTATTACGATACACAAGCCCGCATCGCATTTATGGGTTGGGACGTAAGTAATGCTGAGTTTGGTATGGCATCACAGGCTACTATCGCTAATGAAGTAGTCACGTTTAGTACATATGGTAACTTGCGTGTCGGCAATATCATTGGTAATGGCCAAGCGTTAACAGGTATCGCCGGTGCTAATGTTACAGGTCAAGTAGCTAATGCCGCAGTTGCTGGAACAGTTTATACCGCAGCACAGCCAAACATTACAAGTGTTGGTACACTTACTAGTGCTTCAGTTACCGGTAATGTAACTGCTGGTAATGTTTATGCTAACTCAGGTACTATCGGTGCCCAGACACTTAAAGGTGAAGGCGGAAATATTAGCAATATTCAAGGTGCTAATGTAAGTGGTACTGTAGCAACTGCTACAACTGCCGGTACTGTAACAACCGCAGCACAACCAAACATTACATCAGTAGGCACACTAACAAGTCTCGCTGTAACAGGAAACGTCACCGCTGGCAACGTAACGGGCGCAAATCTCGTAAGTGCTAACTTTATAACTGGAACACTAACTACTGCTGCCCAGCCTAACATCACAAGTGTCGGCACTCTTACTGGTTTAGGAGTTAATGGAAATATTACTGCTGCGAATATCACTGCTAATACAGGTGTATTTACTGGTAATGGTAGCGGATTATCACAGCTAGCAGGAGCTAACGTAACAGGAACAGTAGCAAATGCTACTTACGCAACAAGCGCAGGATCAGCAACAACAGCCGGTACTGTAACAACTGCCGCACAGCCAAACATCACGAGCGTTGGTACTTTATCATCACTCTCTGTTACAGGAAATATAACATCAGGTAATGCTAACCTAGGAAATCTTGCTAAAGCAAACTATTTTCAAGGTGATGGTAGTTTATTAACTAATCTTCCAATTGGCACAACGTTGTCAAATGGTAATAGTAATGTGAACATTCCAGCAGCAAACGGCAATGTTAACATAAGTGCTGCTGGCAACGCAAATATTGCTGTCATCACAGGCACTGGTGTAAACGTAGCTGGTACATTAAACGCTACAGGAAATGCTAATGTTGGTAATATCGGCGCAACACGCGGTGTCTTTACTAATATCGCAGGTGAAGGCGGAAACATAAGCAACATTCAAGGTGCTAATGTAAGTGGTACTGTAACAACTGCTACAACTGCCGGCACAGTTACAACTGCGGCACAACCTAATATCACTTCAGTAAGTACTTCGTTTAGTGGATTGACTTTTGTAGCAAATGCACAACTTTCAATGTCAGGCGCTGGATCACAGATTGATGGAGTTAACTTAGTAAGTGCCAACTTCTTCTCAGGTAATGGATCATCAATAACTGGAATAAACGCATCTAGTATTGCAAGTGGTACATTAGCACAAGCAAGACTTGCTAATAGTTCAC
>JACCDW011110043.1_pt1 | contig 11562 bp, 7 predicted proteins | sample 7449781 | NCBI WGS metagenome assembly JACCDW01 (sample SAMN15323449, study PRJNA562643) | freshwater metagenome | isolation source: river surface water | place: USA:Blue River Watershed | collected 2017-08-18
AGCGAGAGCATGAACGACAATTCCCGACAGGCTTGCATTATTTCCACCAGAATACAGAATGTGCAGGAAAAAAATGAACATGAGCACGGGTGCGAGCCAAACCATAGGCCAGAAGATCTGCTTTAATTTGTGTCTTGGGATGATCATGGGAGTAAGACCGACGGCCATGAGCATGCCAAAGAATGAAGCCCGACGATCATTGATCAAGTACGGCACAGCTATCACCCCTATGGCCATGAGCCAGGGAATGACGTGCAGCAGGTTGTGGCGCTTGAAATAGACCTTGGCCACAGCATAAAACATTGCGGTGGCCATGAACAATGAGCTGATATGATCGATCAGGTACTCCCGCTTGCCAAGATCACCGCGGAAAATAATCAAGAAGGCGACGAGCGCATAGATACACTTCAGGAGCGTGCCAAGAAAAAGAAGACCCATGCCATGTCGCAGATCACGATAGGATTTGGCCAGGAAATATCCAATGAGTGTCCAGGCGCTCATGAGGCTTATGAAACGAATCTGGGTATAGGCGACCCCAAGCGAGTTCCCGCGTACGGCCCCCAATAGCGCCGACATCCAGGCTACAAAAGGAATGGCGCAAGCCACCAGCAGCATCACTTGAAATGCTTTGGCACTCTTCAAGCCATGCTTGAAGATGATCCACAGTGCGAAACTATAGGAGATTAATTCAAAGAGGGTGAAAGGGATGGGAATGCCCGTCATCTTTTTGATTCCATCGAAAAGAAATCCACCCAGGATCTCAGTAAAGGATTCATGTTCATAGTAAGGACGCGCAGCTGGGACATCCAGGAACGCTAGCATGAAGATGAGAATGAGCAGGAATTTTTCCATGCTTATCTGAAATAGTAAGGGTATTACGAGAAGACAAGTATAGGCCAACAGCACCGCCATACCGGGGATAAGACTTCCGTTCAGGAATAAGGGGCTAAGTAAACAGGCAAGCAGAATGGCCAGGGAAAGACCCTGGTGCTCAGGAAGTGACTTGATAAAATCCTTGACCATCTTCAGCTTCCTATGACCACAAGCCCCCGAAGTTTTTCCGAATCCATATGCATGACCGTACGTTTCAGTTCAGCAAATTGTGTCCGACTGGCATCCACACAGAGTATACAATCATCGGCGGCATCCATGAGGCAGGTGTTTTCGATGAAGTGATATTCGGGAAGTCCTCGTACAAAAATCACATCGTAGTCTTTACCAATTTCAGTTAGAAATTCCTTGATGATGTGCTTGCGGAATATACGCGTTTTTTCTCCGACCATTTCAAGCGGTGGCGGGATATAATCAAATCCCAGGCCCAGATCCTTGCCTTTGCACACAGCGGCTTGAGGCGGGACCTGTTTTAAAAGTACGTCAACGAATAAGCGTTCGGTCGGAAGCTTGGAACGCACCACTGGATCTTTGTGATCAAGGTCGACAACAAGACAGCGCTTGCCGGTGTCCGTGGTAAATATATTAAAAAAATTGAAAATAACTTCACCGATCTCATCCGCCGTACCCGATGCTATGATTAAGATCACAGATCCCTTGCAGTGCTTTTCTATCGCAAGTTCCCAGCGCCGATAGGAGAGGAAGTTTCTGGCGGTCGTGTCGGCTGGCATCATGCGGAACAAGCGCTCGCGCAGCTTATCAGTCATGTCAGCAGATATCTGTGAACTGCCTTCCAGATGAACTTTGGAGATCTGGGTAATGATCGGCTGTCCCGAGGCCCGTTGAATACGCCAGTCATCTCGTGCCAGAGGGCAGCGGGCTTCTTTCACCAGGGAAAAGCCAAAAACGAAGAACATGCCAAGCCCGCAGATGGCGATGAAGAGATCACGCTTTTTATTAGCGAATGGGCTTTCGTCAAAAGAGGCAGGAAACAGAACGCGTAGCCTTGTCCGCAAATTGGGATCCGACATCTGACGCTGCAGATTTTTTATCTCCAGGTCCAAGTCTTTGATGTGATCGTTCAGTGCAACATAGAAGGCGCCCTGATAGCCGGTATTCGCCAGTGACGCTGCACCAGCTCCGCCTTTAGGGCCCATTTTGGAAGCGCGGACTGCCCACAGGGCCTGTTTCCATTGCTCGAGTTCTTTCTGAGCATTATCAGCTGCCGCATTAAGCACTGCTATTTTTGATTCCAAATCTTTTCTTTTACTGATGAGCAGGGGATGATTCGGTTGCAGACTGGTCAAGAGCCTGGCAATTTCCGTATTCAAGCTGTTTATGGTGGACGTGCGTTCCGATCTGGTTCGAATCAGTTCGTCATTGGCCAGGCGAATCTTTTCGGATATTTCGGCTTCCTTTTCACTTATCCTCAAAAGGCTTAATTGCGAGGGGCTTTCGTCTGTAGCGCTGGCTGCCTTTTCCGGCTTGGTCTTGTCTTCGCCCTCCTGAGGCGGAGCACCAGTATCTCCTTTGAAGAACTCCAGCTTTAACTCAAGATTTTTGATCTGATCTTCCAACTCTCGCCTGATAAAAAGTTCCATTGCCGTTGTGGCAAGCTCACTGGAGATCTCAGGTGAGTGAGTGTAGGCCGTGAGGGTGAGGATACCTGATTCAGGTTCAGGATAGACGTCAAGCATCTTGATCAAGGTCCTGGCAACCTGAGAGTTCGGGTTGTCCTGGGCCGAGGTGTCGATGGAGCGCCGCAGAACGTTTTTCTTCACCCATAATTTAAGGTTTGAAACCACATCCTGAAGAAAATCCATTTTGTTGGGTGGAAGGAGAACATCCTTACCTCCCATATTTTCCACGACCTCATAGAGAAATTCCTGAGATTTGAATCGAGCGCGGTATAGCCTTGCCACAGTCGTGTAGGCAACCTGTGAACTTATACTGACTCCTGTACCAGCAGAATCCGTCTGGTCGAAGATTGCATGGATATTCGAGGTATAAACATTCCTTACAAACATGGACACGGTGATGGCTACCAGAAGCACGAGCAAGCTTCCAATAATCCAAAAGCGGTAGTGGCGTTTCAGGAGTTTAAAGAAGTAGACCTTGTCAGGTACAGGACCAGCCAGGTCTTGCAAGTCGGTATAAATAGAGACGTTGCGATTCGGGATTTCGGGATTGCTCATGGTGTTCTTCAAGAGAGGGGTTCCATGTACTCTCATAAATTTATCACTCTCTGTCTCTTTGAACAGGGCTGACTTTGCCCAGTGTACGGGTGCTGTTGGAAATTCATGCAATTTTGGATGCGGATTTTGGCGTGATCATGAGAGTTTACGCTGTGGTGTTGGCCTTAGTTCAAGAAACCATAGAGAAAAACCGATAAACTTCCCAGTTTTACAAATACATTAGAGAAATTTGCACCCAAACCAGTGATGCAATCGCCGGAAAACATTTAATCTTTTTGCGAAGACAATGTGATGCCGGGGAATAATTGCATCGGTCAAAGGCGAGGTGACAAGACCTTGCCGGAGGAACGAACCGATGATGGGTTTCCAGGGTTTGCCGAACCGCGTTGCAAAGTCCACATTGCCAATTGAGATCAGGAAACATCGAGCCAGCCCTGGCAGCGGAATTTCGATGGAGCATCCCCTTAGTCTGGGCGAATGTCGCGGTGTTCTCCTCACACTGGGAGACTATTACGGAACGCTGGCGGCGGCTCGATATTTCGGACGCGCGGGAATACCAGTTTACCTTGCCGAATGGCGACGCATGGTTCCGACTTCGCTGTCACGCTACGTAACCCAGGTCGTTCGCTGCCCAGAAATTAAGAATTTTGATGCCTTCAAGGCCTGGCTTATGGAATACGGCAAGGCCAATCCCGGTCTTTTCCTTTATCCGACCAATGACGACACCGCATGGATCTATTCGAGTCATTGTGAAGACCTGAAAAAATACTACTACATGCTTCAACCAAAGCGCGACACGATTTACAGCCTTCTGAACAAAGTCAAGTTGCAGGAAGCCTGTGCCAAAGTTGGTATAGCTTCGCCAAAGACCTGGTTGGTCCACTCGGACTCGGAGTTAAAGGACCTCGTGGGTCGTTTGAGTTATCCTGTCCTGATCAAACCCCGAAGTCAAATTGGATCATTAACTCACGGCAAAGGAACGATTTGCAATTCACCTGAAGACGTTCTCACTGAATATCCGAAATTCATGCGGAAGAACTCTTATGTGCCGGCAATCTCCAACTTTGATCCTTTTGTTCATTGGCCCATGATTCAGAGCTTTCATAAAGATGCGATGGGCCAAACGCTGAGCGTGGCAGGTTACATCAGCCAGGATGGAAAAACATTTCTGGTTCGCTCTTCTCGAAAGGTCATTCAAAGGCCACGCAAACTCGGGATTGGCCTATGCTTCGAAGGCTGTGAGCTGCCTGAAAAAATTGCCATGCAATGTCGCAATTTATGTCGAGAGCTAGGATATTTTGGAGCTTTCGAGTTGGAAATGATCTATATTGAGGATAGTCAGACCTATCTACTCATTGATTTCAATCCCCGATACTATAGCCAAATGGCCTTTGAGATCACGCGTGATCTTGCACTGCCTGGATTGGTGTTTGCGGAAGCCACTGGCAAAACCGGGGAGCACGAAAAACTAATTCGTGTGGCTAACAATTGGAGCAGTCAGAAACGCTATATTTACAGCATCAAATGGCTATTTTATTTGTTTCTCAGTACGGCGCTTTTGGGTCGTAATATCACTCTGAAGGAATATCGAGGATGGTTAAAGTGGCTTCATGCGGACAATGTCCAGTATGTTGATGCCGTGATGGATAAGAGGGATTTATTGCCATTGATCGGCGATACGATGACCCAAATTATACATTATGTCCGTCATCCCTTCTCGACTTGGCGTCGATTTTTTAGGGATAATTGACAGTAATTTTAAGATTTTTGTATCGGATGCCCCCTTGGCTTCAACCGACTGTTCACGATACTTTTTTGGGGGTGTCATCACCAAAGGTCTCATTTTCCTGTCGCACACTGGGAAAGGCTTGTTCAGGGCGCTGCCTTTGACTCCTGCCTAACCACGCATAGATTTCCAGATAGCGCTGTGCCTTTCGATCCCAGGTGTATTCCGAAAGGATGCGTTCTCTGGCCTTCTGGCCCAGACTGGAAATGCGCTCGGGTTGCTCGACCAGGGTTTCCAGGGCTTTTTTCATGGCTGCCGTGAGGACTTCTGCTGATGTCAGCGGAATGCGGAAACCGCATTCTGGCGTCACAACTTCAGCAATTCCGCCATAATTCGCGACAATGGGCGCAAGACCGAGGGCCATTGCTTCTATGAGCGCTCCGCCGCCGAACTCCTTTATGCTGGGAAACGCAAATACGCTATTCTTGAGAAGCTCTTTGCGCAAGTTGGCATGTGGGACCCAGCCGTGAAATACAATACCTTTGCCCGCTGTTAATTCCTGAGCCAGGCCTTCCAGTTTTTGCCGTTCTGGACCGTCGCCATAGATATGCAATTCCATGCGGCCCTGAGTGATCAGAGGTGATGCCGCTCGGATCAAAACGTCTGCGCATTTCAAAGGCACAAGGCGCCCCACAAATGCTACGCGTATAGGCCACGCGCTTGTTGCCGCTGCCTGTTCCTGATAGTCTTCTGGCCTAATGCCGTTTTCCGGCACGTAAAAGCACTTGTTCCGTAGGGCCGCCTTCATATCCTCATATGCAGCCAATGAACCAACCAGGATGGCTCCTGCATGCCGCCATGTTGATGACATAAATGGCAGGAAGTCTTTCATCCAGCGCAGACCGTTCAACCACTCACGCTCTTCGTATTGCAAATGGCGGAAACCATCAGGCCATTTGAGGCCACCATTGATGGGTCCGATGACGAACGGAAGTCCCAAACGATTCAATTTATGGGCAATAAAACTGGGAATGGCAGGACTTAAGGGTGTGATCCGATGGACAACGTCGAAGCGCTTCCGCTCGAAATCTGGAAGAAAATGTTTCCAGGTTTTCCATTCGAAAACATAGTACATCGGAACTTTCAGAATGTTGTATGTGGTCCAACCCCCTTTTTGACCAAGGACTTTCGAGCTGATCCAGTCGAGCAGTTTTTGAATCCCGCCCGGTGCTATGAAGGTTATTTGCTGAAGTGGAAAGCCGCTTCGCTCTATGGCTGGGCGATTGCGAATATGGGTGACGACATGAATATCTGCCACTTTCTGGAGGGCTTTGATTTGCATCCAACCAACCAAGGGTACGCTTACCCACTCGGGATTGGCCTGCTCCACGATGAGAAGCACACGAATTTTCTCTGCCATAAGCGCCCCAGAAGTAATAAACTGGATATAAAACTCAACACAAACCGATGAGAGGGTGATTGTCTTTCGGAAATTCTGCTTCGGCAACGATTCATCAAATGTCTTGAAGACTTACATTAACATATTCGTTTGAGACGACCAAGATGCGACGACTGTCTTTACTCTTAGCAAAGATTATAGCAAAGGCTTGGCCAGGTTTCCTGATCAGTCTTTTCTATAGGTTTGCAGTGGGCTCCCAGGACCTTGCCCTGTGTTTGCACCGAGTCCTGCACCAAAGGCGGTCCACAGACCCCTATTCGGACAGCACAATCGAGGAAGAGAAACTCCGATACCTGCTCGAACTGGTGGAAAAGCATCATCGAAGCGATAAATCACGGATCTTCATTACCTTCGATGACGGCTATCACGATGCGACTCAGTTCGTACGAAAGGTGGCTCCTCTCTACCCTCATCTGCACTGGATTATTTTTGTTTGTCCTAAAAAAATCGAAAAGCGATTGGGATTTCGGTGGGATCGCTTTGAACTGGCTCGCAATCTGGAACGTGACCCTCTGCTCCAATCCCTTCAAGGATCGCCAGCCTATGATTTCCAGCGTCTGCCAAAAATTGCGACTGATGAAGGTCTATTAGCTCATATAACGAAGAATTCTGATCCTAATTTTGAAGCTGTGGATCCTTCGCTGGTCGGATTAGGTGACCTCGACTTGTTTCAGCTTTCGTCGATTCAAGATCTGAAGGAGGCGGGCGCTTTGCCAAAGGTCAAATTGGGCAACCATAGCAATGCTCATCTCAAGTTCACCAAAATGCAGCAGGATCTGTTCGAGCAGGAAGTTGACAATTCCATAGCCGACATGGAGCGCCTTTTCGGGAAAACGTCAGACTTCGCCTTCCCGTTTGGAACACCTGAAAAGGACTACACTCCGGTGCATAGCGAATACCTCCGAAAACGACAAGTCGGCACGATATGGAACACCTACTCCGCTCCATTTCGTCGGAGCGAATATCTACCTGGAGCTGTACTGCCCCGCTTTGTCGTGATCGGATCCTGGTCGGCCAAGCGAATCGTAGCCTATCTGGCTATAGTTAGTCTTTTCAGCCGCTGGTCCCTGTTCGTGCGTTCATAAAAGGCCTCGTTCTTTCAGCTTTCTTTTGAGCGTTTGCAGGCCTTTATAGAGTCCCTGTTGCTGTCTTATGACCAGCATCGCCCTGCGACGCACAGGAAGCCATAGCTTATCCTGCACGAATCGATAGCCGAGCGGGGCAATGACCCTCACACGATTTGCATAATAGAATTTGTATTCCTCATCACCGAGAAGAAAATCGAACTCCTTATGCCCGGCCCTGTGGCTCGATTCCATCATGGCTTCCAACAGGAGCTGTCCTGGTGAGTATTGTTGATATTGAATATCATAGGCCGGCAGGACCATATAAAATCTTCCTTCATCGACAAATCCTGCGTGTAGAGCCAGAGCCTTTTCCCCAGCAAATAACCCCGATATGTGAAGGATTTTTTTGTCCAGGAGTAGTTCGAAAAAAAGACGGGTTTTGCTGTTCGCGAAAGCATTCATCAAGCCCGTCCTTGCATACTGCTTGCTCTTCCATTCGATCAGTTGGGCGAGTAATGCTGGGGCCCTGGACGCGTCGACCTCGTAATCGTATCGCGAAGCCCCCAGTTCCTGAGTGATCTTTTGCCACTTTTTCTGGTTTCTCTTATTGAATGCCCGACTATTGTTGTCGGACGAAGCTTGGGCAAAAGCTTGGAAATCCGGCCATTCCTTCCAAAATACAGTAGGCGATGCCTCCGTTCCTTCAGGGAAGCTTCCTTCAAGCCATTCTTTGGTCGTAATCAAGCGCTGGCAGGTTCGAGGCAGGTAGGATTCACGGCAGCTTGCGGTCAAATTCGCAGCTGCCGGCAAACCCTCGAAAAAATCCATGAACGGGAAACTTCCGACGACCTTTTTGTCAACCACAAGAACCCTGAAAAGCTGCCCTCGCACGTCCGCAATTTCAATGGAATGGCTTCTGCTCGGGTAAAAAGCTTCCGCAGCCGTATGCAGGAATTCAGGGTTGGAATAAATATTCATTGTGGGCACACCCCCATGTTCCGTTCAGTAGCGTAGCTCGACCATATGCATGCTCATACCTTCCATGGTCAGTGACATCGGAGAATCAACCTTCAGTTTTTGCTGGGAGGATTGCACCGACTCATCTTTCCTGGGTGATACAAAGCTGAAGATTTGCCCACTTTTAATTGTGGGAAAGCCTGAGAGATCCAATTGAATCGTCTGAGGATCTTCGATCTTATTGAGGATTACGACAGTAATCAGTTTGTCTCGACTATTACGGGCCGCAAATACTGACCGGTTGTTCTGAATGCCCAGTGAATTTTCTATCCATTCATCCCCAAAGCCTGACCCATTGCCGTCATAGTTCCGAAACAGACGAAACCCATGAATCGGGCTGGCATTGCGCCTGGGGAAGTCCCAATACTGAGCAGCATCCAGCCCTGTCATGGCGAAGATTCCTAGCAGTTCTGCTTGGACGATAGCTCCCGATACATCGCGTTCCGCACGAAAATTATACTCGCCTATGGATACTTTCGTGCCCGGCTTGAACCGATTCGCCATTTCTTTCAGTCGAGGAATCAAGTACATTTTCTCGTTAATCCAGCTTTGATCGGTATAATTTGGATCCCAAAGGCTGCGGGTGGAATTGAACAAAGCTTGGCGGCGCTTTGGATTCTTGTCGCCACCGCCTGGCCAGCGATCTTTCTCCGGATAGTGATGAACATCGATTTGATCGAGTAACGAAATCTTGAGTTCCTGTTCCTTCTTTTTGAGTTCGTCCAGAAACCACTCCAGGAAGGGCTTGTTGCCATGAGCCTTGCGATCCGTATGGCGCTTGCCATTGCTGTGGGGACCTTCGATATCCCATGCCGAGTAATTCATTTCAAGCCATCCCCAGCTAGCTGGTCCAATAATGACCGCCTCAGGGTCGGCCTTGCGAACGGCTTCCGCGAAAGCAACATATCTGGAAAAATATGTTTCGTAGCGCATGGGCTCCTGCTGAACATCCCGATGCGTGCTATTCCAAAGCATGGGTTCGTTATCCATGATGTAGAAATGTGGGAATTGTCCAAATTGAGTTTTTAGCTGCTGGACCCATTCGCCGACAAAAGCTGGGCTATTGGGGATGCTGGTCAAGCCAGGGTCAGTTGGCAGGTGACGACCACCCATACTCAAACCGTTGCCAGCCTCTCCATCATAGGCCTGTTGAGACGGAAAACGCGACCTTGGAAAACTGAAGGAACTTCCGTCTTTTGCTATCCATGCCAGCATAGGCAGGGTAATGGCCGAAGCCGTCTGATGCTTTAAGTTGTCTGCCATGAATCGTTCGATCATTTTCGGCTTGGACGATTTTATGTTCCGAAAGTACCAGTCGCTGCCGGTATTCCAAGCATCCAGCTTGAAATTAAACCGACTGCTGGTATTGCCGCCCCAGCGATAAAGGGTTGGTCGAATCTCCCAGACTTTTTCAAGATCGCGATTTTCATGCATGTAGGTGCCCAGGCCATAGATATAGGGGCTGATTTTCCTTGGCTCGGCAGGTATCGTGAAGCGAACAGTTTCGTTCGCCAAGGCCTCGCCCCACACAAACCTTTGCATGAAAAGCAGCCAGAGGACAAAGTTGAGTCCGATATTGCCTCGTGTCCGGTGATGCATGGCTTTAGCATCCTTTCTTTTTTGTGAGTATCTCCTGCCTGGATGCCTCCAGCTCCCGCATGGCTACGGGATTGGCCGTCGCATAGGCTTCCAGTTCTGTCCTGATCCTCGTGATAGCCTCTTCCACTTGAGAAAAGTTCAAGGTGCTTCCGAAACTCTGATCAGCATCTGGAGCATGCAGTATGCGTTTGATAACAAGCGCTCCAAGACTTTCTTTATAGTGTGAGGATTCCCAGTACCATTGCATGGCAGCGGGACTACTCTGCGAGGGAAGGTCTTCGGTCGTGTAGACATTGGTTTCCGCAAAATTCCAAAACTCATTGCGATCGCTTTTTGTACCCTTGGCGTCAAGCTCGGCTTCGCTGATTCGAAGCAGTTCCCTGAGCCAGTCTTCGTAGTCGGACCAGAGTCCCATGATGCGTATTGTCAGGAGATGACGCATAAGGGCTGGTGAAATGTAGAGTTTGATATCGATCTTCTTTGAGTGGGCAAAGACCAGCAGTTTGCGGAAATCGTCGAGATGCTTCGACTCACCTTGCCGATTTTTCAAGGCGAAGCAGCGAAATTCGTTCATGTAGTATCGTTCGCTGAAGATAAAGTTGCCATGGGTTCCCTCGTTCTCAGTGCTCAGGGCCTGCATAAAATCGGGATGGCGTTGGCCATTCGGCATCAAGTAGGGTGGAGCCTTTTGTTTGAGCACGGTTTTTAAGCTATCTGTCATCGCCCGTCGGCTCAGCAACGCCGCGGGCAAGTCATGGCCGAACCAGAATGTTTGACGTTCATCACTGTTGGATACAAGGAGGCGTTCCTCAGCAAACTCTGGATTTCGCGCTCCTTGGGAATCGTTAAACATGAGAAAATCCAGGCCTACAACGGCAAGTTTTACGGGTTTTGCCGCCTGCGCGTGCTGCAGATAGCGCAGGGCCTCATAAGGCGTTCCTCCCGACAGACCATAGTTGTAGACACGCCAGCCCTGTTTCATAAAGAGTGAGTCCTCGGGATTGAGACCCACCTGTGTGCGTGAAGTCCCGAGCAGTACGACGTCTGCCGATGATCGCTGGCCATCCCAGGCTTTTACCATGCGATCGTGATAGCGCTGCATCGGCTTGTTTTGGTTGAATGCGGTCACTGAAATCCATCGCAAGAGACCGTAAGGGTCGACAATCGCACTCCCGACCAGGATGCCACTCAAACCCGAGAAAACAAGCGTTCCATAGATGAGTAGAAACTGTGTTGCACTTGCCATGTCTCTCGCTCAAAATTGAAAATAGAGAAACTCGCTAACCCCAGAAATTTCCAGCACAGTGGCAATTGTAACAAGGGCCAAAATGATTGCGGCCCGAGGTGTAAAGCGCAAACGCCAGGATATTACGGGCTGAATCGCCTGCAAGACAGGCTGTTTGTCAGCAAGCAATTGTTGCAGGTTTGGTGCCAGTATGCAGAAGGCATATAGCCCGATGAACATTGCGAAGTACTTGGCCATGGACAGTAGGTCAGCGCTGCTACCAAGCCCGTTGCCACCAAATAATCCCTTCAACATGAGCAGTGACGCTGGTAGATCGGCCGAACGAAAAAAGACTCGACTCAACATTATAAAGACAAGCGTGC
>JACCDW010570187.1_pt1 | contig 11558 bp, 11 predicted proteins | sample 7449781 | NCBI WGS metagenome assembly JACCDW01 (sample SAMN15323449, study PRJNA562643) | freshwater metagenome | isolation source: river surface water | place: USA:Blue River Watershed | collected 2017-08-18
AGAGCAAGAACCAGCAGAAGAATCAGCAACAGGGTGGTAAGCGCAGAGGTACTCGCAAGGCTAGAAAGGCCGGCCGCAAGACCCGCAAGGCGTCTCGCAAGTCTAGATCCACTCGTCGCAGATAAATTTTCAATAAAGTAATCTGATACTCACTTTTGAGTCCACTATAAAACTTGCTTCAAGCAACTTTTATAAGGAAGTTTTAATCTGAATTCTTAGACATTTACAGCCAATGTATTTCCCGTGATCGCAGCCTTTCTACGTCTGCGACCACCGGTGCGCGTAGACTCCGTTGTACTTCCGATATCTCCTGAGGCTAAGCTCTCAATTTCCATTACGGCAGAGACTGCAGGCTGATTCATTGCAGCAGGAACCATCGTGTTCATCATAGGAGGAGACATCATTGATACGCCCGTTACACTACCCATTCCCCCATCCATACCTCCCATCACCTCTTGACGACGAACTTCCTCAAATGTCTTTAAGATATCATCCACACCCGAAGGTCCCTTCATTTCTTTGCGTGCAGTTTGTCTCGGGGGTTCCACAGAAGCAATCACTTGAGGAGCATTGGGCATCTGAACTTCGCGCGCGCTGGATCCAAAGAAGGCACCCGTTGTCGCTTCAGGAGAGATACCCTGCGGTCCTGAGGGCATCTGCATCTGCGGTTGGGGACCACCACCTGTCGCATTCATCGCCATCCCCATAAAATTTCCAAATCCAGATCCTGCCTGTGTGGCTGCCGCTGCAGCGAATTGACGAGCGAGTTCCGGATTATTCTTGAGTACGTCAGCAGCGGAAGGCATACGTTGCTTCATAAAGGTATTGCTAACGTGAACCATAAAGCCCGAGCCTGCGAGAGAGAAAAGAAGACGGGCTTCAGGAGGCATTTTGCCACGATCTTTGTACTTGTCATACAGCTCTTCAAAGATTTCATCAAAGTCCTCCACATTTTCGTGAACAGATTCTGACCATCCATCCAAATTCAAATCAAAGGGATCAAAGCGATTGTTCATCCATTCCAACCCTGTCACAACACCCATCAAGGCTTGACGTTGGAAACGGATGGAACCCTCCAAATTTCTGGCATCCACAAGACGATCATATTCTTGTTTGATTTCGTCTAACGAATTGTCCATCGTAAAACGACGGGCCACCGGGAAACCTTTTTGTTCCAAGCGTTGGAGCTTATTCAAATACTCAATCTTGTCTTTTTTCTCCTTTTCCGGATCACGTTGTTGTTGTGCAGGAGAAAATGCTACACTGGGACCTGTGGCCGTCTGCTGGTTGCTGAAAAGACCACCCCCAGAAGAAGGAGCGGAAACCTCTTTTTGAAAGCTGATTTCTACAGGTGCTGCGCTCATTGTATCCATATTGATGGAGATAGGTTCCAAGGGCTCCAAAGGACTAAGTTCAATTCCCCCAAAGGAAGAGGCTGATGCAGGGGGAGGAGCAATCGAAATGGTATTTCCTGAAGGAGCACTATTCGGAGTTAAGGAGACTTTAGCTTGATTCATTAACATATTCAATCCTAAAGCATCGGAGCTATCCGTGATGTCTATTACATTACCTAACTCGCTACTTAGGCCGATGTCGCCATCCATAGACCGGGCCACATTCTCCATTTCACGGATCGTTATGCCATTCATCTTTCTTCAAGTCAATGCGGAGTTTTTAGACTCCCTTTGAACGCAGAATTTCTTGGGAGAAAATAGAAGATGTCGAACGCTCCACCGAATTCAAATGCTGAAATTGTAAAGCTCGAAAGAGAGATACAAGATTTGAACCAAGAAATTCAAGCATTAGAGAATGCGTATCAACAAGATCCAGAACGTTTAGAATTGCTTAAAGCATACAATGAAATCTTGCGACAAAAAATTTTAGACATAACAGGCAGCAACTTGGGCAGAAGTTATAATTATAAGACACGCAGTTGGCGCAATAAAACGTTAAATAACTTAAAACTGAATTTAAATCGTAAATACTATGGCAAATATACATTAAAACAAAAGAAAACACTCCAGGATTTAGCCAAGGAAGTATATGCTAATAAAGTACGAACATATGATTACTATAAAAATTTATTGTCTCATAATCAATATAATAAGGACATGAAAAAAAAAGTATTGAAAAATTTCAATATATTTTTAAACACCTATGCTCCCAAATCTTGGAAGTCCCGTTTCACTCGTTCGCAAAACCAACGAATTGAAAATGCCAAAGCAGCTAAGGCAATGGAATTATCTAAGCAGCAAGATGAACTATGGGAAAAAGAAGCAAATATTCGTGCAAAATATGAGAAAAACAAGGCTAACGTAGAGGCCCTATACAAAGAGTATCAAGCAGCAAAACAAGCATCTGAAAAGAAGAATATAGAAAAATGGCAAAACACTCTCAGTAAACAAAGACCTTTCGTAGCCCAGCGCAATGCGAAACAACGAAATCTTACAGCCAAAAAACAAGCGCGAAATCAGAAACGCAGAGAAGAAGAACTAAAACAAGTGCAAGCTGAACCAATTGCACATACACCTGCACGCTGGGTAATTCCTGATGTGGTGCCTAGAAGATCATTTCCAACATCCTATCAGCAGGGGACTTCTAATAAATGGAATAATTATAATAGACCATACATACCGCCTTCATTTTCTGGAGCGTATTGGCAATGATTATAAACCGCGTATCTTTCCTTCACCATCCACTAAATACATATCATAGTCTGGACGTTTCAAGATTGTCTGTCTGTTGATTCCGTGCAGTTGTAAATGCAGGGCCAGCATACATTCAGGGACGATGGGCAATCCATCCTCAATCCACGTATCATAGGTTGAACAATAGATATCCATTGCATCAGGAGTTCCAATGGCCATCCATTCACACAACCCTTGTGAATCGTTTTCCACAGGACCATCTGGATCCACAGGTTGGATCGGTTTGGGAATACACAAAAAGGACTTCCGTTCATTCAAGAAAGGCTTGATTGCTTCAAACAGATTCTGATTCAAGATACAATCTGTTCTGTAGCGCATCACCAAATCGTATTTTACTTCTAACAATTTTTCATAGTCTTTCCGAACTTGATTGGCTTGTTTGATGGAATAAAACATAGAATACGAACGAGGAAGCTGTTGCAAATCGGTGCAGTCTACAAATTTTTCTAATTTGTACGATCGTGGTTGCAGTCTGTGGATTCCTGTTCCGTGACCATAGACGGGTTTCTCCGCTTTGTTCTCAAGATCTTCTTCACACCACCACGTATGAAAGAAAATGTCTATCTCCGTATTGGGAAACGCTTTCAGGACGTGTTGTTCGAGTTTGGGCAAACAAAGATGAAGAACACGAAACTCTCCTGAGATTTGGATGGCGAGTCTCATTACTGAGCTCCTAGGAAATCCAGACACATACAAAACGCATCCGTTAAATCATTTTTCTTGGTATATCCTGCTAAGTGGTTGCGCCAGTTCTGGCCTCGTTGGACTTTGCCAGAGGCAAGATAGTCAGACGCACGTTTCTCCGATCCTGCTTTGCGTTCTGCATAGCCTTCATCACCTGTCGTGGCCGCCACCTTCACTTTGGCGTGGACGAGTTTCAGGGTCGGTGGGGCCTTCGAAAGGTCCGGTTGTAAGATATCTCGTAACGTCGCAAACAACAAGATCTGCACTGATTTCATTGTAGGATTTTTGAGAACCGGTTGGTTTTCCAGACAGATGGTTTTGCACTTTGCAAACAACTCTTTATTCTTCGTCACGAACCGACGGATGCCATCGTGCAAAATACTGAGTTCTGTATCCACGGCTTTTTTCTTCTTTTGTTTCAAAATGGGAAGAGCAAAGAGTTCTCCACATTTCTTTAATAAATCTCCCTTCGATTTCGGAACCTTTTGGACACCCTTGGCAATCAGAATCTCTCTGAGTTGGGTTGCAGCAGGTAAACGCTTTACTAACGTTCCAGACAGATCACGAAAGGCAGGACGATCCAAGGGACAATGTCTAACACAATACACACCTCCACGAGTTTCATAGGTTGCTTTAGAAGAACACGATGCGCAGTTCGCAGCCGACTCGGAAGCCGTGGCAGCCGATTGTCCCGCGAGTAAATCGTAATTGTCCCATCCTAAGATAACAACCCCTGAACTATCTGTCTGTTTTTCCATCATACACCAAGCAAGGTTCCGAATCCCAATATCAAACGATAAGACAGACATTCTACAAAGGGATGAAGAAGGATTCTTTAACTTCATCCGACATATCTATTTTTCCCAGACGCTGGGCTCCCATGTGGTGAATTGTGGGTAAAATACGAATCTGATCTTTCGCCAAGAAGCCTGCCATCCACGAAAATGTACTATTCGAACTCACCAAGACTTTGGCTTTCACCAAGGTTGCAAAATCCACCAAGGGATCGGAACTTTGAAAGATAGGTGCGTACTTGGCAAAGGTATCCACATAGTCTTTTTCTTTGGGATTCTCTTTTCGATCATAGACAATGCGAATGGGCAACTTGTATGTCTCTTGGAGATCTGGAAGAATCTGATGGAAATAATTGGGATGCAAGATGACACTGGAGTGATCCTTCCCTGCCCCTCGGAAATCATCCATTCGCAAATGGACCACAATCTCGTTGAAAGTAGGAAAGTTTTGCAGGACAGAGGCTAGATCAGAAACACGAATCACGGGCGTAATCAAATCTTGATTGGATGGAGTGATCAAACTGAGAAAGAACTGACGAAACGGATTCAAGTACTGCGAGTCTTGAAAGAATCCTCCTAGACGTAAGTTTTTCTTGGCATAAGGATGATTCCGAAAGAAAGACGGATCATTTTTGTTGGCAACCAAAGAAGGAGCCAATAGGTTCCATTCAAAATCGGTAAGGAGGACCGCACCTCGTTCATTTCTGTCAATCAATGTATGGCCAAACAGCTTGCAAAGAAGTTTTGCTATACAATACTGGATCAAGTTATTGGCGAAGCGCCCTTGTAATTTGTAGGAGAGAGTTGGCATTCTGATGTAGTTTATCTCCGACGTCTATAAGTTCCCTTTTTTGTCTTTCTGGCTTTGCGGGTTTTCTTGGAACGACGCTTACCTCCTTCATATTCCTCGTACTGTTGACAATACATCTTATCTTTGTTTGAACAATTATCTGTATGTTTAATCAATTTTAGTGTTCCTTTATCTTCACCCCCACACTCAGGACATTGGAATTTTCCTTCCGTTGTTTTAATTGCTGGATAACAATTCCTTTTTTCTTCCAATCCCCAGTTTAATGCCGCAGCCATACTATTTGGGCCGCTAGGCCCATAAGCACTCCAAGGAGTTGGCTTCCCTTGTTCCTTCCGCGTTTTCCACGCATTTTTAATAATTTCCTCTTGGGTTTTCACTATTTTATAATTCCCTTTTGGATTTTTTAGATATGCCTGCAACAAAGCCATAGAATTAGGTTCTTTATTCATTCTATAATTAGCCTTAATATAATTTTGTGGTGGCACCCAGAGGCTTATTCCCCATCGCATCAAACTCACGTCCACGCCACGAGTTGCGTCCACCTTCAAACTTCGGATTTAATCCTACATTGGCTTTGGGTGCTCGTATCTTTGGGGTCTGGTATGTACCAAACAATTCGGGAGCCTTATCATAGACTCTCTCAGTACCAATTCCATTCATCTTCCCTGAGGGCATAAACACACATTCTGTCTTGTCACATTTTACGAGACTCTCGGGAGGAGCTTCCACCGTCATATCAAACCCATAAATAGCACCTGTACTTTGTGCATACCGCATTCTGCTAATAGCAATCACGTCATCGGTATTATTCTGGATCCATTCCTTGGTCGCAAATTGTTTTCCAGCAGGAATATTTTGGTTGCAGTGAGGGCGATAGTCGGTCACCAGACGTCCATCGGCCATCGGTGCAGCCCATCCAGGAAAGCGCGCATCCATACTGGGTTGTGTATTGCGTGTACTGATTGTTGTCTTGTTTGCAAGTCGTTCAGCTTCATAAGACGAAAGACCTGCATAATAATTTGGTTGTGTTGCAACTCGGAAGAATTGACTATCCATCTACTAAGACATTAGTTGGTTAATTCCACGGGAAATCCTTCTTCTAGTGGAGCATCTCCAGGAACCGGTTCTAAGACAGAGACTTGGCTTTGACCTTGACGCTTCAAGGAATCAATGATATCTCTCTTGTGAGCATTTGCACTCACTTTGACACCACGACGCTTCGCCTCTTCCTTGAGTTCCTTAAGCGTCATCGCTTCATAATTGGCCTCAACCTTCACGCCCTGGACAGATTCGTGTTGAACCGGGACATCTGTCTTGGTCTGTGCTTGTTCTAAGACACTCTTGTAGAAGTCTTCATCACCAACTTCTTCTACTTCCTCTTTTTGAACCGGTTCAGGACCAGAAACAGCTTCCACACGCTCCACTTCGTGGACGTGATGATGAGGAGGTGCTGACATTGCCATTAGCGTGTTTTCAGTGGCCATCTTCAAGTCCAACAAGATATTTTCCGTTAGGGAGACACGCTTTTCAATCTGACCGATGCGCGTGTACAAGTAGAAGACTAAGGCGCCAAAAATAAGGGCTAATACGAGGCCTACCGTAAGGGAATCACTTAATCCGTTCATTTCCTCCTACTGGATCGGGTTTTCGGGAGTTGACTTTTACGCAGTGATTAACCCCTTCTCTTTCAAAATCTCATCCACACTGCTGACTTCACAGATACCCTTTTGTAAGGTATACGTAAAGTGAAGAGATCCATCTTCCTTCATAAATGCAGGGACACAAAGTTTTTGAATTTTCTTGTGAGCTTTCTTGGCCAGATCAAAGACGTGCGTACTGATGAAACTTCCCACATTCGGTTGCTCCCACAACTTCTGCAAGAAAAGATCCGCAGTTCGTGCTCCATCGGGAGGATTCGTGCTATGGAACAATTCATCAAATAAGACAAATCCAATTTGTTCGGATTGCGCGTTTGCTCTCTGTAAGATCTGTAAAGCAAACTCCACTTCACTCTCAAACATTGATGCACTTCCAGGACGATCTTCAAGACGAAGACCTGTGGCAATCCAATCAAAAGGCCTTAATCGCATCCAACCTTTTTCTGCACAGAAGCTCATTCCGAAGGTTTGCCCTAGAACAATCTGCAAAAGTGTACTGCGTAAGACAGACGATTTCCCACCACGATTCGGTCCCGTTAAAATAGCGTGCGTCTTGGTTTTGGTGAGATCCAAGGAGAAGGGAATACTCGTCTCCAAAAAGGGATCGATTCCTTTTTCAATCACAAGATAGGGTTTTTTACCAGATAAAAATTCGACAGGCTGCAACATATCTGTCTTGGCTAAGCGATAGACAACTTCACAATCTCCAATAAATTGCAAAGCAAGTTTGAGTCTATAAGGATGATCCCAGAAAAGTGCAAAGGTACGATGGACATCCCCTGTATCCACATCCGACAAGGGATTTTTCCACCCTTTGGCTGGGAAGCCTTGACTCAGCTGATCCGTGATTTTCACGATCCTTTCTACCGCTTGCGCCTTTGCTAAGAGTTGTGCGTGAATTGTCTGCAAATGGAGAGCATTTTGAATGGGTTGGTACATGGATTGACCAATGGAAAAGCAGGTAATTCCTGCCTGTAAAATCATCTTGGGATTTTGCAAGCTAAACTGCTGAATGCCAAGCATATTCAAACAAAGCTGGATGTATTGCTTCGGTTCAATCTTGATAGAATACCAGTGAACTAATACAAAGTAAGGCGCAATCATCATAAACAATGGCGTGAAGACAGCAAGAGCAGGTACAATAAATTGCTTGAAGACAGATAAACAGAGAAGAAGAAAAGGCAAGGTATTTAGCACTTGCAGTATAGGCCACCCTGAAAAAAGCAATTGTTCATACGAGTCTTTTTCAACTGCTGTCTTCTCAAAAAATGTCTTCAGTTCAGGTTCTAAACGTTGAACGTGCTCAAAGAGTGTTTGATACGTAGCATCAACTTCAGGAGTCAGTGTCTTTCGCACATCCAAGATCGTTTGTTGTCGGCGTTGTAAGAGACCAATATTGGGTGTTAGAAGACGAAGTTGCTTCTTAAATTGTTCCTTTCCTACCTCCGTTTGGAAGGCAAGAGGCTCTAAGAGCTTTTCAGCTCTGCTTTCACGAAGAATACTTTCGGTTTCCATTCCTAAACAGGCTAACGTCTCCCGGGCTTGAAAATTGAACGCATTCCATCGCCGTATGTACGTTTAGAACCATGGAAAAATCTATCCGAACTTCTGTAGTGATGTCAACCGACTCTACGATTATCCCCCCAGTGGCCGCTGTTCTTTCTTTAAGGAATTCTGTTCCTGGAGCAGTGTCTGCGGAGACTCAACAAAAGATTGCGAATCTTCGTGGTATCCTAGATTCCAAGACTTTGGCCTCTGCCCGCAATGGGGGTGATTGGCGGCGGGGTGCAGGATCCAATACGCCATCCAATACGAATATGGACACCCGTTGGAAACATTCCAACAACCGCGGTGGATTTCTCCGACCGAATACTTCCAATGGATCTCTCTCCAATCTTTCTTCAGGATCCAACACGCCCCGTACGCCTGTAAACTCCTCGACTCCAACTCCTCCGAAACAAGCCTATACGGGACCCCCGCTTGGTCGTTATCAAAGCCGTTTCAAAAATGCATCGGAACCCATTGAAGAAAAGATTCTCAATCGGATTATTCGTCTCAAGCTCAATAAATTTGGCCCCACAACCTATACTGAAATTCGCGACTTCTTGCACCAAATCCTTGGTCAAGAATCGGTTGCCACAGAGGAAGATGGAAGTATTACAGCAGAAGAAGGTCAAGTCGCTGAATTCGTCAAAGACTTTATGTTGATGGTTTTCAAGAAAGCTGCAGCAGAAGAAATCTATTGTCCTCTGTATGCGAAACTTCTTTCTGAAATTGGTGCCAAACACTCTGTCATCTTTGATGAAATGAACAGCCTATATCGCAATTATCTAGAAATCTTTGAAGAAGCAGATGTCAATACGGCAAGTGGTGATATGGCTTCCTTTGAAAAGAAAAACATTGAAAAGAAATATCGTCAAGGCTACAGCCAATTTATTGCCGAGCTTACGACACTTGAAATCCTCTCACTGGAAAGTCTCGCATCCACCTTCCATACCCTCTTCCAACATTTGGATAAATCAGGTCGCATTCAGGACAATAAGCCTTTAATTGAAGAGTATGTTGATTGTCTTCTGCGTATGTCTAAGGTAATGAAAGACAAATCCTCAGACTTCTTCTGCAAAACGCGCACCCGTCTCTTCCTTGATAACAAAGACATCCTTGATAACTTGATCAATGTCCGTGATGGAACCTATCCAAGCTTGTCCCCTAAGGCCCGTTTCCTCTTGATGGATGTTCGTGACATCCTCCACGCGTAAATCGCTTGATTTGTATAGTTCAAGAAGAAAAAAATACTTTTTTGTAGTAGATGGCCCGCAACACTCGCAACACACGCGTATTTCGTCGTCTTTATTCTCCTCTGAAGCACGCCATTATGGCAAGCAAAGAATCTGTTGGTGCAGTGAGTAATACAGCAAGATCTGTAACCTGTGATGGATTATCGGGTTTAAATCGCATTGGCTCTTCCGTCACCAGACACGCCAATATGGCTGTTGATGATCTTCTGGGCAAACGCAAAAGCCGCAAAACACGTCGTGGTAAGAGACGTGGTACTCGCAAATCCAAAAAAGGCGGCCGCTAAAAATTGACAGCCTCGCCACCTTTACGGCGGTACAGGTAGAATGAAAATCAAAGAAGTTCGTAGAATGCTTAAAACTCCCAAGAAGGATGCTAGCGACAAGGATAAGAGTTCAGGTCGTAAGCAACCAGCCCGTAACAGACGCCGCGGTGGTGCAAAAGGTGATGATGACTCTGTAGATAGCAAAGGCAATATCCGTGATCTCATTGCCTATAGTGATGAAGAGGAAGAGATCACGGAATCTGAGGATTCCTCCTATGATACGGATGCATCCGAATCTGAAGGTGAACTCAGTCCTGAAGAGATTCGTACAATTCGCAAAGAAGCACGCAAAGCTGCTCAGAAAGCACGTGAGCGAATTCGGAAAGCGAGTAAGAAAGTGTCCAAGAAAAAGCGTATTGTAGAGTCTGAATCAGAAGAGGAAGAGGAAGAACCTCGCAAAAAGCGTCACCATTCCAAGAAACGCAAGGATGAAACAGAAGATGAGGAAGAAGAGGAAGAAGAAGAGGAAGACGAAGATGATGATGAAGAGGATGATGAGGAAGAAGAGGATGATGAAGAGGAAGAAGGAGATGGTCGTCCTGAAATTTCCATTAACTTTGGAACCTTTGGGGGTGATGACTTTATGGATCGTATGATCCCAAAACGTCACAATATGAAAAAGGAAACAGAAGATGTCAAGAAATTTGTGAAACTTGTCACAAAGCCTCATCAAGTCAATACGATTGATGATCAAATTGACAACTTCAAAGCTCTCTCTCCAGACAAGCAAAAACAAATGATTGAGGCGCTTGAAAAGAAACCTCAACACGCAGAGCAAAATCTGATGTTTAAGATTCTTACGATGAATCTCCCTGCGGATACCCAATCCACGATTCTTGCCAAGTATCACAGCCTCCAAACACTTGATTCTAGCTCAGGTGAGTTCTTCAAACTCCGCAATTGGCTAGAAAAGGTAACCAGTCTTCCTCTTGGTATCTACAAAGAAATCCCTGTCAAGATGGATGATGGTTCTGAAGCGTGTTCCACCTTTATGGAACGAGCTCGCCGCTGCCTAGAAGATGCCATTTATGGCCAAGAAGAAGCCAAGCTCCAAATTATGCAATTCATTGCCACCAAAATTGCCAATCCTGGACATCGCGGCCTAAGCCTTCTCTTGACAGGTCCTCCTGGTATTGGAAAGACTTCCTTGATCCGCAATGGTATCGCAAAGAGCCTTGGGTGGCCCTTCCAGTTCATCTCTCTTGGTGGTGATTCCGATGCGACAACGTATACAGGTCACCAACTTGTCTATGAATCCTCTCACGCAGGCAAGATCGCCAATTCACTCATCAATGCAAAATCGATGAGTATGGTTCTGATGTTTGATGAATTGGATAAAATCAGCACAACACCCAAAGGTGAAGAAGTGCAGAATATGCTGATCCACTTGACGGATCCCGTTCAAAACGAAGACTTTGAGGATAAGTATCTTGCGGGAGTCCCCTTGGACTTGAGCAAAGTGATGTTTGTCTTCTCAGGCAATGATGTCAACAAGATTGATAAAGTTCTTATGGATCGTATGATGCATATTCAACTCCAAGGCTACAACCAGAAAGATAAACTTGCGATTGCAGAGAATTTCCTTGTGCCGACAGCCCTCAAAGAAGTGGGTCTCACGGAAAAGGTTGCCATCAGTCGTGAAGTTCTCGAACATATGCTCAAGGAATATGCGAATGAAGAAACGGGTGTTCGTGAACTCAAGCGCTGTGTCGAGCAAATCGCCCAGAAAATCAATATGCTCCGTATCTTCAATGCAAAGGAACTTCCTTTCCATATCAAAGA
>JACCDW010722795.1_pt1 | contig 11558 bp, 8 predicted proteins | sample 7449781 | NCBI WGS metagenome assembly JACCDW01 (sample SAMN15323449, study PRJNA562643) | freshwater metagenome | isolation source: river surface water | place: USA:Blue River Watershed | collected 2017-08-18
CCTTCCCGGTTGAGCCTCATCAGAACAGCTTCGTTACCGTAGACTCCATTGACGCGCTGTTTGTAATACATCGCCAGAGCCGCGCGAAGGTCCGGTGCTTCCATAAAGTGAACCTTGCCCTCTTTCACAAGTTCAGTGAACGACAGCGGCGTAAAACCCCGAATTATGGAAAAAAAGTTTCCTTTTACGAGGGGCTTGGTCTTGGAACTTTGAAAAATGCCGTCGACGTAGGCGACCACCGGCCTGGAGTAAAAAATCTGGGCCGACTTCTTACGCTTATCTGCCCATAGTGGGGAATCGGGGAATCGCAGATCCAAGCGCTGCTGCAATTGGAGCTGCTGGAGTCGATTGAGGGGATAAACCTGATAGTCCAGTAGATAGCCCTCATCCTGGGCGAATCGATCCAACAGGTCCCGAGCGAAGCCCCTGACGCTGCCATCCGCACGAGCCTGGTAATAGGGTAGGAATTCATTTTCATCGACGGCCACCACCAGCCGCCTGCTGCCTTTCTGGGCCAACCCAGCCGTTGAAACAAAAGTCATCAAAACGCCAAGCATGAGCTTGCCGAGCATTCGCATGAGCGCCTCCGCTTGGGAAATAAAAACGGAACTCGAAACACTCTATTTTAGTAGCCCATTTGAAGCTTTTAAAAGAACAAATGCTCAGGCGAATCATATTTAAAACCAAGAAAGGCAAGGCCTGCATGCCTTTTTTCTGGGTGACTTTAACCAACGCACGGAGCGTTCAGGTCCGGGAAACGCCACAACTGCAGGCTGTCTGCTGCAAATCGCATCAGGTTTCGTTAGATCCCCTGAGGCGACTCCCCGCCCGGCCTCTGCCATAGTCCCTCTCAGTCAAGCGTCTCCAACGGCGCAACCACACACTCAGGGACAGGAAACACACGATGAAAAAACTGATGACCACTTCGCTTCTTATGCTTGCCATGACCGCCTGCGGCGTCCAGGAAGACCAGGACTCGGGTCTTGAGTCCGTGACCGCGCCCAACCTCAAAGCCAGCGCGCCTAATTTTCGCTGCGGTCAGGGTGTGGTTGTCATTGAAGTGACGAATGTTGGTAACGCTGACGCTCGCTCCAGTTTTCTGCGCCTCGATCAGACCTTTGCATCATCCCAGGCCTTTGGCATCAAGGCTTTGAAGGCTGGTGAAACAGCCCGTCAGGCGATCACCGTGAAATATAAGGACGGCCAACTGAACGCCACCCTACGCGCCGATGCCAACAACAACGTCCGGGAATCCAATGAGAATGACAATATTCTGCAATTGGTTTGCAAGGGTTAAACCCCAAGCCCCAACATCCTCGCTGGCGCAGCTACTTCACCTGTAGCAAGCGCCCTACCTATTGGGGTGGTATTTGACGCAAAATCTGCAACGAACGGTCGCCCTCCCCGTCTCATGGGAACCCAACCGCATTGAAGGAGGTAGGATCGATGAGTTTTCCAAAATTACTGTCGCCCATCGTAATGCTTTATTCGCTCTTTTTAGGATCTTGTGGCGTCAATTCAACATCGCAAATCAAACGCTTCGCAACACCGGACAACGCTGCAGTCAAGGTCTACAGGGTTCGCGATGGGTCAGTGACCTCTTATGCTCTTGTGAACGGGCAAAAGCGTTTCGAACTGAGCTGCGATGACCCCTTGGAAAAAGTCAATCTGATCGCCGCGACCGGATACCCGTCGTCTCTCATCACGGATATCAATTATGATGTCATCGCCACCGAGTTCACGGCTGGCCCGCCGTTGACCTGTCATCCGGGCGATCGTCCGCTCTACAAAGTCGAGTTGGATGGCACCACAAAATATTTCTTCGCACCCACCAGGACGGCAACAGAACTCTATATGCTCGGCTGCCAGGGCCTCGTGGAAGCGATGGGCTTCAATCTGAGCAACGCCCGCACCCTCGATCCGTTTTTTGTTAACGACGGGATTTTCACAGTACCGGACAGCAATGACATCAGCTGCTACAAGGGCGTCAATGTCGGTGCAAAATCGTCCTGGGAACTCTATCGCGATAACATCATGGATGTCGTTTCTGGAAATACTCTTGATCCCATAGTCTATCGCGTGCGTCGATCGAACGGGACCTGGGCCAGCCTCTCCTTTAAAAAGGAAGGGACTTGCGATTGGCTCAAAGTTGAAAATCTGGAGCCGCTGGTGATGGCCTCAGGCAAGATTCCAGGTGATTTTGCCGGCAAAAGCTGCCTTCTGACCGTTACTGCCGATATGGGCACAGCCGCCGAAGAACAGAAAACCCTTCTTCTACGCGAACGCATCCTTCCCGTTGTCAGCAGCAATTGTCCGAGCAGCCTGGACCTCTACTTGAATTACGAATATCCCAATTGTACCATCACATCGACCACGGGCACGATCACGATGGGGGCTGCAAGTTCCCCGGAATGCGAAGGCGTCTTTGATTTCAGCGCCACGCAGAAACGCGTGATACTGGCCAAGGCCCCCCAGGACGGCGTGACCTGCACAGCCAGCTTTCAAGCCCGGCAGGATGATTTGATTTCCGCGCCCTTGAAACTGACTGTCGTGAAAAAACCAGTGATCTTCAAACGACCTGTAGCAGACAACAAGAATTGTCAGAAGGTCTGTTCGGAAAATAGGTTGTCCTGCCATGATGGACGCTTCTATCATCCCTACTGTGTCAGTGGCTTCTGCACCGCTTACTATTCGAGCTTGACCTGTGATTCAACAAGCTGGTGGGGCACCGATACCTACGAATGCCGCTGCCTGACACCCCAGGGCAACATTCCATCCTACTGACGATAAGCGGGATTCGTGTTAGAAGGTTAACTCCAGCTTAAAGCGCAAGGGAGTATGGCATGACAGAGAAAAAAGCGAAGGGTTTTGCCATGGAACAGAGTATGGCGAGCATCCAGCGATTCTTTGGAGAGCCAGCTCCCGAACTTTTATTCATTGCCGGTTCCGGTTTCGGCGATGCCTTTCCTGCCTTGCAAAATGTCCAAAGACTCTCCTATCTGGATATACCGGGTTTTCCAAAAACCACAGTACCAGGTCACCACGGTGAACTGCTCGTCGGTGATTGGGCTGACGATTCTGCTGCGGCCAGCCGTCATCGCATTGCCATCCTGCGCGGTCGGGTTCATCTCTACGAAGGTCACAGCGCCGCGGATATCGTCCACCCTCTGCGAACGCTCCTGCGCTGGGGCTGCACCAAAGTTTTGATCAGCAACGCCGCCGGGAGTCTGCACTGCGAATGGAAGCCGGGCTCCTTTATGCTCATTTCCGATCACATCAATGCCACGGGAAAAAATCCGCTGATAGGCCCTGCGAATCATGATGGGATTGGCCCCCAGTTTCTCGATATGAGTGCCGCGTATGACGGCGCCTGGCGCAACCTTTTGAAAAAAGCGGCCCAGGATTTAGGGATCACGCTGCACGAGGGAACGTACCTCGGCGTCACGGGTCCGTCCTATGAAACGCCAGCGGAAGTTCGTTGCTTTCAAATCTGGGGTGCCGACGCTGTGGGCATGAGCACGGTGCTCGAAACGATTGCCGCACGCCAGGCGGGAGCACGAGTCCTGGGAATCAGTCTGCTCACCAATATTGCGGCGGGATTGATTGCAGATCAGGCCTTGGATCACCAGGAAGTCCTGGCGGAAAGCAAAAAAGCTCAGGGGTCTTTTCGTCAGCTGTTCGAGGCCGTACTGCCCCAAATTTTGGCTGGGTCCTGATTCATCATTTAACTTCTGAAATCCTGCAGTCTTTGCGCCAAAGTCACCGTAAGAAAACGGGTGGCATCGATCGGATCGTCACGATCTTTGACGTCTAAATTTTTCAGGACGGCCTTGAGCGTCTTTTCAAAGCTCATACAGACCTTGTATCCCTTCTGACTCACAATAAGCATCTTCTGTCGCAGATCGCTTGGCCTTTCGAGTATGTATATCCACTCGGCATTCTCCAAGCGCTGCAAAGTAGGAGTCAGCGTGCTGGGATGAATCCCCGAAAGCTGAGCCAGGGACGAGGCCGAAATCGCTGGTGAGGCGAGTATTTTTCGCAGGATCAGCCATTGCACAAGCGACAATTCATGGTGTCTCTGCGCCTGAGCGTTCAGGTTATGCAATTCGACACTCAGACGAACCAGAAGCTCAATGTGATGCAAGGACTCGATAAGCAGCATCCTGTGTGAAGAGGAAAGTTTCCTCGTGACAATCTGTTGGGTGTTCCTACCAGGCCGCGGTATCCTATCAATTTGCTTCCAACTTTTCAATTCGAAGATGAGAGCGTTCCTCGGCGGCTCTTATGCCGCGAAAGAAAGAATTGGCTTTCGGAACCCAAGAACCCCATTGCCCCAAACACTATCGAATCGAAGACTTAAGGGAATCATTCTCTAAAGTCAGCGGGTTTCCGCATATAAATCCCGATAAAAGGGGCAATCGGGAGGGAACAAATGGATCCCTGGGCCTGGACATCGGCAGCCACTCGGTCGTTGCACCTTGCAACGCGACTGATCCTTGCTGCGCTTTGGATCATCCTACCTGCCCGCGCAATCGAGGCCTCCACCGATTCAGTGAGCTTTGTGGACTCCAGCCTTCCGACTTTGCATCAGCCCATTCGTTATGTCGAGGATCCCCAGAAAAACATGGACACCGCGGCAGCCGCTGCTGCAATGGCAAACAGTTCGCTGACCCTGAGTGACATCTCGTCCCGCGTTTATAGCGAGCATCGTTACTGGATGGCCCTGTCCGTCGAACCTATCGCGACTGACTGGGTCCTTGGCATCACCTCACGCACGGTCAAAAGCTTTACCATTTACTTGCTAAAGAATGGACAATGGCAGCTCTTTCCCTGTCGTCTCGTTTCCATGTCCATTCATCCCCGCTGCGTGATGCCCGAAATTTCCGGTGCACCGCAGGACATCCTGGTAAGCATGGAGTTTGCAGATACCACTGTGTTTAAAGTTTTGCTGAACCGCATGACCGCTCCCGAGCAAAATATGACCGACGCAGAAATTGTTTTCAACGTACTGCTGATAGGCGTGAGTTTGGCCTTGATCCTTTTCCTAGGAATCTTTGGCTGGTCCTTTCGCGACACTTACTACTACTACTTTGCTCTCTATGCCCTGAGTTTTGTGCTTTTCACCTGCCTCACGATCGGCCTTGTCACCCTTGTGCACTTGCCCTGGAGCTTGAATGCCGCCCAGCCTTATTTCGGGTTTCTGGCGATTTTTTTCAGCGCGAATTTTGCCTGCCGATACTTGAACACCAAAGTCCATGCCCCTTGGATTCACTGGACGATACAGACGATTGCCCTCAGTTCCTTAACCCTGGCTCTCCTAAGATCGCTGGGCATCACGCCTGTCCGTCCCGGATTTTTTATTGAGTTCGCCAGCGTGCCCGTACTGATCCTCACCATAGTCGCCGGTGTTCGGCTTCGCAGGAGCGGACTGGGCGGTATAGGATATTTTATCCTGGCCTGGAGCGTCTTCTGCGCTTTCGTGATACTGATTCTGGCCCGGCAGTATAACCTTTGGACTTCGGATTCCTGGATCGCGAACTCTTTGCTGCGTATCGCCACAACCACAACCCTTACTATCCTCGCCATTTCAGTGGCCAAACGCGCGCAATCCGAACGTTCTCAACTGCTGCAAAAGCTAAGGGAGAGCAACAATCATCTGGAACACGAAGTTCAAGCCCGTACGCAAAAAATTCTCGAACAGCAGGAAATCATGATTCAATCGGCGAAGATGGCTTCACTTGGGGAAATGGCGGCTGGTGTCGCCCATGAAATTAATAACCCACTGGCGATCATTCAAGGCTCTGCGTTCTCTTTGAAAACCATGCTGGCGCGCGGAAACTTTGATCTGGCCCGAGCCACTGATTTTTCCAATAAGGTGGAATCAGCCATACGGCGCATTTCGGGCATTGTCAAAAGCCTGCGTACTCTGGCCCATGAAGGGCCCTCTGATACCCAGGATGAAATTGAACTTTCCAACATGCTCAGTGACGTTGTGAATCTCGTTTCAGAACGATTCAAAAATGAGGGCATAGAACTTCAACTTCACTTGCCAACCCAGGCTATTTCAGTTCTTGGCCATCTGGGGCAGGTCGAACAAATCATGATCAACCTCCTCAACAACGCCTTCGATGCGGTGCTTCATCTCAATCAGCGCTGGGTACGTTTGGATATTGCCGTGCAGAAGGATCAGCTAGGGATCCATATCACAGACTCCGGCAACGGCATTCCGCAGAATAACCGTGACAAGATCTTCGATCCCTTTTTCACGACCAAGGAAGTGGGCAAAGGCACGGGACTTGGCCTGCCCTTGTCCCGACGCCTGGCCGAGTCGATGAACGGAAGCCTGACGAGCAGCATTTTTGAAGGGCATACCCGATTCACCCTCCAGCTTCCCTTGGCCCAACTCGGGACGAAGACGGGGTGAAATTCTCACAGTCTCGGGGTGGAGCACTCGACTGTGAATTTTGCCCTGGTGTTGTATCCATCAACCCAGTCAAAACCGTCTTCATAGGTGCCCTGGATACTGTCCACACGGCCTTCCGCCAAAGCTTTCATGTCCTCAACATTGAAGAAGTAAAAGCTGTACTGATCGCCATCCGTGAAGTCGATCTTGATTTTCCCCGCCAGTTCACTCTCGCTCAATAATCCAGATGGATCATACAATTCCCCAAAGTGAGCCGTCAGGTCTTCGACGATCATGGGAAAGTAGGTCGAACTTTCGCAGAACTGCGGATAACCCGACGTGCAGTCCCCCAGGCTTTGGCAGCTGACCTGGGCGGGCAGTTTGAATTCGCTCGCCTGGGCAGGCGCTATCAAGGAACAAAAGCTGATCACGGTTGGAACGATATACTTCATAAAGTCTCCCTTACTATTTTGACTTCACCAGGGTCGGCTATATAAGTGCATTCCAAAGCGAGGCGCAATCAAATTCTCCGCAATCAAGGGGGGAAAATTCCCGCAACCCAACGTCTTAAGAGCAGCCAGCTCGTCAGCCTTTAAAGTGATCGGGTGCGACCCATTTTCTTATAGGTCTCCAGGCAGTGGCGCAGCATTCTATCGATTTCCGCCTGATTTTTCAGATAATAGAGCGCCGCCGAATTTTCATCCGCACCCACTCTGATGGTGAGGAGGCTTTCTTCGCCCAGTCGAAACACATCCTCATCATTCTCATCATCCCCGACATAAACCGCGGATCGTTTGCCCGTCCGCAGCATCAGTTCGAGGAGGGCGACTCCCTTGTGCGGAGCACCCGATGCCACAAGGTTTACGACGTATTTCCCAAGCAGGATACGCGGAGCCGGCAACAGACTGCTCGCGAGTTCCAGGAGTTTCAGCTTCACTTTCCGCTTGTCCGCAGCCTGCCTGTAATGAATGGCGAGGCTAAAACTTTTGTCTTCGATGACGACACCTGAGGTTCTGGCCAAGGCGGGTTTCAGTTTTTCATGCCATTGCCGGGTCATGTCAGCCGCGACCTCAAGACTGCCCGTGGAACTCGGCAGCCCTTCCAGTCCGTGATTGCCTATCGCAAAATCAACCTTGAACGGCAGACGTTTCAAAAGATCAGGCCGACTGCGCCCCGAAATCACGACCACGGCCGCGTTTTCATGCAGGCTCCTGAGGTAATCATCCGTCTTCGGCGAAAGTCTGGCATCGTCCGGGTTGGGCACGATCGGAGCCAGCGTTCCATCGAAGTCGAAGGAAAACAGCGCATCGGCGTAACAAAAAGCCTCCAGCATCCTGAGGCCTTCTTCATCAAAAAGGTATTTCATAAGCGTAGCGGACCTCCGGACGGCAGAATGCCAAAATTATAGGATTCATCATCGTTGCCCTCGCCTCCGTGCGATCCGAGGCGCACATGCTGCAGTTTGTCCAAAAGCCGTATCCGGCTCGCATCCATGAGCATACGTCCTGCCCAGCGGTACACGTTATATTCCCGAATGAAGGCTCGCATCAGACCCATGCGCTCCCGCTGTTCCTCGGGCCCCATACGGATGCCAAGCGACAAGGCCTGGGCCGTTTGATCAATGTCATAAGGGTTCACGATCAAGGCTCCGGTCAGCTCTCGCGACGCGCCGGCAAAGGTGCTAAGAATGAGCACACCCTCTTCATCATCGCGCGAAGCCACAAACTCCTTGGCCACGAGGTTCATCCCATCATGCAGCGAAGTCACCAGACAAATATCAGCCGCTCGCAGATACTGATAGACTTCCTCCGCTTCATGATGAACGGGAAGGTAAACAATCGGCTGCCAATCATCCTGACTGTAATCCGCATTGATCTGGGCGACCACCTTATCCACCTCAGCCGCGAATTCCCTGTAACTCGGAATCGACGAGCGACTGGGCGCACTGATCTGGACGAAAACAAAGTTGCCGATAGTACTGGGATCCTTCTGCAGGAGCTTTTCCACCGAACGCAGGCGTTCCACTATACCCTTGGTATAGTCGAGTCGATCGATACCCACCCCGATTTTGCACTTCGGATCTATGCCATGCTTATGCTGCAGATGCAAACGACATTCATCACGAGTCGGTGTCGTTTCCAGGGCTTTCGGCGGCCATTCGATGGAAATGGGATAAGCCCGAATCTGTGTGGCCTTGCCTTTATAGATAATAGTATTGGTTTCGCGATCGATTCGAGCTTCCAGATAGCGATCCACGCATTCCATGAAGTTGTTGCAGTGAAACTGGGTATGGAAACCAAGAATGGAACTGCCGAGGAGCCCGCTCAGAATTTCATTTTTCCAGGGGCAAATGCCAAAGGATTCCGCATTGGGCCAGGGTATGTGCCAAAAACTCAGGATCGTGGCCTGCGGCAGCTGTGAACGAATGAGAAGCGGCGCGAGCGCCAGATGATAATCCTGCACCAGGATCACGGGCGATGGATCGGTGGCTTCTTCACAGACGGCTTGAGCGAATTTTTTGTTGGCACGCATATAGCATTGCCAGTCTTCACTCCGAAAGAGGGGCCTGGTATGCGCAATATGGCAAAGCGGCCAAAGTCCTTCGTTTGCAAACCCAAAGTAATAACCTTGCTCTTCTTCGGGCGTCAGCCAGATTCGGCGAATCGAATAGCTGGGTTTTTCAGGGGGCACACGCACGCGATCATGGGCATCGACAACGTCCCGGTCGGCCGTACCGCTTCCGTGCGCCACCCAAGTCCCCGAACAGGCGCGCAGGATCGGTTCGAGAGCTGTGACAAGACCACTCGCAGGTTTCTGTATCTTAATCGCCTCCCCCTTTCGCATGTGAATATAGGGTTCACGGTTGGAGGCGACGATCACGCGCTCACCCGAAAGATGCTTTTTGAGTATCTCGCGGAGTGATGCTGCATTCCAGGTCATACGAGTATCGTCAAGCTGTTGGCGTGAAACTTCCATCTCCTTGACCAGAGCTTGGACGTCTTTAAGAATCGGCAGCAACTCCTGTTGATTTTGTACAGACAACTTCGCACTCGACGGATTTCGCACTCCTGTCACGAGATTTCGAACATTGCGCACCCAATTGGAGAGGCTCCAACGCAAAATCACAAGAATCAAAAGAGCAACCAGAATTCCGATCGATAGGAAGACAGCGGCCATGTAGATGGTGGTTTCACGGCTGCGACGATCGACATAACTCATATCTTGCACGATCATAAGCCTTAGGGGATAGAATCCTGGCGTTTGCGCCAGGATCTCGGGCGGCTTCGGGCGTGGCGGAGACTGAATTGAATCATCAGGGAGACGCAGTTCGCTCAATTCGGTTTTGCTTTCCGATGCCTCGGGATCGGGCTCTGGCCAATCGATGAGTGCATAAGAAAAGTGAATGGATCCACTCGGCAGTTTGAAGAGCTTTCCATGATAGGCTGGATCCTGTTCCAAAGTGGAACAGGTAAATCCTTCAGGAAAACTATCGGTTTTGACTAGCGCTTTGTGTTTGGAATCGCAAATCTGCAGCGCAAGGAGTCGCTCGTCTTCCGTAGCTTTATTTAAGGCTGCTTGTAATTTCTTCCGATTTTTAACCACATCATCAGGAACAACGAGCAAGCGCTGTAATTCGGGTCCAACAGTTTTCCCAATGAGGATACTGCGTATGTTAAGATCACGAACGGACCAGACCTCCATGAGGTCTTCAACAAACGGCACGAGCGCATAGGCCAGAAGAGCCAATGCTGCCAGCACCGGGAGCAAAAAGCGGAGTGTGAGTTTCATCTTGTCTCCGTAAATTACTTTGATATAAAACTAATTCAAAGAGGTATCACTATGTACGATTTCTCGCTCATCGGCAACTGTCAAATCTCGGCTCTTGTTAAGCAGGACTCCAGCATTATCTGGCTATGCATGCCCCGCCCCGATTCAGATCCCATCTTCGGCAAGCTTTTGGATCCCGACGGTGGATGCTTTTCCATCAGTATGGAAGGCCCCATGCATACGGAACAGTCCTATCGTCCGAACACTGCGATTCTCGAAACGCGTTTGAGCACGGATGATGGGCAGAAGATCGTCGTCACGGATTTTGCGCCGCGCTTCGAACAATACGGGCGCATGTATCGTCCCGCGGCCTTGATGCGGGTTGTGAAACCGGAAGGTGGACGCCCGCGCGTTCGTGTTTCCTGCCAGCCTGTTGCAGGTTGGAGCAAGGAGCCTTTGCGGGCACAACGCTTCAACAGCCATGTCCGCTACGAACATCCTATGGGCGGTCTGCGTCTGGTCACCAACATTCCTTTGACCTATTTGATGGACGGGCAATCCTTCTTTCTGGATGAACCGGCCTACTTCGCTTTGCTTTGGGATATGCCGCTGGAAGACGATCTCAAAGAAGTGGTACAAGGCTTTATGGGCAAGACCGAACGATACTGGCAAACCTGGGTCAAGCACTGCAGCATACCCGTGCTCTTTCAAAAGGAGGTCATTCGATCGGCGATCACTCTTAAACTTCATTGTTACGAAGACACTGGTGCGATCCTCGCGGCGACCACGACCAGTCTGCCCGAGACTTTTGGCAAAGAGCGTAATTGGGACTACCGCTTCTGCTGGCTCCGCGATACCTTCTTCACGTTGAGTGCCTTCAACAATTTGGGGCACTTTGAAGAAATGGAAGGATTCTTCAAATTTTTGATCAACATCGTGCGTTTCGATCACGATCTCGCTCCGGTTTATGCACTGGATCAGAACCTCCCTCTGCCGGAGCGCTGGCATCAGCAGTGGGCGGGCTACATGGATTCGCGTCCTGTTCGCACAGGGAATGCGGCAGCCCTTCAGCAGCAGCATGATGCGTACGGAGAGATGATTCTGACTCTGGCGCCGATTTACTTTGATGAGCGCTTTGTTTCGCTCCGTTCGCCCCATCTCAACGCGCTGATGGACTGGCTCACCGAACGTTGTATGCAATCCATAGGCCAGCCCGATGCAGGTCTGTGGGAATTACGTGGGACCAAGCTTGAACATACCTTCACCAACCTGATGTGTTGGGCGGGACTGGATCGCAGTCTTAAAATCAGGCAGGCTGGCCAGCTGGGTCCCGCCGCGCCAATGACCATCGATCGCATAGCCGATGCGAGGCAGAAGGCTATGGACC
>JACCDW010863087.1_pt1 | contig 11557 bp, 12 predicted proteins | sample 7449781 | NCBI WGS metagenome assembly JACCDW01 (sample SAMN15323449, study PRJNA562643) | freshwater metagenome | isolation source: river surface water | place: USA:Blue River Watershed | collected 2017-08-18
ACATCTTCCCGGAGAAAAAAATCCACATGCAGTACACCACGACCTCACCGAAACTGCACAAGATCCTCGGTGTGGAATCTCCCGTATTTGACTGACACTGCGCTTCTGTGATTTTGCCGCCGGCTCATTGATACATGCTGGCGGCAAACGTTTCATCGCTCAATGATGTTCATGCGTACCGGGCGTGACTTCCAGCATGGGTGCAGGGAACAATAATTTTTTGCCTTCGCTGTCGGGTAACTGGTTCCAGTCCAAACGACCCGTCTCACAGAGCTGAGTAACCGGCACAAACACTGCCCCTGTCTTGTTCGTTACTCTAACCTGTATCACGAATTCATCAAAGTACTCGTCCGGTAGCAAACCGCCTTTCCAGATGATCGTTCTGACATCACGCTTGATTTGCTTGCCATGCGACAGATAAGGCTCGGATAAATCACGCACCTCCGTCATAAGCTGCCAACCTGCTTTGGGCATGGGCTTAGCCCCCATCAGTGACTCAGGAATCGTCACGATTACCTGCGTGGTAGCCGATCCTTCGCAGCCATGCGTAATACCGATTGCAAGTCGCTGATAGCTTCCCTGTACTGCCTGCTTCGGTTGTACTGTCGCATGCGCAAGGACGGAGAACGGGAGACTAACTGCCAGTGTGAACAAAGCTAATGATGTGAATAATTTCATTTTCATATTATTTTTGATGTTATTTACCATTTAGATTCCAATCCGACATACATTGACCGACCGATGCCAGGGTAATACGCAGCTCCGGCATTCCCCTGATAATTCGCTGCAATATTTGTTGTTGCCGCATACCGCTTGTCTTTCAGATTTCTCAGATCCATAAACCAGGATGTCTTCTGATCGATTAGCCCGCCAGCCTTCCATCCCAGAATGACGTAAGTATCGTTATAAACGGTATTCGTATTGTCCATAGCTGCCCTGGTTGGCACCCACTCTACTCTCGGCCCAAAGTAATTTGCAGGCAAGGCTCTCTCGCCCATCGCATCGCCCCAGCGATAAAGCATCTCGCTACGAATGATCACAGAGGGCAAGCCCGGCAGACGATTATTTCCATGCACTGGATGATCATCAAAGCGGAAATCACTGTAGAGCAGTGAGGTGCGCACCTCCCACTGTTGTTGGATTACTCCATTCAAACCCAGCTCCAGTCCCTGATGCAGGGTATTGGGAACATTCACAGTAGTACCAGCATTGCACGCAATCAGCGCGCCATCACAGATGGTTTGAAACTCGTTTTTCAGCTGACTACGATAAAAGGTCATATCCCATCCCAACTGGGATTTGTTTTCGCCCCACCTGCTCTCTCCGCGCAACCCAAGCTCAACAGTTGTACCAGTCTGGGATTTTGTAGCAGGCATATTAGTCGACGACGCAATACCGAAAATTGGCGCTTCAAAATTTCTGGTGACGTTACCAAACACCTGCGAGGATGAATTTAATTGATGAATAAATCCCAGCCCCGGAATCCATGCTGCAAAATCCCGATCAAAGCCAGACGCACCATCATCAAGTTTGCGGCGTGCATGTGCATATTGCATTGAGCCGACCACTAAAGTCTTTGCAGTAATGTTCAGTTTCTGCTCGAGAAGTACCCTATGATTTTGTGAAAATTGTGTACTACTTGGCGGATTTGACGGTGGCGTAAAGCTAAAACCAAAACCAGTCGTACCTGATGTCTTGCCTGCATCAGGTAAATAAGCAAATGTAAACTGATTTTTCAGGCCCATAAAGCTGCCTGTATTGATTACTTTTAGCTGACCACCGTAGGTGTCTGTGTTCTGTGTGATGAATAGATTTGGCACACCTATACTAATCGGATGCCATAATTCATGTCGCATCATATACGCTGCAAACTCAAAAATATAATCACCATGTGTATAAACAGTTTTATTCGCAATCCGATATGAATCAACATCCCGACGCTGGAAGCTGTCAGGCCATGCCTGATTATTTGCAAGCCGCGGATTAGTTTGTATTTGCTCTTTTGTCAGATAACCGGGAAGCTGAGAACGACTGCGTACCGCACCAAAAAATATGCGTGATTCAAGTTCATTGTTGATTCTGACACCAAGACTGCCTGTTGCTTTCTGGCTGTCCTGATCTGAGTGGTCACGATATCCTGTTTGTGTAAGCTGGGATGCGGAAAGGTTGTAATCCCAGACCTTTGCAGCAGGATCTTCCTGTCTGGTGACACCGCCTGTCATTGCCTGCAAGCGCGCATAACCAAAACTACCTGCCTCTGCGCGACCGACCGGCGTTTTACTTTCATAACCAGTGGGCGATATAAAATTCATTGCACCGCCCAACGTGCTGGAACCATAGCTTGATGCATTTACGCCTCGCAGCACTTCAACATAACGTGCAGCACCCGGATCTATTGCTTGCATATCAAAAAATCCATCTGCGTAATTAATTGGAATGCCATCCTGCATCACCTTGATGCCGAAGCTGTGATAGGTGCGGCTTAATGCCGATCCACGTATCGAAATCCTGGCTTCCTCAGTACCAAAACGGTCCTGAATAAATACGCCTGACGCAAGACCGAGGCTGTCGGTCCAGGTTGATACCCGACCTTCTTTTACATTGTCCATATCAACGATTGATACACCACCCGGAATTTCCCTGCTTTTGACAATCGCGTCAGTGATGCTCATTTGCGTCGTCGTATCATTTTTTTTATCCGATACGATAACTGGTTCTAATTGTTTTTCAGCCCGTGCATTGACGGCTGACAGACTAAGCAATATAGCGGCAACCAATGATCCGGGCTTAAAAAACTTTTTTGAAATTATGATAACAGCGCAAGCAATCTCCATATCTGTGCATACGGAGCGACGCGTCTCTTGTTCGGTACTGAACATGAAAACTCCTGATTAAACAATGTAGGCATGGAACCAACCGGTCCCAATGCGTGCTTGTGTTAAATCAGGAATGAAGGGGGTGCGCGGGAGAGATGATGATGACCGGCGTAGCAACTACGCAGTTCACGCTGCATGCTTTTCGCAGGCTGAACCACTGAGGCTTGTGCCGGAATATAGTGACTGGCATCGTATGCAGGCGACGCACCGGTCGAGCCGCAAAATACACAATGCTTGGTGCCGGCATGACTATCGGCTGCAGATTTTTTATCAACATCTGCGCCTTTTATCCATTTGCTGCCGGAGGTACTGCAAATCTCCATCCACGGCGAGCCAGCCTTTTGCGACTGGGCGGCCAAAACCGGGGCTGCAGCCTGCAACAGCATGGCGGCAAGCAGTAAGCGTGCAATAAGCCGGAACGTGGACAAATAGAAATTCATGGTGCCAACATTATAACTGCCCGATTCACGGCCATATCTGACGGCAACAGACAAAAATGCATCTCCATCAATAAAGGGCGCAATTCATTGCGAGCAATTGTCAAAATTATTTGTCTAATATTAGTAAAAAAGTATGGTTTGTTAAAAAAATGCCGCAAAAACATTTAAATAAAAACAATTTTTGACCATGTAAAGTTACTGATCTGGAGATAAATGGAACAGTTATGTTACAGTGCAGCAACTCTATAGGTGGCAAAGGTCAGTGTGTCTTTACCTATGAGCAAATGCTTTGCGTTGGTGTGTGATGAGACATATTCCTTTAGGTCCTGCTCGTATGACCTAAAAATATTTCGATATTGCATTTGCTGCATTGCGGGAAGAATGAATTACCGGCACAATTCCTGCGCTTGAAAGAGAGGTCAAAATGCTCTACCAATTGCACGAAATGAATCGCACGCTGCTCAATCCACTCATTCAGTGGGCCGAAGCATCATCCAAGTTATTCACCAATCCGGTTTCCCCATTCGCCCATACCCCCTTTGCACAACGTATCGCTGCCGGCTATGAACTGGTATACCGGCTAGGCAAAGATTATGAAAAGCCGCAATTCGGCATTACCACTGCCGAGGTAAACGGCCAGCAAGTCAGCATCTCTGAAGATGTGGTGCTGGAAAAGCCATTCTGCAAATTACTGCATTTTCGTAAAAATCTGCGCGTAGAGGCATCAGCCCAAGCCAAACTGCCAAAAGTCTTGCTGGTCGCGCCGCTCTCCGGCCATCATGCCACGCTGCTGCGCGACACGGTACGCGGCCTGTTAAACAGTCATGATGTCTTCATCACTGACTGGACTGATGCACGCATGGTGCCTTTGGACAAAGGCGCTTTCCATCTGCATGACTATATTTACTACGTACAGGAATTCATCCGTTTTCTGGGTGCAGACTTAAACGTGATTTCCGTATGCCAGCCGACGGTGCCCGTGCTGGCTGCAATTTCGCTCATGGCCAGTGCCAACGAGCCGAATCTGCCAAAAACCATGGTGATGATGGGCGGCCCGATTGATCCGCGCAAATCCCCCACGCAAGTCAATGATCTGGCAACCGATAAACCGCACAGCTGGTTTGAAAACACAGTGATTTACAGCGTGCCACCCAATTATCCCGGGTATGGCAGGCAAGTTTATCCGGGCTTTTTGCAGCATGCCGGCTTCGTTGCCATGAACCCGCGCCGTCATGCAGAAAGTCATTGGGAGTTTTATCTGCACCTGCGCCGCGGCGACAATGAATCTGCGGAAGAACATCGCAAGTTCTATGATGAATACAATGCCGTACTGGATATGCCGGCCGAATATTATCTGGAAACGATCAAGACGGTATTCCAGGAATTCGCCCTGCCCAAAGGCACCTGGATGGTTGAAGGCAAGCCTGTACGTCCGCAAGACATCAAGACTGTTGCGCTGTTGACGGTTGAAGGCGAGCTCGACGACATTTCGGGATCAGGACAGACGCGCGCCGCGCATGAACTGTGTGCGCATATCCCCGAGCAGATGAAACAGCATTTCACTGCGCCTAAGTGCGGCCATTACGGCATTTTCTCGGGTCGTCGCTGGCGTGAGATCATTGCACCCAAGATTGGCGAATTCATCCGCGCCCATTCCTGATCATTACAAAAGCACAAGCCACACGCCGCTCTCGACAGAGAGCGGCGTTGTTTTTTCAGGCTCAGATTAAAATATCGAACTATGTCTGAGACATCACCCAACCCATCCATCTCCTCGCTGGCCGACCGCATCGAAGATGTACTGCCGCAGACCCAGTGCACGAAATGTGGCTATCCGGCCTGCCGTCCCTATGCAGAAGCTATTGCTGATGGAAGAGCCAGTTACAACCAGTGCCCGCCGGGCGGTGCAGAAGGTGTTGCGCGCATCGCAACGCTACTGGGCAAACCCGTCATCCCAATCAATCCGGCCAACGGCGTTGAGCGTCCGCGCCCCGTGGCATTCATTGATGAAGCACTTTGCATAGGCTGCACACTTTGCATACAGGCCTGCCCGGTCGATGCCATCGTCGGTGCCGCAAAACAGATGCACACGATCGTGCCCGAGTTATGCACGGGCTGCGACTTATGCGTGCCGCCCTGCCCGGTAGACTGCATTGCGATGCTTGAAGTCACGCCGGGCAAAACCGGCTGGGCTGCATGGTCGCAACAACAAGCTGATGCAGCACGCGAGCGCCACGATAAGCGCACACTGCGCCTGCAACGTGAAAAAGAAGAAAACAATGCGCGACTCGCCGCGAAAGCAGCCGCCAAACTGGCAGAAGTCCAGGCAGAACATGCACAAACACCAGAACAGCAGGCAGAGCAAATGCGCAAGCGCGCCATCATTGAAGCGGCGATTGAACGCGCACGATTGCAAAAAGAACAGGCCCTTAAGAAACCTCCTTTGACAAAATCATGAACCAGGAAAAACGGCATGAAATTTTCGCTCGCCTGAAACAAGCTAATCCGCATCCGACCACTGAGCTGGAATACACCACGCCGTTTGAATTGCTAATTGCAGTGATCTTGTCGGCACAAGCAACGGACGTATCAGTCAATAAGGCCACGCGTAAATTATTTGCTGATGCGTCGACGCCGGCAAATATTGCCGCCCTCGGTGTAACAGGCCTGATTCCCTACATACAGACCATAGGCCTGTATCGCAACAAGGCAAAAAACGTCATAGAAACCTGCCGCATTCTGTTGGAACAATACGCTGGCAAAGTACCGCGCGAACGTGCAGCGCTGGAAGCATTGCCCGGCGTTGGCCGCAAGACAGCAAATGTCGTGCTCAATACTGCGTTTGGCCAACCTGCGATTGCCGTCGATACGCATATTTTCCGCGTCGCCAACCGTACCGGCATCGCATCGGGCAAGAATGTAGAAGAAGTCGAACGCAAGCTGATGAAAATGATACCTGATGAATACATCATGGATGCACATCACTGGCTCATACTGCATGGCAGATATACCTGCATGGCCAGAACGCCGCAGTGCTGGAATTGCATGATCGCCGACTTGTGCGAATTCAAACCCAAGACACCTGCACCCGAGAAGGCACCGTAATGGAAGCACTCATCAATAGCGCTGCCGTTGTCGCGCTCGGCGAAATGGGCGACAAGACGCAGATACTGGCCATGCTCCTGGCGATTCGCTATCACCGTCCGTGGCCGATACTCACAGGCATACTACTTGCAACCTTATTGTCTATGGGTGTCACAGCACTGATCGGTAGCAGCCTTGCGCAACTGATTCCAGAGGATCTGCTCAGATGGCTGTTAGTCGTGATGTTTTTTGCCGTGGCGATCTGGACACTGATACCGGAAAAAGAAGACGACGATGATGATGACGAGATCAGCCTGACTCGTTCCCGCAATCTGGTCCTGATTGCATTCATTACCTTTCTGCTTGCGGAACTGGGCGACAAATCCCAGCTGGCCACGCTGGTCATCGCAGCGAAGTATCAGAATTTCCCACTGGTGATGGCGGGCTCCACACTGGGCGAAATGCTGGCCATTGCACCGGCCGTCCTGTTGGGCAAAACAACGGCGCAATGGATACCGATCAAATGGATCAGGATTGCCGCAGCTGCGCTGTTTGCCGCGCTTGGTGTGTGGATGACCATCTTCGGTCTGCACTAACACGACGCGATCTATCCTGTTGAGACCTTATGTTTGCTCCCACTAAAGAAGAAGTCCGGCATTTTTTCTGTGACACATGGCGCAAGACAAAAGCCCATGAAGTGCTGACGCCACTTGAGGCGATTGCCAGCGACTGGATGCAAAGGCATCCAGAATATGAAAGCGATTTCGCCAACCCGACTGCACAGGCCAGGGATTACAGCATTGATCAGGGCAAGACCAATCCGTTTCTGCACCTGTCCATGCATTTGTCGATTGCCGAGCAAATCTCGATCGACCAGCCCAAAGGCATACGTGATGCATTTACTGCGTTAGCCGCCAGGCTTGGCTCTGACCATGAAGCACATCATCAGATCATGGAATGTCTGGGACAAATGCTATGGACTGCGCAGCGCGACGGTACGCCACCAGATGGCCAGGCCTATCTGGAATGCATACAGCGGCGCTGAATCTGTCGCATTCGTTTGATCGATCCAATAAAAAAGCCACGGCATGCCGTGGCTTTTTGCTGCCGCAGTAATGGCAACTACTTGCGCACTACCAGCGTGGAAGGCAGGCTGGACAGATATGCAGCGATATCGCTGATTTCTGCTTTGCTCAGAGGCTTGGCCATACCGCCCATGATCGCATTGCCGCGACCATTGGCACCATTGGCGCCTCGTTGATAGGCAGTCAGTGCATGCTCGAGATAATCAGCAGGCTGGCCGGCGAGCTTGGGATAGCTGGGATCAACCGGCTTATTGAAATCTGCGCCGTGGCAGGATGCGCAATTATATTTTTGCGCAGCTGCCTTGCCGGCTTCAACATTACCCGCAACAGCCTGAGTGAAAGCGGCGCATGCAAACAGGGTCGCCACCAGTGCAATGATTTTTTTCATGTCGGGCTCCTGTTATTTCTGCTGGGCGTAATAAGCAGCCAGATCAGCAATATCCTGATCGTTCAGGCCTGCTGCAATACCGCGCATGGTTGGGTGGTTGCGCTCGCCTTTTTTATAGGCATTCAGCGCCGACACGATATATTTTTCAGATTGGCCACCGAGCATCGGTACGCGATAAACCTCAGGGAACGAAGCCTTATAGCCTGGAATGCCGTGGCAACCTACGCACATGGCAACCTTTTTTTCTGCCGCCTTGGCATCGCCTGCGACATCCGCTGCAGCGGAAATCTGGGCAACGCTCGCCAGCGCGAGGAATGCAAAGAGTTTTTTCATAATGACTGAGTGTTGTAGTTCGAAATAGTCGTTGCGCAGAGAGTCCCCCTGACCTGTCCCAACATTGCCTGAAAATGTTGCTCTGCCGCACAAAAAGCGCTCAATTTTAACCTAAATAACATCGCCGAGTCCATTTTGCGCACGGTTCCAGACCTTGCCACGCATTGTGCGGGTAACCGGCCGGCCCAGGCTGCGACCCATCAGTCATCATGTACTTGCCCCTGTCTGATGCGCTCAGCACGGCTCGTTTATACTCGCTGCTGTTTCTCTTCTCATCCATCACGTTCATCATGTCATCCACACTCCGATTTGACGGCTCCGCCAACTATGTCGCCACCCATGACCTGAAGCTGGCGGTCAATGCTGCGCTGACTTTGCAACGCCCCTTGCTGATCAAGGGTGAACCGGGCACCGGCAAGACCATGCTGGCCGAGGAAGTCGCCGCCGGTCTCAAGATGCCGCTTTTGCAATGGCACATCAAATCCACCACCAAGGCGCAGCAAGGCCTGTATGAATATGACGCGGTTTCCCGGTTGCGCGATTCCCAGCTCGGTGACGAGCGCGTGAAGAATATCGACAACTATATTATTCGTGGCGTGCTGTGGCAGGCATTTACGGCCAGCGAACCGGTGGTCTTGCTGATCGATGAGATCGACAAGGCAGACATAGAATTTCCGAATGATTTGCTGCGTGAGCTCGACCGCATGGAATTTTATGTCTATGAGACCCGCCAAATGGTGCGCGCAGTGCACAGGCCGCTGGTGATCATCACCTCCAATAATGAAAAGGAATTGCCTGACGCTTTCCTGCGCCGCTGCTTTTTTCATTACATCAAATTCCCCGACAAAGAAACGATGCAACAGATCGTTGACGTACATTTTCCGGATCTGAAAAAAGAACTGCTCGCCAAGGCACTGCATACGTTTTACGAAATACGTGAAGTCGCAGGCCTGAAGAAAAAACCTTCCACGTCCGAATTTTTAGACTGGCTCAAGTTGCTTCTGGCAGAAGACATTCCCCCGGAGGCCTTGCAGGGCGGCGACCAGAAAAGTATCGTGCCGCCATTGCACGGTGCACTGTTGAAAAATGAGCAGGATATTCATTTGTTTGAACGACTGATCTTCATGTCCCGCAATAACCGTTAAGACTTGCGCATCATGCTGCTCGACTTTTTTTTCACGCTCAAAGACGCAAAAATACCGGTCTCGATCAAAGAGTTCCTGGTACTGCTTGAGGCGCTGCAAAAAGAGATCATCAGCCATTCACTGGAAGATTTTTATTTTCTCGCGCGTACCACCTTAGTCAAGGATGAAGCGCATTACGACAAGTTCGACAAAGCGTTCGGTCTGTATTTTCATGGCATTGATGCCGCATTTGAACATTTTGCTGAGATACCGCCTGAATGGCTGATCAAGCGCATGCAACGCGACCTGTCGCCAGAGCAAATCGCACAGCTGGAAAAATTCGGCTACGACAAGCTGATGGACAGGCTCAAAGAACTGCTGAAGGAACAAAAAGAACGGCATGAAGGCGGCAATAAATGGATAGGCACCGGTGGCACTTCACCATTTGGTCATGGCGGCCAGAATCCGGAAGGCATACGTATAGGTGGTGAAGGTGGCAACCGCTCTGCAGTGAAAGTCTGGGAAGCGCGTGCCTATCGCGACTACGACAGCGAACGTGAGCTTGGTACCCGCAATATCAAGATTGCGCTGCGCCGGCTGCGCCGCTTTGCGCGCGAAGGAGCACAGGAAGAACTGGCGCTGGATGACACGATACGTGCCACTGCCAATAATGCCGGATGGCTTGATCTCAAAATGCAGGCCGAGCGCAAAAATAAAGTCAAAGTGCTCATGCTCATGGACGTGGGCGGCACCATGGATGACCATATCGCTCGCGCAGAAGAATTGTTTTCAGCTGCGAAAACCGAGTTCAAGAACATGGAGTTTTTCTATTTCCATAACTGCGTGTATGAAACGCTATGGAAAAACAACCGCCGCCGCCACGCAGAGCGCTTTTCAACCTGGGATGTGCTGCGCAAATATCCGCCGGATACCAAGCTGATCTTCGTCGGCGACGCCACCATGAGCCCGTATGAAATCCTCCAGCCCGGCGGCTCGGTCGAATACAACAATGAAGAAGCCGGCGCCGTCTGGCTACAGCGCTTCACCAGCTCGTTCCCTAAATTCGTCTGGCTCAATCCGGAGCCGGAAGGTCTGTGGCAATACCGCCAGTCGATTGCGATCATCAGGCAGCTGATGACAAATCGCATGTTCCCGGTCACGATAGAAGGACTGGAGCGGGCGATGAATATGCTGAGCAAATAGTAATTTGCATAACATTTTGACTATTCAAATTTTCAGTCCTTTACAACTGGCCCGTAATATTCATTAGAATGCAGTCAATTTTGCCTGATACGGGCAAGCGTTTTACGACTCGGGCTTACGACCTAACCTTACGATCCAACCTGGCATTTCACTCGCATGGCAACCAGAAAATCAGACTACAGCGAATCATCCATCCGCGTTCTCAAGGGCCTTGAGCCGGTCAAGCAGCGGCCCGGCATGTATACCCGCACCGAGAATCCGCTGCACATCATTCAGGAAGTGATCGACAACGCTTCCGACGAAGCGCTCGGCGGTTACGCGAAAAATATCATCGTCACCATTAACACCGATGGCAGCGTCAGCGTTGAAGATGACGGCCGCGGCATTCCGGTCGGTATGCATCCGGAAGAAAAAATATCGACGCTGGAGATCGTCTTCACCCGGCTGCATGCAGGCGGCAAGTTCGACAAGGGCTCGGGCGGTGCGTATGCATTCTCAGGTGGCCTGCACGGCGTGGGCGTATCAGTCACTAATGCACTGTCTTCAAAACTGGAAATCACCGTATGGCGCAAAGATGATGCCGGCAATGGCGTGCACCAGTTGACCTTTGCAGGTGGTGATGTCGTCTCTAAACTCAAATCGAGAGCGCTGGGCAAGGATGAAAAAAAATCCGGCACCCGCGTGACCGTCTGGCCGGATGCAAAATATTTTGACTCTGCCGTCATCCCTATGGCCGAGATGCAGCGACTGCTGCGCTCCAAGGCCGTGCTGCTGCCAGGCGTCAGAGTCACGCTGACGATGCAAAAAACCGGCGAGACCCAGGTCTGGCAATATGAACAAGGTTTGCGCGGCTATCTGACTGAAGAGCTGGCGCACACTGCCGGCTCAACCACGATGGTGCCGCTGTTCGAAGGCGAAGAATATGCAAAGCCCGATGCGGATGGCTTTGCCGAAGGCGAAGGTGCAGCCTGGGTGGTGGCATGGACTGAAGAAGGCAATGTGGTGCGCGAATCCTATGTCAACC
>JACCDW010092003.1_pt1 | contig 11554 bp, 9 predicted proteins | sample 7449781 | NCBI WGS metagenome assembly JACCDW01 (sample SAMN15323449, study PRJNA562643) | freshwater metagenome | isolation source: river surface water | place: USA:Blue River Watershed | collected 2017-08-18
CGTTTGCAGGCCGCCATCAGTTCCGCCAACGGGTACTTCTGGTTGATCGGCACAAGCACATCTCGCAGCGCATCATTTGGCGCGTGAAGGGAGACCGCCAGGGCCGTAGGGCAAGCTTCTCGCAGCCGATCCATGGCGGGCACAATGCCAGACGTCGAGACGGTGACCCGCCGGCGCGAAAGCCCATACGCATGATCGTCCAGCATGAGATTCAAGGCGGGCACCAGCGCCTCGAAATTCGCTAGCGGCTCTCCCATCCCCATGATGACGACGTTGGAGATAATGCGCTCACCCGCCGGGTCAAAACCCAGGGCGCGATTGGCCAACCAGAGCTGGCCAATGATTTCGGCCGTAGTGAGATTGCGATTAAACCCCTGCTTCCCCGTGGAGCAGAACGAGCAGTCCAAGGCACACCCGACCTGAGTTGAGATGCAGAGGGTTCCCCGATCACTTTCGGGAATAAATACGGTTTCGATGAGATTGCTGGCCCCCACATCCATCAGGAACTTACGGGTGCCGTCATCAGAAAGTTTATCGGACACAATCGTTGGCAAACGGATTTCGGCCACGGTCGGCAAGCGGTCGCGAAACACGCGCGCCAAGTCCGACATGGCAGAAAAATCGGTTTCGCCACGCTGATAGATCCAGCGTAAAAGCTGATTGGCCCGGAAAGGCTTTTCGCCAATCTGGGCCAACCAGGCTTTCAGCCCGGCCAAATCGAGGTCGAGCAGATTTTGCATGTGAGCTGTAATTAGCGGCTGTAGACGTTCATGCCGGGGAAGAAGAAGGCCACTTCAACAGCTGCCGTTTCCGGTGCATCCGAGCCGTGAACCGCGTTAGCGTCGATCGATTCAGCGAAATCAGCACGGATGGTGCCCGGTGCTGCCTTCTTCGGATCGGTTGCGCCCATCAGGTCACGGTTTTTGGCGATGGCGTCTTCACCTTCCAGAACCTGTACGAACACCGGACCCGAGGTCATGAATTCAACCAGATCCTTGAAGAAGGGACGCTCTTTGTGCACTGCGTAGAACTGACCTGCTTCAGCTGCCGACAGGTGAACCAGACGACCGGCAACAACCTTCAGACCAGCATTTTCAAAGCGGGCAATGATTTGGCCAATCACATTCTTGGCGACGGCATCTGGTTTGATGATGGAAAGAGTACGTTGAATAGCCATGAAAAACTCCGTTCGGTCGGCAATTGATAAACCGTCATTTTAGCAGACCGGAGGGTCCTGCAGTGCACCATCGCGTGAAAAGCAGTACGCTCACCCGCTGATTTCACAGGCTTTTTTAGAATTTTACGTACCTGCCGCCGAGCGTGCAGGAACCCGCAACCTATCAGACCTTGAAATCTGTCACGGCAATGCCAAAACGGGCTAGTTTGTCATAGAGCGTTTTCGCAGGAATCCCAAGAATTCCAGCCGCATCGGCCACATGACCACTCGACAACCGAAGCGCGTTGACGAGCGCACCGTGTTCTGTTTTCTCAAGCATCTGATTTAGCGTCAAAGGCTGTTGCACATCATCCCCCGTCTCCCCCTCGGCAAAGGGAAAACCAATGGCCGCCCGCTCGGCAAAGTTCTTGAGTTCGCGCGTATTACCCGGCCACGCATGAGAAACCAAGAAACGCAGCACCGTTGAGGAGGGTTCGACGGGTGGCATCGCATATTTTTCCCGGTAATAACTCAAGTAATAGTTGAAGATCAGCGGGATGTCCTCCGCGATTTCACGCAGCGCCGGAAGATAAAGATTCACCACATTCAGACGGAAGTAGAGGTCGCTACGAAACCCGCCCTGGTCTGACAGGGTTTTGAGGTTAACTTTTGTGGCCGCAATAATCCTGCAGGAAACGGGAATGGATTCATTGGCACCCAAGCGCTGAATCGTACGTTCCTGAATGGTGCGTAACAGTTTTGCCTGCAGCGCCAGCGGCATCGATTCGATTTCATCGAGAAAAATCGTGCCATTTTTGGCAAACTCAAATTTGCCGATGCGACGTTTCACTGCACCGGTAAAGGCACCCGCCTCGTGACCGAACAGCTCACTTTCGAAAATACTTTCCGGGAGTGCGGCACAGTTGATGGCGACAAAGGGGCCCGACCGTTGGCTGGCATAGTGCAGACTCTGGGCAACGACTTCCTTACCGCTCCCGGTTTCCCCATTGATCAAGATGTCGACCCCGGTGGGCGCTAAAGCACCGATCTGCTGCTTGAGTAAACGTACGCGTTCAGAGTGACCGATAAATACCGGCGCACCGATGGCCTGCTCTTTGGAAAGTGCCGTCACCTGATAGACGAGCCGCGCCTTATCAACGGCATTACGTACAGTGGTTGTTAGACGGTCCGGACTAAAAGGCTTTTCGATAAAGTCGAAAGCACCCTCGCGCATGGATTCAACGGCCATTCCAATATCACCGTGCCCGGTCATCACGATCACGGGCACCTGACGATTTTCGGCCAGTACACGACGCATGACACTCAATCCATCGTCATCGGGCAGATTGACATCGGTGACCAATACAAAGGGAAATTCAGGACGTTCGGCATGAAGAAATGCGCCAGCATTTACAAAACTGCGCACCTCAAAACCTTCCAGCATCAGCGCCTGGGCGCAACCACGGAGAATAGCTTCATCGTCCTCAATCAGACAAACTGTAACAACCAGATGATTTCCGGTGTGTATGCTCATGAATGGCTACCCGCATCCCGTAAATACAGCGTGAACTCCAACCCACCAGCCGGCAGATTGGCACAGGTGATTCTGCCACCAACCGAATCAACAATAAACCGTGTAATCGCCAATCCAAGACCCAGACCTTGTCCCGAAGGCTTGGTGGTATAAAAGGGTTCGAACAGTTTGTCGATTTGCGCATTGCTGATTCCAGGGCCATTATCACTGAAGTGGACAGTAACCTCTGATGGCGTGCGCTCCGCAACGATATCAATGTGCGCATCAGGCCGCCCACTCAAAGCATCAATGGCATTCGACAGCAAATTAACAAACACCTGCTCCAACTTGCCCCGCGAGCCAAAGACCTGCTCGTCCATGACGGAAATGTTCAAATTGATCGCCGCCTTTTCGACAAAGGGCTTCATGACCAGGAGCGCATTCTGGATCACAGACTTTAGCGGCACGGCCTCAATGCTCGTCGGATCATTGCGGTACAGGGTCTTTAGTTCTGAAAGGATGCTACCTGCCCGCGCAACCAGTTCGTTGATACTGTCGATGTTTTCAGTCACAACATCCAGACGGCCGGCATCAATGAGCTTCCGGGCATTCCCGGCATAGAGCTGGATCGCTGACAATGGCTGGCTCAATTCATGCGTAACACCTGCTGCCATCTGACCTAGCACCGCCATCTTTCCCGCCTGAACAGCCTCGTCCCGCGTCTGCCGCAAAACCGCTTCAGCGCGTTCTAGCTCGGAAATCTTCGCGGTTAATTCCATCGTACGCTCCGCTATCTTGGCATCGATATCCGCGTATAGCTGACGTTTTTCCTGCCGTTCTCGTCGACGAAAATAAATGTTCTGCGCTGTAATCAGCAAAAACCCCATCGCAAAACCAACAGCAAGCGCTGAAGCAACCGCATAATTCCGAGCTTCGCGGGTATCGTTGATCTGGGCAATCTGCCAGCCACGACTACCGAGCGGTACCGATTGCACCATTAGCCGGTTGCCGCCAAGAAGACTAACCGGCTGTTTGAGATCCATCTGTACCTGAAACCCCATATGATTGAGTGGCGATAGTGACTGCCCCGGAAACTGGCGGGTATTCGCAATACGCTCTAAAGCAGCCTCATCTAGGATGCGCGTCGTTTTGTAGCGATTCGCCGGGTCAGAAGACAAGATCACAACACCATCTTCGTTAATCACAACGAGATCATTCTTGGTTTCGGAAAGCGCTTTCTGAATCTCCGCAAGACCAATTTTGATGGTGATAACGCCCAGCAGGTCCTGATCCGATTTGATCGGATAGGCGATGTAATAACCGGCCTTGCCGGAGGCGATACCGACGCCGTAGAACTTACCGACACCCTGCCGGACGGCATCTATGTAATAGGGGCGAAACGCATAGTTGTCACCCACAAAACTATCCGGTTTATTCCAGTTACTCGAAACGATGGTCAGGCCATGTTCGTTCATGGTGTACACGGTCTCGGTGCCCAGAATCTGATTGATTCGTTCTAGGTAACGATTTGCTTCACCGAGTATGACTGATTTGTTGGCATGCTCCAGCGCGTTTCGGATCCGCCGATCCTGCGCGATGACCAGCGGTAATTCTTCATACTTCTGGAGCGTTGCATTAAGCGACAAGCTCAAACTCTCCAGATACTGGCGATTACGATCCACCTCGCGATCAATTTCCCGCGAGAACACGAATTGGTAGACCACATAACCGATCAAGACGCAGACAGCAATGATCAGCGCAAACAAGTAACGCGATTTGATCAAATGCGGCTTTGATGCAGAATGAAGAGACATACGTTAGAACAATGACGTCAGAGACAAAAGCATACGTTAAAAACAAGAACCCGGCTTCCGCCGGGCTCTCGTTGACACTAAACAACTAGCCGATCATACCAATGGCTCTTGGAAGCCACAGGCTAAGACCCGGCCAATAAGTGACGACAATCAGGAACACTAGCATGGTGAGCAGCCACGGCCATACCGCCACCGTGAGCTCGGTAATCCCCATCTTGGTAATCCCGGAGGCCACGTAGAGATTCAGCCCCACCGGCGGGTGACACATGCCCACTTCCATGTTCACCACCATCATGATGCCGAAGTGCACAGGATCAATGCCCAACTTCATAGCCACCGGGAACAGGATCGGCGAGAAGATCAGGACGATCGACGACGGTTCCATAAAGTTACCGGCCACCAGCAGGATGATGTTGACGAAGAGCAGGAAGGTAATGACGCCGAGCCCATTGCCCAGCAACCATTCCGCCATCGCCTGCGGGATGTTCTCATGCGTCATCAGGAACGAGAACAGCACAGCGTTCGTGATAATGTAGAGCAGCATGGCGCTCATGTTGGCCGATGACAGTAGCACCCGCGGCACATCCTTGAGGCCCATGTCTTTGTAGACAAAGACCGCAATGGTGAAGGCATAGACCGCACTGATCGCCGCAGCTTCGGTCGGGGTGAAAATCCCTGTGTAAATGCCGCCCATGACCACGACGATGAGCAACAGCCCCCAGATCGATTCCTTGAAAGACTTCATGCGCTGCACGAAGCTGGCTTTAGGCAAACGCGGATAGTCATTCTTGCGCGCCAGATACCAGGTGGTTAGACCCAGCATGGTGGCCAGCATCAACCCGGGTACCACGCCGGCCATGAACAGGGCACCGACCGAGGTGTTGGTCGAGACCGAGTACATCACCATGACAATAGACGGGGGGATCAGGATACCCAACGCACCTGAGGTGGTGATGATGCCGGCACCGAAGCGGTTCGGGAACCCGGCCTTGACCATCGCAGGCAACAGGATCGAGCCGATAGCGACCACCGTCGCCGGCGAGGAGCCGGAAACCGCCGCGAACAGCGCACAAGCCACAACGCCAGCGAGGCCAAGGCCGCCATAAAAATGGCCAACCATGTCAGAGGCAAACCGGATCATCCGTTTGGCCACCCCGCCATGAGTGAGGAAGTTACCCGCCAGAATAAAGAACGGAATCGCCATGATTTCGAACTTCTCGATGCCCGTAAACAGTTTGAGCGCCACCGATTCCAGTGGCACCTGGGTCAACGTAAACAGGAATGTCAGCACGGTGAGACCCAGCGCGATCGAAATCGGCATACCGGTCAACATGAGCACCGTGAGGATGCCGAAGATGATCAAGGTACTCATTTGGCACCCCCTTCCTTACTCTCGGAATCTTTATTTTTGTCGAGTTCCTTTGGATACAGACCTTCAGCGTTCTGGAACCAGGGCGTATCTTCAGGCTTGCTACCCGGGCCGACCATCGGATCATTTTCCGTGTCATCGTCCAGGCCCTCAACGTGGCCATGATCGACGTGCGGCAGCTCACCGGTTTTGTTGAACGAGACCAACACCTGCAGGAAGCGGAAGCACATCAGGCCTGAGCCCAGCGGTATCGCCGAATAGACAATCCATGTGGGCCACTCCAGATCGGGTGTAACCGGACCTTCGAAATGCTCACCGGTATCGATACCAAAATAGCTCAAGCTTGCATAGCGCAAGCCGTTCTCCATCACAAAGTGATAGCCGAGATAGGCAATAATCCCAGTAAATAGGGCGCCGGCCATGAGGCCAAAACTGATGAACCATTTGCGCTTCTCATCCGGCAGACGGTTAATCATCACATCAACACCAACGTGAATGCCCGTACGAACCCCATAAGCAGCCCCGAATTTGGCCATCCAGACGAACATGATGATGCAGAGCTCCTGAGCCCAGGCCATGCTGAACGATAGAATCCAATCCTGCAACCCGGGAATATCGAGTCCCGAAAGATAGCGATGAACCACCGCCGCAAAAATAATCAGGGTGGCACCACCCATTAAAAAAGTGATCAACCACTCTTCAAGCCGGTCGAGAAATCTCATAACAATCTCCAGAACAACCGCCCCAGAAACATGGGGCGGTTGTGATCTTCAAGGGCTAACCCTTATTTCTTTTTAGCAGCTGCCTTGCTCGGAGCAGCCAGGTCGGCATAAACCTGTTGCAGCAGCTCTGGCCCAATACGTGGCGCCATTTCCTTGTGAACCGGCAACAGGGCTTTCTTGAAGGCTTCACGCTCGGCCGGTGTCAGGTTGTAAACCGTTGTCTTGCCTGACTTCTTAACTTTTTCCAGATCCTGATCGTTCTGATGCTTGGCGATGCGGTTAGCAAAGTCCGTCGATTCCTTCATCGCTTTCTCTAGCTGCTCACGCACATCCGGCGGCAAACCATCCCAGAACTTCTTGTTCACGATGACCGCATAACCCAAGTAACCGTGCTCGGTCATTGCCAGGTGCTTCTGGACTTCGAACATCTTTTGGGTGTAGAGGTTAGAGATCGGGTTCTCCGTGCCATCCACCACACCAGTTTGCAGTGCCTGATACACCTCAGAGAACGGCAACACTTGCGGTAACGCACCTAAAGCACGCATCTGGGCTTCCAGCACCTTAGAGGACTGGATGCGCATTTTCTTACCCTTCAGATCTGTCGGCTGCTTGATCGGGGTGTTGGCCGAGAAGGACTTGAAACCGTTATCCCAGTAACCCAGGCCACGGATACCCTTCGGCTCGAGCTTTTTCAGGATGCTTTCACCGATTGGACCCTGAGTAATTTTATGCAGTTGATCATAGTTGTCGAAGATGTACGGCAGATCAAACATCTCGAACTCTTTCACGCCCAGCGGACCAAACTTGGCCAGCGATGGTGCCAGCATTTGGACGGCACCTAACTGCAGCGCTTCCATTTCTTCCTTGTCCTTATACAAGGTGCTGTTGGCATAGACCTCTACCTTGACCTTACCCTTGGTGTAGTCCTCAGCTTTTTTCTTGAAATACTCAGCGGCCAGACCCTTCGGGGTATCGTTCGCCACCACATGGCTGAACTTGATGACGATAGGCTGCTGCGCCATCGCCCAGGTAGAACAGGCCGCTAGCAGGGACACTGCCAGCAATTTCATCTTTTTCATTTCGACGCTCCTTTGGTTGGTGTGATGCGCTTTTTCGTCAATGCAGCTGTTTCGCTGTCATCACCATGTCTATAGCAATGGATATGCCAACTCCAGCGAAGCCGGCAACCCATTGTTACACAAGGAACTTTTGTAACAACTTGGTTAAAACACCCGGAAGGAACTCCGAAAACCCGGAATCAACAATCTTTTTTTCCGGTTTTCCAGAAAAACATGTTTGCTTGAGATCAATTACAGACATACTCCGGGTGCCATCAACCATTTAACCGTCGGCGCGGATTTCGCCAAGGCATCCTCTGTTGTCTGCGCCCACCCCAACTCTGCAACCCAGACCAGCACACCGTTCTGCCAAAAGGCCGGTAGCCTGGGGCGAACCCAGGGTGGGACGCCACGGGCCCGGAGCAATTCACTCACCGTATCGCGACACCGACCAATAGGCTGAAAGCGCTGTCCTTGACCGACTGGCGCCACCATCAAGCCATCGTTAAGTGCGGATACCTCGAGCTGGCCGTCGGGCCATGGCATCACACCCGTTCCTAACGGCTGGGCAGCAGGACAATCCTGCTGCATCGCAGGATCAACCCATAGACGATCACGCCAAATATGGATCCCGATCGTCCCCATGCGCACAAAAACTTCTGATCCTGGACGGGCAGACATCAATTGGGAAGAAAGCGTTTCCAGGCGGCTAGCCGCCGGAATCTGCCAGCCCGCATTCACCAGCGCCCAGCGGACAATGTTACGCACAACCGGTTCGGGCAAGGACTGCAAACGCAACACAGAGATGCAACCAGCCGTGTCACGACAGCCACTTGCATCCAGCGCTGCCAGCCGATCCAGCAGCGCCGACTGCTCATACATTTGTCCGGCCGTGCGCGCCAACACCTGAACGGCTCCGGGGAAAGCCTCGGTGATCGCCGGTAGCACACGATGCCGGATGTCGTTACGACGAAACCGTAAGTCGCGATTACTCTCATCCTCGATCCAATCAAAACCCTGTTGTTTTGCCCAGGCCAGGAGTTCAGCACGCGGGATATCAATCAAAGGTCTGAGCAATAATTGTTGCTCGAGTTGTCGGCGTTCAGGCGCCCCCGCAAGACCTCTGACACCTGCCCCGCGAAAAAGATTAAGCAACAGCGTTTCGGCACGGTCGTTCTGGTGATGCGCCAGACACAAGACATCCCCAGCGTACGCCCTGAAGGCCGCATAGCGGGCCTCACGGGCAACCCGCTCGGTACCTTTACCCGTCGGATCGGCCAGATCAACACGGGCAACGTGGCAGGCCACATCAAGCTTATCGCAGAGTGACTGGCAGAAATCTGCCCAATGGTCTGCGTTTGGCGACAATCCGTGGTGTACATGAATGGCAGCAAGGTAGAACGGCTGTTCCATCCGTAACCGGGCCAAGGCATGCAGTAGAACGACTGAATCCATACCGCCCGATAAGGCGATGTGGACACGAGCGCCCGCGCCAATCTCTGGCAACAATGATCGGCGTACCGCCGACAGGATCATGTCTTGACCGGTTGTCACGAACTCAACCGGATTGCCAAATCAAGCGCTCACTGTCTCGTAAGCACCGTAAGCCATCAGCCGGTCAATACGTCGACGCACCAAGGCATCGTGATCCAGATCTTTGACACGCCCCAAGGCCGTTTCAAGCGCCTGCTTCAGGTTTTTAGCCATGCCGACCACATCGCGATGGGCACCACCCGCTGTCTCTTCAACGACTTGGTCAATAAGACCTAGCTTCTTGAGACGACCTGCCGTAATCCCCATAATTTCGGCTGCTTCAGAGGCCTTTTCGGCACTTTTCCAGAGAATTGTGGCGCAGCCTTCCGGGGAGATAACCGAATAGGTGGAATGTTGCAACATCAGGACTTCATCGCCAACGGCAATGGCCAAGGCGCCGCCCGAACCGCCTTCACCGATGACGGTCACGATGACGGGCGTCTTTAGCTCGGCCATGACCAGCAAATTACGGCCGATGGCCTCAGACTGGCCACGCTCTTCGGCACCGATACCGGGATAGGCACCCGGCGTGTCAACGAAGGTAAACACAGGGAGACCGAATTTTTCAGCCAGTTTCATCAGGCGCAATGCCTTACGATAGCCTTCGGGACGCGGCATCCCGAAGTTTCGGTAAATTTTTTCCTTGGTGTCGCGACCTTTCTGATGGCCAATCACCACACAGGGCTCACCATTCAGGCGTGCCAAGCCACCAATAATGGCCGTGTCATCAGCGAATGCACGGTCACCGTGAAGCTCGTGAAAATCCGTAAAGATATTCTGGATGTAATCGAGGGTATACGGGCGCTGCGGATGACGGGCAACCTGAGCGCTCTGCCAAGGCGTTAACTTGGCATAGATTTCGTTCGAAAGAACACGGCCTTTTTCCGCCAGACGCTCAACTTCTTCCGAGATATCAACGCCAGATTCTTCCTGCATCACGCGCAGCTCTTCGATCTTGGCTTCCAGTTCGGCAATAGGCTGCTCGAAGTCGAGAAAGGTTGTTTTCATCGGCGATATTTCCTGAATGCTTGACGTTGCCTTCTATTCTAACAGAGGCGGTCCGAATGCTACGGTTACGACTGCCCATCAGCGACGAAGGGGTTGTCCATGCGTTCATCGCCAAAGGTGGACATCGGCCCATGGCCAGGAATAAATCGTACATCGTCTCCGAGAGGAAACAATTTCTCCCGAATCGAGCGAATAAGATCTTGGTGATTTCCTTTAGGGAAGTCGGTGCGACCAATCGATTGCTGAAAAAGCACATCGCCAACCAGAGCCAAGCGCGATGGTTCGTGGTGGAAACAGACATGACCCGGCGTATGGCCCGGGGTATGTATGACGTCAAGCGTTTCACCACCTACCGTGACCGTATCCCCATCCTGCAACCAGCGATCCGGTTCAAACGCATCTGCATGAGGAAAACCAAACTGTTTGGATTGCATGGGCATACCCTGTATCCAGAATGCATCTTCTTTATGCGGACCTTCGATCGGCACATGATGGCGGTTGGCCAGTGCCGCAGCAGCACCCGCATGATCAATATGGCCATGCGTTATTAGAATTTTTTCGAGAATAATACCCCGACGATTCAACTCCGCCTCGATCCGGTCGATGTCACCTCCGGGATCAACGACTGCACCCCGTTTATTAAGGGACGACCAGATCAAAGTGCAATTCTGGGCAAATCCCGTAACAGGCACAATAGCGAACTCTAAGTGTGACATCATCGATCATCCGGTGTTCATGGCAAAATATCGTACTGTCATTATTCTGCCACGCCAAAGCGGAAGTGGCGCAACCAAACCCAGACCCTAGGACCACCCATGCCGTTGAGCACGCTTCCCAACATTGATTCGCCTTTCGCCTGGGCCGCTTTGTTTATCTTTGTGACAGCTTCGCTGGGTGCTGATTTCATGGCGTTGCGCCAACAAGGCAATCGCGTCATAGGCTTCAAGGAGGCACTGCGCTGGTCCCTCGTGTGGATCGGACTGGCCATGGTGTTCTGTGGTGCCCTCTGGTTGTCTCTGGACTTCACCGATGGGCGCATGATGGCCAATGTAAAGGCCGGCGAGTTTCTGACGGGTTATCTGATCGAGAAATCACTCTCAGTAGACAATCTATTTGTCTTCCTGATGCTATTTACCACCTTCAAGGTGCCGTTGCCACAGCAGAAAAAAGCACTGATGATTGGCATTATCGCTGCTATCGTTCTGCGCATTCTGTTGATTCTGGTAGGCGCTTGGCTAATCAGCCGTTTTAGCTGGATCATGTACATATTTGGCCTGTTCCTACTCTACACCGGTGTCAAAATGGTCATTGCCGATGAAGAGGAACCGGATCTCCAGAATAACCGTCTGCTGAAGTGGATGAAAAACCATCTGACAATCTC
>JACCDW011466375.1_pt1 | contig 11553 bp, 10 predicted proteins | sample 7449781 | NCBI WGS metagenome assembly JACCDW01 (sample SAMN15323449, study PRJNA562643) | freshwater metagenome | isolation source: river surface water | place: USA:Blue River Watershed | collected 2017-08-18
GGCGATAAATGGCGTATGGCAATCAAGGTTGCCGCAGCATCATTTTTGAGTTGCTTATTGATTAACTGAACCAATAGGGCCGATTTTTCCTCACCAGGAACGAAATCCAGTGCGCGGAAATAGCGTAATTTTTCGTTCAAAGGCTTAGCCTCTTGTAAGTATTGAAACAAGTAAGTATTTGCCATCGAAGTTCTAGCCCGGAAAATAATATCGCGGAATGCCGGTGAATCAGCCGGCTTTAAGGCTAAGTAAGCAGCTAAGCGGGCATCCCATGTTCGGTCTGCGCCGATGCCTAATGCCTCTAAATACCAACGGTCATTGCCGTTATGTTGGCTAGCTAATGCAGCCCATATGGCATCTGCTTCGGTATTTTTTACATGGTGTAGCGCTATGGCTAATTCACGTTTTACCTGAAAATCTGCATCTTTTACTACCCGTTGAGCCATCGCCTTCCATGCATCGAAAGGACGCATTTTCATCGCTCGAATAGCCATCATACGCCATTCAGCGGACGGATTCGATAAGGCTTTATCCATGTAACTTAACCCGTCAGGACTTTGGGCTAGCAACCAGAATAAACGCGCTTTTAAACGGAGATTGTTTTCGTTTTGGTAGACAGAGGCTATGTCTTTTAATGCCTTGTCACCAAAACCTTGGAGTGCCTTGTATCCTAAATACCGCGTTGCAAGATTTGGATTAAATAAAGCTGTAATGGCCCCCATGGTTGTACCTAAGTGTAGCTTTTTGATGAGATAAGGGGTGTTTTTGGGAGCGATTCGGTAGATGCGACCTTTGTTTTGGTCGCCCGCTTGATGGCCTCCTACACCGGGATCATACCAGTCGGCAATGAAAATAGATCCATCGGGTGCCACCGTGACATCAGCAGGTCGAAACCACTGGTCTTTTACGCCTTCTACGAGATTGATGATACTTGCCGTATAGCCCGCACCGTGCGCTTTTGTCGGATAGGAGCGTACAACATTAGGTCCTGCATCGGCATGAATGATTTGATTTTGGAATTTTGCTGGCAGTAATTGACCCTCATAAACGAGAATGCCCGTTGGGGAACCTGAACCCGTTTGCAACATATTGGGTACTACGCCTGGATCGTTTAAATGCCAATGTTGGAAGGGGATTTCGGATTCCATGTTGGTACGTTTCACCGACCAGCCTTCACCCGTCATTTCATCCGTATAACCATAGTTTCCATGTTCGAAAACGGAATTAATCCGAACGCCTTTGTTCCCATCGTCGTCATTATCCGATTGCCACATGGCACCATAAGAATCCACAGCCACTTCGAAATTGTTACGGAAGTTATGGCCTAAACATTCCACTTGCGTGCCATCTACATTGCAACGGAAGACCATGCCTTGTTTGTATTTATTGGGCCCAATAATGTCGCCATCTTGGTCTAATACAGGATTTCCTTTGGCGTCCAATAATTGTTTTCCCTCATTGCCGAAATTGAAATATAATTTTCCATCAGGCCCAAAGGTAAATGCGTGTGCTCCATGATCATGCTGGTCTCCGCCGATTCCCTGAAACATAATTTCTTTACGGTCCGCCTTGTCATCATGATTATCATCGAAAAAACGCCAGATATACGGACTTTGTGCCACGATGACCATGCTATCCAATACAGCGATTCCGAGCGGCGCATTGATTTCTGGCGATTGATAAAATAGTTTTTGCTTGTCAGCCCGACCATCGCCGTTGGTGTCTTCTAATATGATGATGCGATCTCCCGCGGGATTTGTGGGATTGCCTGCAATGGCTGGTCGGTAGTTAAATGCCTCCGTTATCCAAACGCGCCCTTTGGAATCGATGTCCATGTTGGTGGGATTCTTCAGCATGGGTTCTGTCGCAAACGTCGTAATTTCCAGATCGGGGTCGATTTGTAATCCTGCTAATGCGTTTCCTGCCTCATGTTTTTGCGATTCTGTTAATGAATCTAAAAGTGCCTGGCCCCAGCGTTGGTGTTCGTTTTTTTGGAAAGATGAGATACCTAAGTAAGCCAAAAGGCATAATGAACCGATAATGGACAATCGTCCGCGGAAAGAATTTTTCATGTGATGATAATAGGTTTAGCAAGACGCTTTGTTGTAAAGGTCCTTTAATTCGGCAAAAAATGCAAATTTATCGCTTGATGAATTCGTTCAATTTAGCGCGAAAATTCAGATAGGCTAAAAGGCTTTTGGGGCTTAATAAATTTGTTTTTAAATAGCTCTTCCATGCCTTGGAGGTACGGGGTGGGTTCAATAAGGTTGCCCGACTAAAATAGAAGGCTTTTTTGTGGAACTTGGATTTGTTTTCTAGGCAATCCATGCGCATCAAATAATAGGCCTGTAGGATGGGTTTGATCAGGTAATTGTATTTGAATTTCGTATGGGCATTAATGCTCGCATACATGAAAATACGGTTTTTGATAAAGGCATCCGAATATACGTGGTCGGTCATACTGATTCCGCCTTCATTTTTTCGATAAACCGACATGACCTCAGGTAGAAAGCCAATAGGCCCTTGTTCGGCTAAAATAACGTACAAGGGGATATCACCACTTTTTGAGTGTAGAAACCATTCGGGTAGGGGATGCGCAAATTTCCGACGCATCATCACCGCAGCCGTGGCCATAAACCATGTTTCTTTTTCTACGAGAAAGTCGGCAGATTCAATCCAAGGTTTTTGGTCCGGCGAATTGATTAATTGGGGTGCCCGATTGCTACCGTCTTCGAAAATGATTTCAGCATTGTGAAAACAAGCGGATGCATTAGGATGCTGGTCTAAAAAGTCAACTTGGCGTTGTAATTTTAAGGGATCGGTCCAGTAGTCGTCACCTTCAATGTGTACGATGTACTCGGCTTGGCAATTAAAAAAACAATGGAGAAAATTATGCTTAGCTCCGATGTTTTCGGGACGTATATAGGCCTTGATTTTTTCAGGATACTTTTCAGCATATTCTCGGACAATGTCCGCAGTTCCATCGGGAGAATGATCTTCGCCGATGATGATTTCAAAGTCAAAATTTACTTGCTGTTCCAAGATTGCATCCAAACTTGTGCGAATATAGGCTTCATGTTTGTAAGTAATGAAGCAAACACTCACTTTGGGATTGCTGGGCGTTTGAGAACCTGGAAAAAGGTGTTTATCGTAATGCGAAAAATTCATTCTTATTATTCCATTTCGGCATAACCTACGCCCGTTTGACCAAAATGATTTCCGTTATAGAACATGATTTTCTTGCCCTTGTGCTGAATGACAAGCGGATATTCAATCATGGTGTAATCCCAATCTGTTGAGTTTTCGCTCACATCGATGCCTACTTGTTCATCGAAACGCGTCCAATGAATTCCGTCGTGGGATTCAGCATAGTAAATGCGGTAAGAGCGGTCACGGTTTGTCCGGTAATCTGTTATTGCTCTAGCAGAAAACCACATTTTATACAGGCCGTTTTCAATGATGACGCTAGGTCTCGAAATGCCACCTTCTACTTCGTCCCGGTAATCGATGGCCACCTGACCCTTACGATCCCAATGGATTCCATCCATTGATTCGGCATATTTAATGTGGTAACAAGGCTCCATGAGTCCTTGATCCTCCAACCAATGCGTACAGTTTAAGTACCAAGCTTTGTATTTTCCATCATCGAATAAAAAGCAGGCAGATCCATTAAAATAGGGCTCTGTTGCGCTTGTACTAATGATGGGTCCGTTGAATTTTTTGGTAAAATGGGTGCCATCTATGGAGCTTGCAATCCCTAGGGCATTGTGGTAAGGAATCGTATTTCGAACGGTCCAGCCGATGTAATATAGCCATTTTTCGTCGCCATGCTGCATAAACCAGGTTGGCATAATACCGCAATCGTCGAAAGTTCCGGGTACTCCTAAATCCAAGATGGGTTCAGGGTGCACGTAGAGTATATTGGAAAGATTGTTTGCATCTAAGTCGATGAACGAAGCCTGACAGCGTCCTTTTTCATCGCGCGCAGAATAGTAGAGTCTGATTTTGTCTTCGTAGGACGTGTCTGCACAAACGACATGTGCATAGCCTCTTTGATTCCAGGTTGATTTGCCATCTGGGCAAAACAACAAACCTTTCTTAATCCACTGCATATTTTTGGACGTGGCGTTTGAATACCACGTCCAAAGATACGAGCATTTATCGAATTGTAGAGAATGTCGTTGGGCTCATGTAGATAGATTCTACTTTCTCAACGATTTTTCCGTCTTTTTCTGAGGCTTCTTTTACCGCAATCCATTTCGGATCTAAGCGGAAAGCATCAAAACTTGCTTTGCCAGCGGCTTCGCTCTTATGAGCCAAGAAATACAATAATTTGCTTTGCGAACCGTCTTTTGGAAGGGTTGTAAAGTAGGCTATGTTTTCCATGCCATGCTTTTTGAATAGCTTCGTTGTATGATCACGAAAACGAGCTAAAACATTCGGTAATTTGTCTGGTGCTGCTGTGTAGGTTCGCATCTCAAAAGTGCGGTCAACATCTGCACTTGACGGCTTGATTTTCGGGCTGAAATCTGTCGCTTGCATGAAGATGCTTGTTACTTTTGCGACGATTTTACCGCTTTCTTCTGATTTTTTCGCTACCTCCTTCCACTCGGGATCTTTTCCAAAATGACTCCAAGAGCTATCACGCGCCGCTTGACTTGGGTAGGATAAAATGTAATATAAAGCGTTTTCTGTATTGTTGTTCGGAATCCAATAGCCCACATTTGTCATGCCATGTTTTTCGAAAATTTTTGTTGTGTGGTTGGTAAATCGTTGAATAAGTGCATCTAATCTGCCAGGGTGGCAATAATAAATGCGCATTTCATAATAACGAGTATCGGGTTTCTTCGCGAAACCGAAGAAGGAAATGCTTAACAAGCAAAATAGTATTAGGTTTTTCATAGGTATAATTGATAAAAAGCGAATGTAGTAGAATTTGAATGGATTGATATCCTGATTGTATATTATTTATGCGGGTCCCAGGCGTTTACTCATTACATGGTGTAAATATGAAAATATCATTTCTGGTTTTAGGGTGCGCCAATGAGGTACTTGCAGATTTCCTCCAAAATTGATGTAATAATCCACATGGTATTTCGCCCATTCTTTTTCAACGAATTCTGCGAAATGAAGACCAACGATCCAACCGTCTTCAACTTCTTCGAACCATTCGGCGTAATAATCATCTTCATAGCTTCCGTGAAAATTGAAGACATTTTCGCCTACCAGAATAAAATACTTGATTCCCGCGGCTAACAGATGGTCGATAACTTGGCGTTTCAACAACATGATGTCATTGTGCAGGGTATCATTCCATTCCCCAAACAATTCAATAATGCTGTATGTTAGTTGATAATCAGTAAAAAGAATCTTGCAATAAAGTGTTTCGGAATCGATCTCATCCCAAAGAGGATGAATGTAATACCCATAAATGTCATTTTCGTATTCCGTTTGCGAATAGGCCCGACCATAAAATGGGGATTTGCGATCATGCGCCGCGTTGTAAATAGATTCCCATTGGAAGGATGGCTCGATTTCTTGCATGCCTCAAAATAAACCAAAAAGGCCTGCCGAAGCAAGCCTTTTTGATAAAGGTAGAGCGAATATTATTTCAATTTCGCGCCTTGAAAAACACCATTTCCATCGAATTCCACTTTGTAGGCTTTGTTTCCTACGGCGATGAATACTTCATATTCCTTAATCGTCGTATCAGCTGAAACGGATTGTGCTTTGGTGAAGTTCCAACCCACATAGTTTGTATTCAGGTAGGTGATTACCGCGGCGGGTAATTGTGCTTGGGTAATTTCAGCAACCGTGAAATTCGGTAAGCTTGGATTGTCTTTTGGTCCTTTTCCTGCATTTTGGATTATATTGAAATCCTTATCGAACATGTAAGTTTGAACAGATGTTCCTACTGTTACGACAACATGGTAATGGATTGTTACATTGTCTGCCGAGATACTAAGCGCATTTTTTAGCACCCATCCGGCTGCATTTGTATTCAAATACGTAACAATTGCTGTTGGAAGTGTTGTTAGGTCCGACTTACTAATTTCGGGTTTTGCAGGGATTTCTTTGCTTGATAAGACTTTACCCGTAGCGTCTATATCTAAATCATATTCAATTCCAGCTTTCTCAGCGTGAATGTGATAAATTGTTGCGCCAGATGCATCGACTTTGGCCATCGCACGCTTGAAGGTATACCCATTAAGTGCTGTTTGAACGCCTACTGGTAAATCAGTCAGGACTAACCCAGTTACTGTGGGACCATGGCTACCTTTTTTGCCTCCTCCTTTTGGACCTCCGGGCATGCCCGTTGTTTGTGAGACAAATGCACCTTTATCATCAAAAATCACAGAGTAAAAATCAGTTTTGTATTTTAATTCCACACGATAGCCTGTCGGTGCACCCGTTGTCTTTTGGGACGCGTGTAACATGACGTAACCTGGGAAATTAGTCGACAAATAGGTTAAAACACTTGCCGGTAGCGCTATGGAGTCAATTTTTGAAAAAGCTTCCCGAATACTACCTTTTGAAGTAATGACAACTTGCGCTTCGCTTGTCGCTGTTGTCACATCCGCGACATACAAGGCATTGGGCTGTAGAATCGAATAGGCTACTTGTGCAGATGGGTAAGTCTGTTTAATGGTTGATTGCACAGCTTGTGGCACATTGGCTGTGTTGGTCGCTTGAAAGCCTTGTGGGGCAATTTCATTTTCCTGCGTGCAAGACGATAACATTGCGGTACTCGCCAAGGCGAAAAGAATTAACTTTCTCATAGATCTAAAATTTAAAGTTTAACACGTATTGAACGCGTAGTCCCGTCCAATCGTATGCAAAGATGATTTGAAAACGATAAGACCAGTACATGCAATCGACGAAAAGACCTATCAAGGCTACGAATTCTAAACTGAGGTATAAAAATATAGTACCTTGTATTGCATAGTACTATTTATGTTGTATGTTTGTGTTATGAAAAATCGTCTTAGAACACTCATCGTACTTTCAGTGCTGCTAGTTTCCTCGCAAACTATGTTTGGTTTAGGCTTACCTCAAAGACTCTATCCTGCAAAAGTGATCAAGAAATCAATCCAAGTGCTTGTTCGTAAAGTATCGCGTTAATTCTTAAAAATTCTCTTAATTTTGGGTTTCATTCGATCAGCCCATGTCCATAGCTTTTATTTCTTGGGACCCTAATCCCGTTATTGTTGACCTTTTCGGTTTTCCGATTCGTTGGTATGGCTTCTTCTTTGCCATGGCTTTTCTCGCCGGCTTTCGTGTTGTGAATTACATGTTCAAAAAGGAGGGACGCAGTACGGAACAAGCGGACCAACTCTTGATGTACACGATGGTGGCTACGATTGTAGGGGCCCGTGCTGGACATTATTTCTTCTATGAATTCCCTTTATTACAGGCTGATCCGCTTCGTTTTTTCTTGCAGATGATTACACCTCCGTTTTCGGGCTTGGCCTCGCATGGCGCTGCAATCGGACTCTTTATTGCTTTTTATCTTTTCGCACGTAAAAATGCAGGCATGTCCTATCTCTACATTACCGATCGAATTGTGCCAGCAGTAGCATTGGCAGGCTTTTTTATTCGCATGGGGAATTTGATGAATTCAGAAATCATTGGGAAGCCCACGGAATTGCCTTGGGGATTTAAGTTTTTGAGAGACACCGAATTTAATCCCTATGGCGACCCCAATTTGGTTTTAGCGCGTCATCCATCCCAATTGTATGAAGCACTTTCTTGCTTACTTATTTTTGCTTTGCTGATGTGGTTTTGGTCAAAGAAAAAGAAGAGTACACAAGAGGGCTTGATGACAGGCTCTTTTATGATCGTGCTATTTACCCTGCGATTTTTTTATGAATTCTTAAAAGAAAATCAGAGTGCTTTCGAGAATAATTTAACCTTGAATATGGGTCAAATACTTTCGATACCTGCTGTTCTTTTTGGTGTCATCGTACTCGCGTATTCGTATAAAAAGGCGAAACCCTAATAATCGGCAAGTGCGCTAACAAGATCTTCTATATCGTGTAATTGCATGCATGCAGGTAGGATTGCCTTACAAATTGCAGGGGCATTCGGATCCGGATAGGCAAATTGGTTGCACAAAAATCCATGAAATTTTAAGTAGTCAAATAGCTTCGTGTCTGCCGAGCTAAATGCCGGGTAATTTTTGACAATGCTAACGTGTTGGGCATTTTGCGTGAATACTTGAGCCAGTTCTTGCGATATACTTTTTCGTTCATCGTAGGCTTCTTGTGCATGGAGACATGCATAGACATAAGCCGGATTTGCCGGGGATCCTCCTACCCAAAATGGGTCTTTTTTAATCTCCGCTATATCCACTTTTCTACCTAAAATAATCCCTGCAGGAATACCAAAGGCTTTCGATAAGGAACCCGTTTGAATCAAATTTGCCGGTGTATCTAGGTGTGTTGATACGATTCCTAATCGATGCGATTCATCTACAATCAAGGTCTGTTCTGCGGATAAATGCTGCTCAAATCCAGTGAGAAATTCTTCCACCCAGGGAGCTCCAATTCCATCCATGCAGAGAATTTGGGTGTCTTTTTTCCAATCCACGAAGGCGCCTGTAGAAGGTTTGTGCGGATAACGCCACAATGCCGGATGCGTTTTGGGTGCTAAAGAGATGCTTGCATGCGGATGTTTTTGTTGGATGTATTGCATGGCCGTTTGCCCAGCAAGTAATCCCGAACTACACAAGGCCGCTGCTTCTACTTGAAAGCGTTTAGCCAAAACATCTTCTAAACTTTCCCAAACGTCCATTCGGTAATTATTCAAACGAGAACTGCCCCAGTTTTGACTGAAAATTTGTATTCCCTCGCGTAATTTTTCTTGAAAGAGAGGATGCGTGCCTATGTTCAGGTAATTTGTTCCGCCTATCCAACGATATTCCTTCCCCTCGAAAGAAACGAGGCGCTCCGGGATTTGGTTTTGATGGATCTGATAGGACATGTCTAAGGAATTAATTCAGCTCCGGTTCCATGTGCCTTGGCATAATGCACCTTGCCGTATTCGATCGTGATGCCTTTGGAGATTTTATCGTCTACCAGCAAGCACCCATCCATGTCTACGTAATCCAATAAGGGTAATAATTGCGCGATGGCCGAACAACCGATGGTTGATTCCGTCATGCAGCCTACCATGACTTTGAGCCCAAGGCTTTTGGCTTGTTTGATCATGCGAAGCGCAGGTGTAAGTCCGCCGCATTTCATGAGCTTGATGTTGACTCCGTGAAAATAGCCCACACATTTTGCCACATCTGCCTCCAATATGCAGGATTCATCTGCGATTATTGGTAAGACAGATTCTTCGTAAACGCGTTTCATACCCGCCCAATTGTCAGCTTTTAAGGGTTGTTCAATGAATTCTACCCCCAGTTTTTTCAATTCCGGTGCGAAATAAATCGTTTGTTCTGGTGTCCAAGCTGTATTGGCATCGACACGAAAAACGGCGTCGGTTTCTTTCCGCAAGGCCTCAATAATTTCCAGGTCTTGGTCGGTGCCCAACTTAATTTTATACAACGGAAAAGGCATTTCGCGCATTTTGGCAACCATGGTCTCCACGGTATCAATGCCTATCGTATAATCCGTGATGGGATTTTTAGCGGTATCTAATTCCCAGATTTCATGCAAGGATTTATTGTGTGTTTTTCCCCAAAGATCCCAGTAGGCCACATCCAAGGCACATAAAGCAAATGGATGATCATCCAATAAGTTTTTAGACAGCATTTTCCAGAAATCTGTTGGATGCGGTAGGATGTCGCTCGGTAATAAATGACGAATGCTCTCCACCTGTGCCACCATTTTTTCCATGGTGATGCCGTAATAGGGGGTTTCTGTTGCTTCTCCAAATCCGCTTTTGCCATGCCAGCTCAATTCCACGATGAGGGTTGGCTGAACGTCACGCGATTCGTGTGTGATCGTAAAGGTGTGCTTAAGTGGCAGATCGAATTGATGAAGCTTCAGTTCCATACATCGTTATTTGAGTGGAATAAAGGGGAGTTTGGTGTCTTTTTGGCCTGCTTTTTGCCAAACTAAGCCATCTGCTTTTGACCAATTGATCAAATCGCCTGATCCATTGTGTGCTACGGTTTCACCGTTTTCCACGGGAATCCATTGGTCTAATTCTGCTGATGGTTTTGGTAAGAATTTGATTTCTTTCTCTGCGTATTCTGGGAATTCTCCGGATACCCAAGGTAAGAAATAGACCCAGAAACATGTCAATGTAGAAATTGGATTGCCAGGAAATGCAAAGACCACTTTTCCATCGGGGCGCGTGGCGACCAACATCGGTTTGCCTGGTTTTTGTGCAATCTTATGAAATATTGTCTCGAATCCTGCCTCTGTTAAAACCGAAGGAATCAAGTCTTTTTTTCCAGCAGAAACACCGCCTGAAAGTAAGATGATGTCATTTGACTCCAATACCTTATCGATGTTGGCCTTAATTTTTTCTGCCGAATCTGGTAAATGACTAGAGTTCGCTTTAAAGCCTTTCGACAACAAAACGGATTTCATCATCATCACATTCGATGAACGAATTTGATGCACGGCTGGTGTTTCATGCAGTCCTACGATTTCATCGCCGGTTGAGAAAATATGCACATGCGGTTTCGATTCTACTTCAATATGTGCTTTCCCGACGGTTGCCGCGATGGCAATTTCTACGGGTCCGATTTTAGTGCGTTTTTTAACTAAAATCGTGCCTTCTTGGGCATCCATTCCTTGTGTATGAATAAATTGACCTTTTGTTAAGGGAGTTTTTCCAATGTAGGATGCGATTTTTTTCTTGATACTAAGATCTTCTATCTTGATGATAGCTTCAGTGCCTTTGGGAGCCGTTGCACCTGTCATAATTTCCATCGCGCCATCGATTTTTTTGATGGCTTTTACGGGCTCTCCAGCATATAAAATACCCTCAATTTTCCAGGTAGGTGCGGTGATATCTTTCACGGCAATACCATCCATCATCACACGGTCAAAGGGAGGGAAATCACGGTCGGCAACAATTTTTTCAGCCAAATTCATGCCCAAAGTTTTAGCTAAAGGTAATTTTTCAGTCCGGAATGGAATGGTGATATTTTTTAAGAGGGCAATTGCTTCAATAGGACTGATCATGTTTGTTGTTTTACGTATTTGTTAAATTTCGCTATTTTTTACTAATTCTCCCGTATTTTTGTTTTCTAAATTTCAAATCAGCTATGTCGATCGACTTTTCTCACTTGCAATCTGATGGCACGCCTGGCATGGTGGATGTTAGTTCAAAAAATGAAACGGTGCGCGAAGCAAAAGCGCAGTCTATCGTGTTTTTAGGTGCGGAAATTGTCCAACATTTCGATGCGGCTGGTTGGCAAAATAAGAAAGGAAGTATCCTGCGAACGGCTGTTATTGCCGGAACGATGGCTGCCAAAAAGACGTCAGATTTGATTCCCCTCTGTCATCCCCTCGGATTGGATTCCTGTAAATTTGAAACAGAAGTTTTAGCGGATCAAATTGTTATTACTTGCATCTGTCGGCTTGAAGCGAA
>JACCDW010386229.1_pt1 | contig 11552 bp, 10 predicted proteins | sample 7449781 | NCBI WGS metagenome assembly JACCDW01 (sample SAMN15323449, study PRJNA562643) | freshwater metagenome | isolation source: river surface water | place: USA:Blue River Watershed | collected 2017-08-18
CCAGTCCAAGTCCACTTAATACATCGGTACTCTATGGTTGCCGCCAAGAGAAAGGCGATCACGGAAATGCCCAAACAATTACAATACTACAAAATATCACAAATACTGTGACAACGGCTGCCGCAACGAATGCTAACAGCCAGTCTTTCATTGCTGTGGAGGGTTCATCATGGTACTCAACAAACCTCTTGTGTAATAAGAAGGTTGAGGGCCAGGTGTTGTTCCAGTCAATAAACCACTCATTGCTTTTTCAGCAGCCTGTCTGCGAATCAATGCTTGCAACTTATCAGCGCCATAACCTGCGGCAGCAATAGGGATTGAATACTTCAGCGTTTCTGGGCTACCAACACCAAAGCCAACAGCACCACCAGTAATCAATTGGCTACGCTGTGGATTGAATTTAGCCATTAGTGTCAACAATGGGTCTAATGAACTTCCCTTTGCTACTGCTTTAATTGCATTCTGTTCATCTTTGGAAAACAGATTCATCTTGTTCTTGTTAGAAGCAAGACTGATAAATCCTTGGCGAATCAACTCACTCTCAGAAGCACTTGGATTCAATGCTTTTGTTTCAGCAACATCCAAAATGTTTTCCAGAGTAGATGCGCGACTTGCATTTCTAAAGTCTTTACGAGCTTCCATGATTGTCTTAACAGCGACATCAATTCCACCAGCACCAGACACAACATCTTTTGGAGATAAAGTTGAAACATGGTCATCAATACTGTCAACCATTTCACTTGCAAGTCTACGAATGTTCTTATCTGGATTGCCTTTCAGATTATTTGCCAACCTACGCATTTGCTCAACATTATCAAATGTGATATCGCCACGCTGTAGTATGCTTTCATACTTGTTCAAGATGTTAGCAATAGGTGCGGCATTTTCTGGAATGTAATCAGCAGAATCTAATCGTGCTTTTACTTTGTCTACCAAACTCGTAGCATTCTTCCCTGACAACTCAATGCCTTGATCGCTTACCTTTGTATAGGCACGAGTTGCTTTCTGTTGAACATCAGCCATAGTTGCTGTAGGTTGCTTGCCAGATGCAATGCGTCCTGCTATATCCCCAGAGGCTTTACCAACAGCACCAGAAATGCCCAAAGCGGCAATCGTTGCAGCTAAGTCACTACCAGTAATCTCTTTAGTGGTTTCTGCAACAGGTTGAGCAACCATAGGAGCAGCAGTAGCGGCAGGAAGTTGCCGCACCAAATCAGCACCAAAAATTGTTTTTGGAGCAGTTGCCGCCATACCACCAGCGGAAACCAATCCTTGCATACCCGCTTGAGCGGCTCGTTCAGCAGTTGTTTCAGGCTCTGGCACACCAAGTTGGGTCAAAGCCTTGCCTTGCTCTTTAGACAAATAAGGCGCTCTTTTCTCTGATCCAACAATGTTTGCACCAACATTGTATGCACCGCTTAAAAAGTCTGTAACTATGTTTGCAGGAGCAGAAGCACCAGTAACCACAGCACGAGTAGCCAAACCAAGTTGTCTGCGAAGCATATCTCCTAAACTTTGCTCTTTAGGAGCTTCAGCAGTAGGTGCAACAGGAGTAGCTGTTGTCGGCTGTACAGCAACTTGTTGTACTTGTGCCTCACCCAAACTAGCTTTAATTTTTGCTAAAGCGGCTTCGTTTGATAAGCCATCAGGCAATTCATACGATACGCCTTTGTATTCATAAACAGTCGCCATGATGCTTACCTTTAGTCCAGTTTAATAGGGTTTTGTGCAGTACCAGCTTTAGGGCCGTAGTAAGGTTCTATACCTTGTGATACACGACGACTATCAATACGCTTCTGAGCATTCTCTTTAGCTTTTGCAGTTGATTTAGAGAAGTTACTAAGAGCTTCAAGAGTAGTCTTCGTATCATTGCCACCAAAAGCGGCAACAAGCTCGTTTGCAAAGCGTAAAACGTCTTTGTCAGTCTGAACACCTTTAGCGGCATCAGTCTTCAAGTTGGTAGCCTCTTGAACAGCTCGCTGCAAAGCAGCATAGTTTCGGCTCTCAGGAGAAGAATTACCAGCTGCATTTTGTGCTTGATAGCGCAGATTGTTAACTGGGCCTAATTCAATAGGAGGTTTACCAGTTTTAGGATCAATAGTAAGTGATGCAATTGCTGGCGCTAAAGAGGACTCCCTTGCAGACAATGAATCAACTAATTCAAGTTCTTTATCTTCTTCTTTTTGCAATGAAGGAGCTAAAACTTTCGGGCCTTTAAGAGATGCTGTTAACGCTCTCAATTCTCTTGCAGAATCTGCTCTCATTTGAGCAATTTGCAAGGCTGTAGCACCAGCCATACGAGCCGCTTCAAGTTTCGCGTCAGCCGCAACCTTAGCCGCATCAATTCTTGCTTGATTAGCAAGTTGTGCTGATTCAGTTCTAGCCACATTAGCCGCAGCTTTGTCTGCCGAAGCCTGTAAAGCCGCTAAAACTTTATCTGGTGAACCATATTTGGTAACAACAGCAAGAACATCATCTTGCGAAGCACCTTGCGGAAGTTTAGACAACTCGTCACGAAGTTGCTCTTCTTGTCTGATAGACAATTGAGTTTTAGCCGCTTGAGCCAAAGATGATTGCTGTGCAGCTTGTCGTTGTTGAACTAAAGCCATTTCACTCTGAGCTTGACGAGCATACTGAGCCAAAGCCATAGCACCCTGTTGGTCACCAGCTTGTGCCAACATCTGAGCGCCTTTGAGAATCGACTCAGGATTGCTTTGATCGATCTGTTGAGCAATAGCATTACGAGCGCTGATTAAACGCAATTGAGGGTCTTCTACACCCATAGCACCACCTATGGCAGTGCCAAGTTGTTTAGCGCCACCATAAGTTAGTGCCGCACCACGAGAAGCAGGGTCTAGTTGAGCAAGGGCAACCCCCTCATTCAAAGCGCCCATTCTCTGTTGTTCCCCATACATTTGTGGGGTGATTCCAAAAAGACTTCCTACGATATCTGCCATGATGAATCCTTAAGAGAATAAGCCGCCAAATGCTTGTCCAAATGTAGGAGAAGCACCTAGTCCACCTAGTAATGTTGCATAAGGGTTAGTTGTTGCCGCATTACCAGTAGCCAAACGAGTACTGAACTCAGCACCTGATAAGCCTAAACGACCAACATTAGCACCTGCTTGAGCCGCTTGTTGACCAAGAGCCGCACCCATTGTCAAAGGTTGTTGTGCCGCAGTTTCCAAACCTTGAACCTGACCAAGAGCTGTTGTATATGGTTGATAAGCCGCTTGCTGACCACCATAGTACTGCCCCATTGTCTGCGCACCAGTACCCAACAGACCCGCACCAAATGCGACTTGTTGTTGACCTGCTTGTTGAGCTTGAGCCGCCAATTGAGCCTCTTGCATTGCACGAGCGTTATACAAGGCTTGGAGTTCAGGAGTGGTAGCCCCCATAGTGCCACCTTGAGATACTGCCAAACCGCCACGACCTTGTTGTTGCAGTTTGTTCTGCAAGTTAGCCAATTCCAACTCACGACCAGGTTGCAACAAAGCCATCTGTTGATTCAGATAGTTCTGAGCAACTTCCTGTGGTGATTGAGCAATGTATTGATTTCCAAGGTTAAACAAGTTCTGCGCACCTGTCTGCAATGGAGCAAACTGTTGTTGAGCGCCTTCTGCTTGCTGTAAACCTTGTTCAGCCAATGCTACCAATCTGTCTTGAGCATTCTTAGCCTCAGGACTTAATGTGTATCCTGCGCTTGTCAATTGACCTGTTCTAGGATCGACTGTGAACTGTGAAGTGCCAAAGCGAGTAGTCATGCCAACAGGACGGAACTGAGCCGCTTGTTTAGCAGCAGCAGTTTCAGTATCAATCATCTGTTGCGCACGTTGAGCCGCTTCACGAGATGTTTGTTGTTGGAGAAGACCTGCCCCTGTTGTCAAACCACCAGAGAGTAAAGCACCAATTTGTGCGGCAGTTAAACCACCTGTTGCGGCATTAGTTAATCCAGTACCAAGTGCTGTTCCTACGCCTGTTCCTACGCCTGTTCCTACGCCTGTTCCTACGCCTGCCAAAGTAGTCCCTAAACCAGTACCAACGCCTGTTCCAACACCTGCAAGAGTAGTTCCAAGCCCTGTTCCAAGTCCTGTGCCTGCACCAGTAACTAGACCTGCACCAGTACCTGCACCTAAACCTGCACCACCAGTAGTCAATCCTGTAACACCACCTGCACCTGCGGTTAATCCTGTGCCACCACCCATGCCTGCGACAGTACCACCAGTAGTTCCACCTGTAGTTAACAGTCCTGCACCACCAGTCAAAGCACCAGTACCGCTACCACCAGTTAAGTTAGTTAGAGTTCCTACAGTAGCGCCTGTTGTCAAAGCGTTAGCAAGAGAAGTAGCCCCTGCTGTACCCCCAGCCCCACCTAATGCTAAATCAAGTTGAGCAAGTTCACCCATTGTCAAACCAGTAGCGCCAACAGCACCTCCACCACCAAGACCTGCTAATGCCGCACCACCAAACAGTAATCCAGCACCTGCTAAGAACTCACCAAACCCACTCTCTGTTTTTTTAGTTTGAAATGTATTTAAATACTCGCCTGTAGGTGAGTAGTTTTGCACATTTGTGCCAACAGCTACTTCGTCGTTTACACCACCAGTAGTTTTATAGACTTGAACATTCTCTAGTGGGCCAATAACTTCACTCTCACCTGCTCCATAGGTTTGATATTGAGGCTGAACCCATGTATCACCAAGCAAAACTGCTTGATTTGGTGGAACAGTAGCACCAATTCGTGAAATAACCTCACCCTCTGGTAAGCCAACAGCACTTGCCATTTGAGCAGGAGAAACACCATATTGCTCCATAGCCGCAACAATCTGAGCATCTGTCAGATCAGGATTGTCGGTCAGAAACCCTAAAATTTGTTCGTTAGTTACAGCCATATCCTAGCTCCATTCTTAATACATATTATCGTCTATTAGGCTAATTTACCAAGCCCAAATAAATACTGCGCCATCACCGCCCTTGCGAAGATATGCTGCGGCTGTATTATCTTCACCACCACCACCACCGCCACAACCAATTCCGCCCATGCCACCAGTAGTTCCAACAGATGTGGATGTTGTGCCTCCAGCACCGCCTGTACCAACCATAATTGGTTGAGTAATGAAATAACCATTAGCCCCCGCGATAGTGCCACCGCCAGTTGTTGTGGGTAATGCGGTATAACCATAGTTAGGCGTTACTGAGCCGCCATTACCAGCTGCACTACCAGCACCACCGCCACCTCCAGAAAGAAATGTAGTTGATGACGCTGGACTAGCCGATCCAGATGCTGTTGAGCTACCATTTGCGCCATCTTGACCATCAGTAGAAATAAAAATTCCAGAAGCTGTAAATTGATTGGCTATCATTGCCGCTCCCTTGCCACCTCCAGTTCCGCCTGTATTACCGGCATTGCCACCCTTGGCTTCTAAAAGCGTATTGTTTCCGTTAGATGATCTGTATTGAATATTGGTTTGAGTGCCATTGACATTTCCACTACCACCAAAACCAACAACAATATTAAGAATATCAGGCACAAACATGGCAGGGCCAATCCACGATGTCACAGCACCTGAGCCTCCGCCACCTCCACCCGCAGTAGAGTTACCATTACCACCTCCACCACCAGCGCCAATTAACAAAAAACGAACCATTGATGCACCACGGGGCTTTACCCATGTATATGGCAAAACACTTCCGGTGGTAGGTCTAGCACCATAAAACTCTTGGTAGTTAGCCGTTTGCGGTGTTGGGATATTGAATAAATCTAGCATCTTGTCACCATGTAACGATTATTGCGAGGCCATCACCGCCACGAGCGCCGGGAGTATTGGTGCTTGCGTTTGCATTTCCGCCCCCATTGCCGCCACAGCCAAATGGCGCGGCTATTTGTTTGGTAGTACTTGTAAGTACCGGTGTGCCGCCACCAAAAGACATAATTAAAGGACTTATTTGTGAATATCCATACGCTTCAGAAGCTGTATACCCATAATAACCAGCTGTAATTTGTGTGGGATAGTAACGACCATTTCCGCCCATTACAAAAGTAGTATTACTTACTGGAGTTTCGCCACCAGCAGTAGGTGAGCCGTTTGTTCCTGCTTGGTTAGCCGTCGCGTTATAAAAACCAGCCGCAGTCATAGGGCCTCCCGTGTCAGGAGGGTTTGCCGCACCGCCAGCACCAGCGGAAAACTGAGCGCCACTACCGCCGTTACCACCAACAGCAATTAAAATTTCATATCCAGTGCCGTTTTTTTGTTGATAAAAAACTTGAGTTGGCTGCCCAGCAGTTCCGTTTAATCCGGGATTAAATCCGTCACCTTCATTGCCACCATCACCACCTTTACCAATTTTTATTTTTAACTCATCTGGAAGTAAAAAAGCCGGGCACATGAAATTGGTTACATTACCAGACGCGCCACCACCACCGTAATAAGCAAAAGCAACACCTCCGCCGTCCCCACTACTACCCCCACCTCCCCCACCAGCGCCAATCAGGGTAAACCAAACAAAAGACGCACCTTGTGGTTTGACCCAATCCCTTGTGCCATTTTGAGAGACAGCAGCATCCCCACCACGAAAGATTTGGACATTTGCGCCTTGTGGCGTTGGGTAATTTATAGGATATGACATTTACCAACTCGCAATCAAAACCATGCCGGGGCCGCCTTTGCCACTAGCCACTGCACCACCACAACCAATTCCGCCATCACCGTCATTAATACCAGCAACGCCAACAATAATTGGTTGCATTAAGAAATACCCGTGTGTGTAGTTAGTAGCAGCTTGTTTATTAACATAGCCATAATTTGAAGTTGATGTTGAGCCGCTTCCAGCACCACTTAAAAACGTAGTTGATGAATCGCTATTTGCACTGCTTGTGCCATCTTGACCAGCAGTTGATTTGTAAAACCCAGAAGCGGCAAAAGGGCTTGCGCTTGTTGCTGTGCCAGCAATTTCAAAAGTTCCAGAAATTGCATTTATAAGAGTAATCAATGATGATGAACGGCTTCTAAAATAAACAGTTGAGTTAGCGTTACCATTTGACAATCCTGGTTCAATAATTAAATTATTAGGAACGTGTTGAGCCGCGCCATACCAAACAGTTACTGAACCAGAACCACCACCTTGTGTTCCGTTACCATTCCCACCCGCACCAATTAACAACATATAAACATGGCTAACCCCAACAGGTTTATTCCATGAAAATGTTAGAGATTCGATTGTAGTTGCAGACCCATAAAAAGTCTGAATGTTGCAACCTTGCGGGGTGGCTATGGGAAATGGAAACATTTTTATGCTTCTGGTGTAGACTCAACAATAGGCTCAACATACCAAGCTGGTGCTGTAGCGTTGTCGTTTGTGCAAGTGTATTCAACCTTGTCCTCGGGTGACAGCAACGTGCCGTCAACCCGATAAACACCAGTTGTCCAGCCGTCTTCCATCTTTTGATAGCCCATTGAGCCATCTGAAAACGTGATTTCAAACCATGTGATCATTTTAGTAATCTCCAGCGATTGTCACTACAGAATAACCAGTACCAGTAGAACCAGTAGAAGTTCCAAATGTCACATACAGCAAATAGCTTGGGTCAAGCGCCACATTGATTGGCAACTCAAACACGCTAGATGCGGCTGTTTGTGAAAGTGTTACTGCTGGCAATGTGATCTCATCATACAACCAAGTGTTTGTTGCGCTAGTTGTAGTGCTAGATGAAATGAACACACGGCAAACAGTTGCCGCTGGTGAGCCTACTGGACGAAAGCGGACTTTCTGAACATAAGAGCCGTTTGAGCCAGCAGTAAACGCTTTGTACAAAGTTCCAGAGCCATCAAGTGCTGTATTGGCGGTTGGGCCAACGACAAGACCTGAGTTGTTGGATGCTACTGAGTCAACAGCACCAACGATTGAATAAATAGGAGAGGTATTTGCGGGCATGATTTTCCTTTAGCAAAGAATGCAGTTAATAGCAACGGCTCGAACTAAGCCAATTGAAGTTGAACCACCACCACTTGATGCAATAGTAATTGAACCTGAAGCATTAGTGATAGTGATACCAGTTCCAGCAGTTAATGTTGCTGCCGTATAGTTTGTGCCATTACCAATTGGTATTTGACCATTTGTAGGCGTTGTAGTAATTCCTGTGCCACCATTAGCAACAGGCAAAGCAGTACCAGAATATGTAATTGCCAATGTACCTGAAGTTGTAATTGGACTACCTGAAATACTGAAAATACTTGGAACAGTAGCGGAAACACTTGTAACAGTTCCTGATCCACCACCTGTAGAAGCAATCGTAATTGAACCACTACCATTAGTGATAGAAATACCTGAACCTGCTGTTAAAGTAGCTTTAGCAAGAGTATTTCCTGTTGAATTACCAATGAGCAATTGACCATCTGTGTAACTTGTTTGTCCTGTTCCACCATTGGCAACAGGCAAAGTTCCTGTCACACCTGTTGACAAAGGAAGTCCTGTCAAGTTAGTTGCCGTACCACTTGAAGGTGTACCTAAAGCAGGCGTCACCAATGTAGGAGAGTTAGCAAAGACCAAAGCGCCTGTGCCAGTTTCATCTGTTACAGCAGAAGCAAGATTAGCACTTGATGGAGTCTCTAGAAAGGTTGCTACGCCTGTTCCAAGACCTGAAACACCTGTGCTGATAGGCAAGCCAGTAGCATTTGTTAAAGTACCGCTAGAGGGCGTTCCAAGAGCAGGAGTGACCAATGTTGGGCTATTGGCAAACACCAAAGCACCAGTACCTGTTTCATCACTAACAGCAGAAGCTAAATTAGAAGATGAAGGTGTAGCCAAGAAAGTAGCAACACCAGTACCCAAACCACTAACACCTGTAGAAATTGGCAATCCTGTGGCATTTGTCAAAGTAGCAGAAGCGGGAGTTCCCAATGCGGGAGTCACCAATGTTGGCGAGTTTGACAACACTACAGAGCCTGTGCCTGTAGAAGAAGTTACGCCAGTTCCGCCATTTGCAACAGGTAAAGTGCCAGTAATGTCGGAAGTAGAAAGGCTTACTGCATCCCAAGTAGCGTTAGTGCCATCAGTCTGAAGATACTTGGTTGCGTTACCTGTTTGGCTAGGCAATAGGTTATTCAAAGCAGCAGTAGCGGTAGAAGCACCTGTACCACCATCAGCAATAGCCAAATCAGTAATACCAGTAATTGAGCCACCAGTAATATTGGCATTAGAGTTGTCAGTCTTAGTTGCAACAGCAGTTTGAATATTGTTGAACTCGGCATCAATCTCTGCACCCTTGACAATCTTTAATGGATTGCCAGGTGACAGATTGTCTTTAGATGCAAAGTTCGTGGTTTTGGTGTAATTTGACATAATTTACCTCTTAGCCCATTTTGCCATCTTTGGCTTGAATTTCAATCTTTTGCAGAGAAAATGAAACATTGTTAATAGTTGTTTCATAACCAGTTTGGACAATCTTGCCTGCACCTGAAGCATTGGCGGTCAAAGTCTTAATAGGAACACCACTTGTGTATTCAGCAATGTTGTACTCGGCAGTACCATACTCATAACTTGCCTGAGTAGGAATGTAGATATTCTCAGCTTGGTAAGCACCAGAATAGTCAAATCCCCACTTAATTGTGAGATATTGGTCTGAACCACCAATCACAATAGCAGTTACATTCTTGAGAATCGAAATTTGGTTAGGATTACCTAAGTCAGCATTGTTTGTGTAGTAAGCAAACCGATAAGTAGATGTGTCATCCAAATATCCGTTGTACTTACCAATATAGCCATTCTTACCAATATATAAATCACCATTTCTGAGTGATTTCAATGATGTTGGAGCAATAGAGTCCCACTTAGTAACCCTGAATGACCCATCTTGCAGATTTTGCTTAGTATCAAAGCAATAAACTTGAAATGTTGCAGGCAAAACAAGCAAATAGAAGGCTTCTTTTTCTGAATAAACAGACTTCAAATTAGCCAATGTTTCGCTTGCCAATGATGAATTCAGGTCAAAACGAACATTCTTAGAGATGTCCCGCAATGGAGCAGACTTCTCTTGGATAGTCCTCATCAATGAACGAACACCTGAGTCTGACAAGAACACAACATCAGAACCAATGCTCTGAATCGTATCCCTTGCGATACATCCAATAGAGCCTACTGTATCGCTCAAAACAAGTGATGCAGGCGTAGAAGCACCAGAATAAACAAGAATTTGTCGTTTACCAAAGATAAATAAGAAATCATTGTGAGCAGCCAAGCCCATCACTTCATCAGCACCATTAGGCCATACACGAGAAACATCTAGTGAACCTGAAGTACCACCACTCCAAACATGACCTGCAATCAGATCAGAAAAGCTAATAGTTACCTTGTCAGTAGAAGTATTAGCAACCCATAAGCGACCAAATGCTGATAAACAGATATTAGCTTGTGGAACAGTAGCCACATAACCTGATTTCTCAGACACTCTACGATAAGTAGTTGTACTTACAGCAGGGTCGTAAATCAAAGGGTCATGCCCTGTTTGAAAGAAGTATGCAATGCCATTCAAAGATGCACATTGCCAATTGTTTGCAGTAATAGTAGGAGCAGTACCGCCACCACCATAGGTCAACTCAGTCACCGCATTGGATGTACCAAGTTTGAATATCTTGCTATTGCCAGCAAAGAGTACTGTCAAAGTGCCATCATTTTGGACTAACTCGTGGATAACACCAACATCGTTAGCACCAAGGTCACCAGAAGAGGAATTGACCTTTGTCCAACCTTTTCTAGCACCAATACGACCATATTGGTCAAGGATGCAGTTTGTAGCAACTAAAGCAAAGCCAGACCCTAAATCTAAGGGCGAATCTTCAGTATTCAGGCCATAGAAGCCTGGTGCTGAAAGACTGTAACTTTGTAGTTGACCAGCCATTAGACAGCCTCAAAATTGTCTTCAGGATAACGAGTGCTTTCCATTGCAATAGCATCAGCAAGCATTCCACGGAACAAAGCATAAGCCTCATTAGAGTTAGTTCCACCATCCTCGCCACGCTCAATCAAAGCACGAGCATAGGCACTCTGAGTCACCAAATAGTCTAAGACTTTGACAGATGTAGAGTCAGAAGACAATGTTGCTTGAGGAACGATTACATCAAACAAGATTGTGTAAGCGCCATCAGGAATTGGGTACAAATCAATCTTTGTGTCGCCACTAGAATCTACTCCGTTGTAGCAGTATTCAGATGGGATTCCTTGAACTGGAGTCACAAAGTTCAACTTACGATTCATACTCGTGAAAGGAACATCACCCATCACAACATTGCTAGTTGTATTGAGAGCGTCCATCACACGGAACTTTTGACCAACACCAGTCAAAGAATAAGAATGTGTGCCACCAGTAGTTGAAATTGTTACTGTTTGTGACAAGCAATTCCAAGTGTACGTGTCTTCGATCTGACGCTTGGCATCATTGACAAACTTGCCAATCAAAGAAGAATATGTTGTTTCGCCAACAGTAGATACTGTGCTTTCACGCAAGCGAATTAGCACATCGTTAACAAGTTCTAAGTAGGTCATGTTCGTTGCGC
>JACCDW010587816.1_pt1 | contig 11551 bp, 12 predicted proteins | sample 7449781 | NCBI WGS metagenome assembly JACCDW01 (sample SAMN15323449, study PRJNA562643) | freshwater metagenome | isolation source: river surface water | place: USA:Blue River Watershed | collected 2017-08-18
CACAGGGTGTCGATGCTGGACTGCAAGTTTTCCAGCGCCACTTTGGCGCGCCAGTTCCACACCAGCGAACACAACAAGCCGGCGATAGAGGTGATGAACTTACCGCCTGCTGTGGCAATGAGCGACTGCAACGCTTGGTCTTGCTGGCGTGCTGACACGTCCAGCGCATTGAGCGCCAAGCCCGCTTGCTGCAAAGCCACGGCCAAGAAGATGAAGGTGCACATCAGACCAAAACCAATCAGCAAATTGGGCATGGTCTCGAACAGGGCCAAGTTCATGCGGCCACCGAGCACGCTGCGCACCGTCCAGGTGTCGGCATGGCTGCGAAAGCTGTAGCTGCCGCGTGGGCCTTGGCTCATGCCGTGTTGCGTGGGCAGGTCAATCAGGCCTGCTTCGGTTTCGCGCAGCAAGAACTTCAGCTCTTTGTCAGCGGTTTTGCTTTCTGCCAAGGCCAGTGCTTCGCGGCTGCTGCCTTGGTGCGCGCCTAGGCGTGCATCCAGCGCCACCACCTCGGCGCGCACCTTGCGAATGCGCGAGGCCCACACGCCAAAGCTGACGATGGAGAACACAAAAATGAGGGCTGCAATCAGCAGCGGGACAGCCAACTGTTCGAGTTGGGCGAGGTATTGATTCATAGGCATGCCTCTATTGTGAACAACTCTGAGGAGCTACTCGGCAAGTGTCGTTGGTACTGTGATTCAGTCGCCCAAGCCACCACTGCGCAACACGCGCCGTGCACAACCGTTCCACAGCACGCCCAGCTGTGGCGCCCACAGGGTTAGGCGTTGGCGCGCGCGGGTAAGGCCGGTGTACACCAGCTCGCGGGTGAGCACGGGTGACTCTTGTGCGGGAATCACCAGCAACACATGTGTGAATTCCGAGCCCTGCGATTTGTGCACCGTCATGGCAAACACGGTTTCCACACTGTCCAGGCGCGATGGCATGACCCAACGCACGCCACCATCCACCGCAGGGAAGGCCACGCGCAGCACACCGTCAGGCCCAGGCAGGCACAGACCAATGTCGCCGTTCATCAGCGCTAGTGCGTAGTCGTTGCGCGTCACCATCACGGGGCGGCCTGCGTACCAAGTGCTTTGGCCCAAGTCCAATGCGTGCTCGACGTGCGCGTTGAGTTGCACCACGCCCAGCGGGCCTTCGCGCACCGCACACAACACACAAAACTCGGTGAAGGCTTTGAGCAAGGCCACTGCTTGCGCATCGCTGCATGGCGCAGCTGGCTTGGTTTTGTTGGGGAGGTGTGCGTCTAGCAAAGCCAACCAGTGGCGCCAACCGTAGCGCAGGCCCACGGCCAGCTTGGGATCGCTGGCGCTGTTCAGTTGCAAGCGTGTCACATCGGGTTCTGCGGCATCGCCCTCGATGCGCTGTTGCAAAGGCAACGTGGCCAGCCAATCGGACGCAGTGTTCCACAGCGCTTTGAGTGCAGGTGTGTTGTCGGCCACATCCGCGTTCACGGTGCGTGCCCATTGGCCAATGCCACTCTTGGCATCAAAGCGGTGGCTGTGAATCAGCGTGACGGTTTGTTGCTGCAACAACGTACCCGTGCACAGCTGCGACATCACCGCACCGGCTTCCACCGACGCCAGCTGGTCTTTGTCGCCCAGCAAGATCAAGCGAGCAGACGCAGGCACGGTTTGCAGCAAGCGGGCCATCATCTCTAAGTCAATCATGGATGCTTCGTCGACCACCACCACATCGGTGGCCAGCTGGTGCACCTGTGTGGTTTTGCTGTTGGTTTGCAGCAGACGGTGCAGCGTTTGCGCTTGCGTGGGGATGCGTGCTTGCACATCGGCAGGCATTTGGGTGAGTGCGTTGCTGATGGATTCGGTCAAACGCGCTGCCGCTTTGCCCGTGGGCGCGGCGAGGTGAATTTGCAAATCACGTGAAGCGGTGCCCACCAAGAGCGATAGCAGCTTCACCACCGTGGTGGTCTTGCCCGTACCTGGCCCACCCGTGATGAGCGTGATGCGGTTTTGCGCCGCCACCTCACAGGCCAAGCGTTGCATGTCGGGCTCGGCATTGTTGGTGGGCGTGAACAACGCATCCAAGCGTTGCTGCAAATCAGCCGGCACTTCGCACGGCGTTGCCAGTCGCGCTTGAATGGACGCGCGAATGCTTTGCTCAGCCACCCATGCGCGGCGCAAATACAGGCGCGTGCCTTTGGGTGTATCGCCTTCATCGTTGGCCAGCACCAAGGGGCTGGCCTCGCCCTGTGTCCACGGCATGGTGCTGGCGGCGTGGTGCAAGTCTGGGGGCAGCGCAGCAGCTTGTTCTTCATGCCAGCCTAGCAATGCTGCAGCTTGGGTTTGCAGAGTGCCAAGGTCAAGACATGCATGGCCACGTCCCCATTGGTGGCTGGTGAGCGCTGCCAGCCACAGATGGCGTGGGTCGTCACTGAGTTGCTTGCTATTGAGCAAATTGGCCAGTGATTTGTCCAAGCCGGTCAGGGGCGTGGCTTGCGCCCATGACGCATGTAACAAGGGGGATAAGGAGTTGGGTGTTGGCATGCCATGCCAGTTTACTAGGGATGACAGATTCTGCATTCATGCGCATAATATGCGCATACGCTTACTGGAGCCACCATGCCACGCATCAGCACCACAACTACAGCATCACGAAAACGCCCAGTCAATCTCACCTTGAGCGAAAGCTTGGTGACTGACCTTAAAAGCTACACCTCAAATTTATCAGCCACTGCAGAAGAGTTGCTCACGGCCTATGTTGTAGAGCAAAAACAAGCACGTTCAAACCGTCAGCAGCAGGCCAACCAAACCGTGGCCGCTTGGAATGCCTTGCACGCCGATGTTGGGTCGTTTGCGGACGAGCACTCCACACTCTGATGGCGCAGTTTGATCTACATAAAAACAAAGGGCCGCTGAAAGACTCCATCCCTTACGTGGTGGTGGTTCAGTCGTCTTTGTTTGACGGCTATCGCCGTCGCGTGGTGGTGCCTTTGGTTCGGCGCAGTGTGCTGTCTGCGGGCATTGCCGGTACACGGATGAACCCTAGCTTCAAAGTTCGCGGCGCAGTGTTGGTGTTACACCCGCTCGACATGGTGTCGGTGGCTTGCGATCAGTTGGGCGAATGCGTGGGCTCATTGGCAGAGCATGGTCAAGAAATCACGGATGCACTGGACGAATTACTGACGCGTTCGTGGCAGTGAGTCGCTCAAATCGTGTTTGTAGACAGCGGGTCACACTCAAAACGACGCAACACCAAATCAGATGCGGGTGGCGCATCGCCATTGGCCAATATCAAGTGCTTGTTCAGATGACTTTCAGAAGGGGCCAACAAACGGCGGTAAAGCTCTTTGGTCAGCATCCGCGCAGTTTGGCCCGGCCATTTGGTGGGTAGCAGTACTTCTGGCAGCTCAGGGTCGCGCAAGAGCAAACGGCGGTAATCGTGGATCAACAGCGTGCGGGTGAGGAAGGCGCTTTCTTCATCGATGCTCGACTTCTTGGCTTTTTGCAGCGCATCCAAAATGCCTTTGTAGGTTTTGACAAACGCCACGTAGTCTTCGCTCAAATGCGCCAAATCCCAAGCTGATCGCACAATGTCGGCGTCATTGGCCGATTGCCCTAAGCGCGGGTTGACAGCCACCAAGGGCATCAGATGCGGCAGCACATCGGTCATCCCATCCACGCGCAGCGCATCAAATGCGGCTGCCAGGTCGGCGCTGGGGTGTACAAAACAGTTGGCGTTGAGTTCACCAAAACCTTGCCAATAAAACGCGCGGCGCAATTGCTCGCGTACTTTGGGGGGCAGCTCGGCCACCAACATCACAAGCCGCCAACGGTGGTCCCAGTGGGGGGCGTTTGAAGCATAAATTTGTTTGGAGGCTTCTTCAAAGCGACGCCATCCGCTGGTGGACAGTTTGTAGTCGGTGCGACGGCCTTGGGTTTGTGTGGTGAGCCACTCGTCTTTGACCAACCGAAACACGGTGGTTCGGATGAGCCGTTCATTCAAGTCGAGGGGGGCGAGTAAGTTGATCAAACCACCCAGCCAAATTTCGCCGCCACGTGGCAGAACAGCATCGCCAAAAACGGAAATGATCAAAGAACCAGCTTTGACTCGATTTCTTTCGCGAAAGGTGTCCAATAGATCTTGGACGGATTTGATGGAACATTGACTCATTGCGATTGATTTTACAGAGCCGTCTTTCAACGCTTAGATAAACGTCAGCGTTTGAAGGTCAATCACAAATCTGTACTTCACATCACTTCGACCCATGCGTTCAAACGCGGTATGGATGTCTTGTGCTGAAATCAATTCAATGTCAGCCATGATTTGATGATCAGCGCAAAAATCAAGCATGGCTTGTGTGTCGGCGATGCCACCAATGAGGGATCCCTCAATCGCGCGTTGACCAAAGATCAAAGGCGAGGTGTTGAGTGGCGGCTCAAGTGGCCCAAAGTAACCCACCAACACCAACTTGCCACCGTAGGTGAGCAAGCCCATGTATGGGTTGACGTCGTGCGCTTCAGGGATCGTGTCAAGGATGAGGTCAAATTTGCCTCTGAGCGCAGACATGGTTTTCTTATCGCTTGATAGCGCGACATGGTCCACGCCCAATGCATTGGCTGCCTGCGCCTTGTCATCCGAGCGGGTGATGAGTGTCACTTTTGCCCCTAAAGCTTTGGCCAACTTAACGGCCATGTGACCTAAACCACCCAAACCGACCACGGCCACTTGGCTACCCTGTGTGATGTGGGCGCGCTTGAGTGGCGACCATGCGGTGATGCCCGCACACAAAAGTGGTGCAGCGCGACTGAGCTCAAGGCCGTCAGGAATACGCAGCACAAAGTCTTGCGACACCACGATCACGTCCGAAAAGCCACCTTGCGTGGCTTGCTCGTCGTGTCGGTCCACACTGCCGTAGGCATAGGTAGGTTGTTTCAAGCAAAACTGCTCATCCCCTTTTTGGCAGGGGAGGCACGTGCGGCATGCGTCGACCAAACAACCCACACCTACAGCGTCATTGACTTTGAATTTCGAGACGTTGGCACCTGTTTGCACCACACGCCCCACCATCTCATGCCCAGGCACCATGGGGTATTTGGAGTAGCCCCAATCATTGCGTACGTTGTGCAAATCCGAGTGGCAGATGCCGCAGTACAACAGTTCAATCACGACATCGTCAGCACGTGGTTCACGGCGTACGAAATGGAAAAGCCCCAAAGGGCTGTTGCTCGATAAGGCGGCGTAGCCGCGTGCAGGCCGTGTCATCGTGGCTTCAATCGCAAAAACAGCCAGCCCGTGATGGACAAGTTCAACAAGTTCCAAGCAATGCCGTTCACAAAGGCGGCTTTGTAGCTGCCAGTCATGTCAAAGATCCAACCCGACAACCACCCACCCAACGCCATGCCCAGCAAGGTGGCCATGATGACGCTACCCACGCGCTCGCCCACCTCTTGGGGTGAGAAGTGTTCGCGAACAATGATGGCGTAAGACGGCACGATGCCGCCTTGAAACAAACCAAACGTGGCCGAGATCACATACAGCGGCACCAAGCCATCGAAGGGTAAAAAGGCCAGCAGCGCAATGCCTTGCAACACAGAGCCAAGCAGCAAGGTTTTGATGCCGCCGATGCGATCACAAATCAGCCCTGAGACCAAACGGCTCACGATGCCGCAGGTGAGCATCAGAGACAGCATTTCAGCGCCGCGTGCGGCACCGTAGCCAAGGTCTGTGCAGTACGCCACGATGTGCACTTGTGGCATGGCCATGGCCACGCAACAGGCCACGCCTGCTGTGCACAAAAGCAACTGGGCGCTTGAAGGACGCAAGCCAAATGGGCGTGCCGAATCATTGCGCGTGGTAGAGGTTGTCGCAACAGACGCTTTAGGGATGGGTGGCTTGGCGCGCATTTTGAGCGACAGCAAAAACATACCCATGCCGCACACCAATCCGAGTAGCAAATAGGTGTGTCGCCAGCCAATGGTGGTGATGCCATGCTGCACCAAAGGCGGCCAAATAGCGCCTGCAATGTAGTTGCCACACGCGCAAATGGCCACGGCAATGCCACGGCGTTTTTGCCACCACAGCGCGGTGTCGGCCATGAGTGGTGCAAATGTGGATGAGCTGCCAATCAGGCCAAGCAGGCCATGTGCCAAGCCAAACAACCAAATGTTTTGCGCATTGGCAGCCAGTGCAAAGCCCCCGAACACTGCCAACGCACCGCACCAAAGAATGGGGGTGAGGCCATGACGGTCGGCCAAGCGACCTGTCCAAATGCCACCCAGCCCTAGGCAAACCATCATCAGCGTATACGGTAGCGATGCATCTGCGCGTCCAATGCCAAACTCGCTTTGCACCGCAGGCAAAACCACCGACACCACATACATGCTGCTGTTGCCAAGGACGACCAGCCCAAGCGTCACCAACAGCCGCAGCGCTGCTTGAGGTGAATCAATCAGGCTTTCGTCGGCATCGGTCTGGCGCATGGTTTAGCGGTGATCGAAACTGATCACCAGTTTTTGTGTGGCTGCACGTGCTTGGCAGCTGAGGGCAAAACCTTGTGCCACTTCATCGGCTTCAAGCGTGAAGTTCTTGTCCATGGTCACTTCGCCGTGCGTCACCTTGCAGCGGCAGGTGCTGCACACGCCAGCTTTGCAAGAGAACGGCAAATCCAATCCGGCATTGAGTGCTGCATCCAACACATGCTCGTCAGGACTCAATGCCACTTCGTGCTCTTTGCCATCCAGCACGACCGTCATATGCACGCTCTTGGCAGAAGCTGTTTTCACTTTAGATGCGTCGATGTCAGCTTGAACCTTGTGCGCTTGCGAGGCTGAGGTGGTGAAGCGCTCGCTGTGCACGCGATTGGCGGGAACGCCTGAATCGACCAAGGCTTTTTCTGTCACTTCAATCATGGCCTCAGGGCCACAAATAAACACCTCGTCCATGCTCTTGGCAGGTAGCAAGGCATGGATGATGGCTTTGATTTTGTCTGCATCAATGCGGCCTTGCAGCAAATCCACCTCTTGCGCTTGTTGCGACAAGATATGAATCATGGTGAAGCGACCAGGGAAGCGATCTTTCAAGTCTTGCAAGGCTTCGTTGAACATCACACTCGACATGCGACGGTTGCCGTAAATCAAAGTGAACTTGGATTCGGTTTGCTCTTCCAGTGTGGTGGCAGCGATCGACAAGATGGGGGTGATGCCAGAGCCCGCTGCAAAACCCACACGATGAATCGCGCGTGGCTTTTGGATGGTAAAGCGACCTTCAGGTGGCATCACCTTGATGGTGTCACCCGCTTTGAGTTGCGTGGCAGCCCAGTTAGAGAACACACCGCCTTCGACAGGGCGAATGCCAATTTCAAGTTCGCGGCGTTTCAAAAACTGGCTGCGTGGGCTGCTGATCGAGTAATTGCGGCGCACATCTTGGCCATTCACGTCAGCACGCAAGGTCAAAAACTGACCGGGCTCGAAATGAAACTTCTCCAGCGATTCCGAAGGAATGTCAAACGTGATGGCCACCGAGCCTGCGGCTTCGGGGCTGACTTTCTTGATCGAAAGTTCATGGAACATAGGGGAAGACATTTGAATTTCTCCGAGAAAACTTAATAAGGTTTGAAGTAGTCAAAAGGCTCTTGGCAATCCAAGCATTTGTAGAGCGACTTGCAGGCGGTCGAGCCAAAGTGCGAGGATTCAAACGTGTGTGTGGAACCGCAGCGTGGGCATGCCACCGCTTCTTCTGCTTGCAAGGGTTTGCGCATGAAATGAATCACGCTGGTTTGTTCTGATGCGGTGCCGCACTTGCGGTTGGGTGGCGCAATGCCGTAGGCCTTGAGTTTGTCTTTGGCGACTTCGGTCATCCAATCGGTGGTCCACGCGGGGGCGAGCTGTGTGCGCACCTCCACATGCAAGCCCAGCGCTTTCACGGTGCTGCAGATGTCGTCATGGATTTGTTCCATGGCGGGGCAACCGCTGTAGGTGGGGGTGATCACCACCACCACAGCGTTGTCCGCGACGTGTTCTACATCACGAATGATGCCCATCTCGCGCAGCGTGACAACTGGAATTTCTGGATCGGTCAAGCCGTCCAGCGCGTTCCATACATCTTGCGTGATCACCACACGCCTTCAGGATGTGCGCGGGCCAAGCTTTGCATTTCACCCAACAAGAAGCTCAGATGTTCCGAGTGCGCGCCTTGTTTGCCCGTAGTCACAAAACCATCGGTGGACGGCAGGCTCAAAGTGGCTTCTTTCAAGGTGTGTTGCACCATGCTTTCCCAATCGGCTTTGAGTTGCGCGGTATCAACGCCCACACCAGATTTGGCAGCCGCTGATTCAAAAGCACTCGTGGTCCAAAACTCTTGGGTGTAAGGCATCAAGTGGTTCAAGGCGGCTTGTGCGCGTGCGTGTGATTCTTCTGTGCCGTCACCAAAACGCACCAGCCAGTCATGCGAGTGGCGCAAGTGGTAGCGCACTTCTTTGAGTGACTTGGCGGCAATCGCGGCAATGTGTTCGTCTTGCGAGGCTTGCAACTTTTCCCACACCAAGGCCATGAAGGCGCTGTACAAAAAGTTGCGAACAATCGTCACCGCATAGTCGCGGTTGTCCACGGCATAGCCCACCAAGGGGCCGTGGTGTGGCAGCTCTAGCAAGGTGTAATTTTTGAAGTCTTGCGCATCGCGAAAGTACGCCAGCGAGTCTTCGGTGGAACCATCGTTTTTCAGCGTGGCTGCATATTGATAAAGCATGCGTGCTTGGCCAATCAAGTCCAAGCTGTTGTTGGCCATCGCAATGTCTTCTTCAATGATGGGGCCGTGGCCACACCATTCGGCATTGCGTTGGCCCAACACAATGGCGCTGTCCGCCAAGTGAAGTACGTAATCGACGTTGGCCATCACATGTGCCCCACTTCTTCTGGGATGGTGTAGAACGTGGGGTGACGGTAAATCTTGTCGCTGGCGGGGTCGAAGAACTCACCTTTGTCATCCGGTGCGCTGGCGGTGATGCTGTTGGATTCGACCACCCAAATGCTCACACCTTCTTGGCGGCGCGTGTACACATCACGGGCCATTTGCAACGCATGTTGCGCATCACTGGCATGCAAGCTGCCGCAGTGTTTGTGTTCCAAGCCTTGTTTGCTGCGCACAAAAATTTCCCACAAAGGCCATTCGCTCAGGGCTTTGGTTGGTTTGCTTGCGGTACTCATGCTGCCTCCTTTAGGGTGTGTTGTTTGCGGGCGTGCGCCAGCGCAGCATCACGTACCCATTGACCTTCGTTCCACGCTTTGACGCGTGTGCTCAAACGTTCTTTGTTGCAAGGGCCGTTGCCGTTGACGGTGGCCCAGAATTCGTCCCAATCAATTTGGCCGTAGTCGTAGTGCTGACGCGCTTCGTTCCACTTCAAATCGGGGTCGGGCAGGGTGATGCCCAAGACCTTGGCTTGTGGCACGGTGGCGTCCACAAACTTTTGGCGCAAGTCGTCATTGCTGATGCGCTTGATGCCCCAGCGCATGCCTTGCGCACTGTTGGGGCTGTCGGCATCAGGGGGGCCGAACATGGCCAAGCACTTCCACCACCAACGGTTCACCGCGTCTTGCACCATGGCTTTTTGTTCGGCAGTGCCGGTCATCATCACCAACAAAGCTTCATAGCCTTGGCGTTGGTGGAAGCTTTCTTCTTTACACACGCGAATCATCGCGCGCGCATAAGGGCCGTAAGAGCAACGGCACAAAGGAATTTGGTTCATGATGGCTGCGCCATCCACCAGCCAGCCAATCACGCCGACATCGGCCCAAGTGATGGTGGGGTAGTTGAAGATCGAGCTGTACTTGGCGCGGCCTGTGTGCAATGCATCGAGCATTTGGTCACGGCTGGTGCCCAAAGTTTCTGCGGCGCTGTACAGGTACAAACCGTGGCCGCCTTCGTCTTGCACCTTGGCAATCAAAATGGCTTTGCGCTTCAAGCTGGGGGCGCGGCTGATCCAATTGCCTTCGGGCAGCATGCCCACAATTTCGCTGTGCGCATGTTGACTGATTTGACGCACCAGCGTTTTGCGGTAAGCCTCGGGCATCCAGTCTTGAGGCTCAATGCGGCCATCGGCATCGATACGCGCGTCAAATTTTTGCATCAAGTCTGCTGGCTCAATCGCCGCAACAGACGGCTTACCTTTCGGTGCTGAGTCATCAGGAACACTGAATGATTGTGTGTACATGTCTTTTCCTAGTCGTGTGAACTGTTCAATCCACCCAACCGTGACTTCACGGTTGGGTGGATGTGTTGGATTACTTGACCAAAGCCCAGTTACCGTTCTTGACTTCCAACATGCGGAAGGCAGACAGGTTCAGGCCCATGTGGTCTTCGGGGCTCATGTTGAAAGTGCCGCTGGTCGCGACAAAGCCTTTGGTGGCTTCGATGGCGTCACGCACTTTGGCTTTGTCGGTGCTGCCTGCGCGTTTGAAGGCATCCACGCTCAACAAAAGGGCGTCATAGGCGTAGCCACCAAAGGTAGAGGCTTCGCTTTTGTATTTCATCTTGTAAGCGTTGTCGTAGGCGGTAACGATCGCTTTTTGTGGGTCGTTCGCTGGCAGTTGCTCTGGGATCAACTGAGCGGGCGAAGGCAAGCGCACGCCATCCGCCGCAGGGCCAGAGAGCTTCAAGAACTCATCCGATGCCACGCCGTGCGATTGGTACAGGGGTAAGGTGATGCCGAGTTGACGGTAGTTCTTGGTCACGATGGCAGGGCCTTGACCCAAACCAAACACAAACACAGCTTGCACGCCTTCGGTGTTTTTGATCTTGGTCAGCTGTGGGCTCGCGTCTGTGTCTTTGGGACCATAGGTTTCGCTGGCGATCAAGTTGATGCCGTATTTGGCAGCCACGGCCTCAGTTTCTTTTTTGCCAGACTGACCAAAACCACTGGTTTCAGACAACAACGCCACTTTGGTGATGTTGCGTTTTTTCATGTCTTCAAACACTTTTTCAGCAGCCATGCGGTCGGTGTGCGGTGTTTTGAAAACCCACTTTTTCACAGGTTCGACCACCACCACCGCACCCGCGAGGGAGATGAAAGGCACTTCAGCTTTGGTCACCAGTGGCACCATCGACATGGTGGCGCCCGTGGTGGTGCCGCCAATCAAGATGTCGATCTTGTCGTCTTCAATCAAACGCTTGGTGAAGCTGTTGGCCTTGTTGGCATCGCTGCCATCGTCATAGTGCACGAGTTCGAGTTGACGGCCCAACACGCCGCCTTTTTTGTTGAGCTCTTCCACATAGAGCTGCAAGGTTTTCAATTCAGGATCGCCCAAGAAAGCGGCAGGGCCAGTGACTGAGAGCACTGAGCCGATCTTGATGGTGTCAGCGGCCAATGCGGACAGCGAGCTCACTGCAATGGCTGTACCGAGGGCGATTTGTTTCAATGAAAATTTCATAGTTGTCTCCTAGTCGTGGTTGAGTTATTTGTTAAACGCGTTCAATGATTAAGGCAATACCTTGTCCGACACCAATGCACATCGTGCAAAGGGCATACCGACCCCCACGCCGTGCCAGTTCGTAGCTGGCCGTGGTGATCAGTCGTGCA
>JACCDW011487200.1_pt1 | contig 11550 bp, 14 predicted proteins | sample 7449781 | NCBI WGS metagenome assembly JACCDW01 (sample SAMN15323449, study PRJNA562643) | freshwater metagenome | isolation source: river surface water | place: USA:Blue River Watershed | collected 2017-08-18
ATCGTAACCCTTCTAGACCGCCAAAAACGAGATGTTGGGGAGTCCGGTTACCCCGCCTGCTTTGGGAGCAGGAGAATTTCGCAGGTTCGAATCCTGCCATCTCGACTAAAAATTGCGGAATCGTCTAATGCAGGACAGCATCCTTTGAAGATGTAAGATATAGGTTCGAGTCCTATTTCCGCAACTAAATTTTTGTGAAACGAATTTTTTAATTATATTTGTAGAATATGAAAACAAGAGTAGCTCCTTCACCTACGGGTCAATTCCATTTGGGAACTTTGCGTACTGCACTTCTTAACTACTTGATGGCAAGAGCCAATGGTGGTCAATTTATTCTTCGAATTGACGACACCGATCAAGAAAGAAATAAACAAGAGCATATAGATTATATCTATGATCAAATGCATCAATTTGGTCTTGATTATGATTTGACTTTCAAACAGTCTGAAAGACTAGATCGATATAAAGAAATTGCCGAGAAGATAGGAACGAAAACTGAAAATGGTTACGAGCTCGATATGGGTGAGTATAAAATGGTTATTCTTAGAAATAATGGATATCCGACTTATAACTTCTGTTCAATATTAGATGATTATGACTATGATATTACTCATATCATTCGTGGTGTAGATCATATTTCTAATCTAGATAAACAAAAGAGAATTTGGGATGAAATTTGTAGAGTTGAAGTTGAAAAGACATTTCCAGAAGTAATTCACGCTGGGTTACTATTCGAAAAAGGAAAAAAACTCTCAAAAAGAAGTGGTAATGGAACAACCGAAGATTATAAAGACTTTAGTAAGAAAGCTTTGATTAACTGGTTGTTAAGATTTGGCTGGTCACATCCTGATCCTAACTTTGATAAGCATCATCCAACTTTGAGTATGTATGAAATCATTTCACTTTTCAATGATGGTAATATTTCAAATAGAAATTGTGGGATAGATAAAAACAAGTTATTATTTCTAAATAAATCTTGGATTAAACGAGATGCAGTAGTCAAAGAGAAGGTTTAGACCTTCTTTTTCTTTTTATTAAACCTACTTAATATAACACTATATAATAGTGATGGATATTAGTAAATTACTACTAGATAGAATTTTGGTCTTAGATGGTGCTATGGGTACCATGATACAAAGGTACAAACTTGAAGAAGAAGACTTCAGAAAAGGATGGTTTGAAAATCATACTAAATCACTTAAAGGTAATAATGACTTATTGTCGTTAACCAGACCAGACATTATCAAACAAATTCACAAAGAATACTTACAAGCAGGAGCTGACATCATAGAAACTAACACTTTCTCTAGTACTAGTATAGCTCAGTCTGATTATGATTTACAAAAATTTGTATATGATTTGAATTTCTACTCGGCTAAAATTGCTAAAGAGATAGCTTCAGAATTTTCGACAGACGATAAACCTAGATTTGTAGCAGGGTCAATAGGACCTACAAACAGAACTTCGTCTATTTCACCAGATGTAAACAATCCGGGATTTAGATCAATAACTTTTAGTGACTTAGTAATTTCATATAAAGAACAAGTAAACGCACTCATAGATGGTGGGGTTGACATATTACTAGTTGAAACTATTTTTGATACATTAAATGCTAAGGCTTGTTTGTTTGCCATAGATGAAATATACGAGGAAAGAAATATTGAACTACCAATTATGGTCTCAGGTACAATAACTGATCAAAGTGGTAGAACATTGACAGGTCAAACTCCTGAGGCTTTTTTAATTTCTCTATCTCACCTTCCGTTACTTAGTATTGGATTGAATTGTGCACTAGGTGCTGAAATTATGAAGCCTTATTTAAAAGTACTTTCTGACAAATCAGAATTTTTCATCAGTGCTCATCCTAATGCTGGTCTTCCAAATGAATTTGGGGAATATGAGCAAAGTCCTAAAATGATGGGAAATTATATTGAATCTTTTCTTAAAGATAATATAATTAATATCATAGGCGGTTGTTGTGGAACCACACCAGAACATATAAAAGTAATATCCGAGGTTTGTAGTAAATACAATCCAAGAAAAATTAATTATGAAGAATGTTAAAATTATCAGGTCTTGAGCCATTAGTAGTCACAAAAACAAGTAATTTCATAAATATTGGCGAAAGAACAAATGTTACTGGTTCTAAATTATTTCTAAAATTAATCTCGAATAGAGACTTTGATTCTGCACTTAAAATCGCCAGAGAACAAGTAGAAAATGGTGCTCAAATAATTGATATAAACATGGATGAAGCTATGATAGATGGTAAAGAATCTATGGTAACTTTTCTTAATCTTATTGCTTCTGAACCAGATATATCAAAAGTTCCTATAATGATTGATAGTTCTAAATGGGAAATTATAGAAGCTGGTCTACAGTGTGTACAGGGTAAGAGTATAGTTAATTCAATTTCCTTGAAAGAAGGAGAAAAAGAATTTGTAAGACAATCGAAGCTTATTAAAAGATATGGAGCAGCAGTCGTTGTCATGGCTTTTGATGAAAACGGTCAAGCTGATTCATACGAGAGAAGAATAGAAATCTGCAAACGATCATATGATATACTTGTAAACAAAGTAAATTTCAGAAAAGAAGATATAATATTCGATCCGAACATTTTTCCAATTGCTACTGGAATGGAAGAACATAATAATAACGCATTGGATTTTTTCAGAGCTACAAAATGGATAAAAGAAAATTTGCCAGGTTGTAATGTAAGTGGAGGTGTCTCTAATGTGTCTTTTTCTTTCAGAGGAAACAACAAAGTTAGAGAAGCCTTACACTCAGCATTTTTGTTTCACGCTATAGAACATGGTATGAATATGGGCATAGTTAACCCTACTATGTTAGAGGTCTACACTGATATTGACAAAGATTTACTGGAATTAGTAGAAGATGTTTTACTAAATAGAAGAGTAGACTCAACCGAGAGATTATTAGAATACTCTTCTAAGACTAAAGGAGAAACAAAGAAAAAAGAACAAGACTTAATCTGGCGAGAATCAAATGTAAATAGAAGAATCGAGTATTCTTTGGTTAAGGGAATATCCGATTTCATCGAAATTGATATAGAGGAATGTCGAAAGAACTATGATAGACCAATACAAGTTATAGAAGGACCTCTAATGGATGGCATGAATGTAGTAGGAGACTTGTTTGGTAGCGGTAAGATGTTTTTACCACAAGTTGTTAAGTCAGCTAGAGTAATGAAGAAAGCAGTGGCTTATTTACAACCTTTTATTGAACAAGATAAAACATCAGGAAATCAGAAGGCAGGCAAAATACTTTTAGCTACGGTGAAAGGTGATGTACACGATATCGGAAAAAATATAGTTGGAGTGGTTTTATCCTGCAACAACTATGAAGTAATTGACTTAGGTGTAATGGTTTCTTATGATAAGATTATTTCTGAGGCTATAAAACATAAAGTAGATATAGTTGGGCTTAGTGGTTTAATAACTCCATCGTTAGATGAGATGATCACTGTAGCTAAAGAAATGGAAAAGAGTGGTTTAGATATTCCACTTCTAATCGGGGGTGCTACGACATCTAAAGTTCATACTGCGGTAAAAATTGAAGAAAACTACAAAAGAAATCAAGTGGTTCATGTCATAGATGCATCAAGAGCAGTAACAGTGGTAGAGAAGTTACTCGGACAAACTAAAGAAGAATATAAATCTGGGATTAAAAAAGAGTATCAAAGAGTTAGGGAACACCATCAAAATCATAAAAATAGAAAAAGTCTACTAACACTTAAAGAAGCTAGAGAAAACAAACTAAATCTAGATTTTTCAAAAATAAAAACTCCGAAAAAATTGGGTATAACAAAGTTTGAAAATTTCGACTTATCTCTATTAGTTGACTACATAGATTGGACTCCTTTCTTTTCGACTTGGGAATTATATGGTAGATACCCAAATATTTTAGAAGACGAGATAGTGGGTGAACAAGCGAAGATTCTATTTAGAGATGCTAATAAGATGTTATCTAAAATAATCGATGAAAAATGGATAAAAGCAAATGGAATAGTAGGAATTTTTCCGGCTAAATCTGAAACGGATGACATAATCATATATGATGAAAACAGAAATAAAGTAATTAATATAAATTACAATTTAAGGCAACAAATTAAAAAGGTTGAGGGACAACCAAATCTCTGTTTGAGTGATTTCGTTTCCCCTAACAACGATGACTATATTGGATCTTTTGCAGTTACTACTGGAATAGGAATAGAAAAATGGATTCACAAATTTGAACAAGAACATGATGATTATAGTTCGATTATGTTAAAAGCTTTATGTGATAGGTTAGCAGAAGCTTTTGCTGAGAAACTACATCAAATAGTTAGAAAAGAAATTTGGGGATATAATATGGAAGAAAATTTCACTAATGAAGAACTAATAGAAGAATCTTACATTGGAATTAGACCAGCACCTGGATATCCAGCTTGTCCTGACCATACAGAGAAAATAAACTTGTTTAGTATGTTAGATGTCGAGTCGATCGGAATAAAATTGACAGAAAATTTAGCAATGTATCCTGCATCATCAGTTTCTGGGTGGTATTTTTCTCATGACAAATCAAAATACTTTGGTCTGGGAAAGATAACAGAAGAACAAATAAAAGATATTTCTGAGAGGAAAAAATATCCTTATGAGGAAATGGAAAAATGGTTAAGTGGTAATCTAAATTAATCTACTTCTTCTTTTTCTTCTCAGATCGTTTACCCCACCAAATACCGAAAAACCATGTTATAACAGGGATTATGAGTTTTTCCATAGACCATTTCCAGTTTTCATACCAGAATTCTTTGATTTGAGCAGGTGTATTTGAATGTACAAAAATTTCATCCGAGAAAACAACTTGTTTAATATCATCACCTCTAATAATAGAAACAACCAAATCTAATTTATTTGAACCAGGTTTTAATGGTAGTACATTAAATTTCCACTCTGTATAGGTTGAGTCAACTAATTGTTTCTGATTATTAATTTCTTTAATTTGAAAAGAATTCGTAGGATCCACGAGTTCTACTTGCATTTTATTAGAGGTTTTTATATTTTTAGAAAAAATTTTGCCATTTAAATTCGAAGTTATCTCGACATTATTTGATGATTTCGAAATTCTCACAATCACTTCATAATTATTCATTACTTTCATGGTATCTGGTACTTTGTAAATCACTTGACCCAAATCATTAGTAGACTGTATAGTAGATTTTGACTCAGAGGTAACTATTTCTTTCTTGTGTAATACTTTAGATTCATTGTTAGAAAGTCTTTCCTCAACAATATACGAAGACGACCTCTCTAAAGGCAATTCAGAAGAGTTTGAAAGTTCTTTTTTATCTAAAGGTGAATACTCAAAAACCATACTATCAGGATTTGGATTCACCGACATACTGTCAGAACTAACACAATGATCGCACTCATGACCACACAAATCATCTATTTTGGTGCAAGTCACGAAACAAATCATCAACATTGAAAAAAATAATATACGCATAAAAAAATCAATTAAATTTAAGTAAATAGAACAAATATATATATCACTGATGAAAAACATATTTTCGAAATATGTCATAATAAGACAAGGACTATATAAAGCAAAAATCGATAAAAAAATTCCTGACAAAGAGCTATGGGTTGTTAGTTACTACGATGAGAACAACAAGTACACAACACGAATAATAGGAGAAAACGAAGTAATAGAAGAAAATGAGTATAATAAAATCAAAGAGAGACACAATAAAATCAATAAATTGTTAGAATAGATATCATGATGTTACATGAACAAATATGAATTACCGATTAGTACATATCGAATTTTGTAGATCTTGTGAAGAAGTCGCAGAGGACTATATGCGTCTATCAGATATAGAAAAGGAAAGAATTGCAGGGGTAGATGTAGATACGACATTCGACTACGAAGATGAATATGAAAATTATTCTAGTTACATCCTAATTTCGTCAGTTGAACTAGAAAATTACAAAAAAATTTTGGATGACAATTTAATTCCTTATATTTGTACAGATATTAGTGAAAGTGTTATTTATAATGAAATTTACTTGGATGAAGTTCTAATAGATAAAATCGACAAGTATAACATAAAGAGTTATGAAGATTTCACAATTAAGACTAATGACTGGATTAAATCAAATTTAAATTTGGATATAGTGTTGGACATTATAAATAAAAGAGGAATAGACAGTTTACGTGATATAGACAAAGAATTATTAAAATCAATATGAAAAATATTAACATATTTTTAGACGACGAAAGAGACCCAACTTATGTAAAAGATAATCTTGGTAGTCTTTATCCGAAAAACTGGATTGTAATTAGAAACTACTTCGATTTTGCTGATTTTGTTGATGAAAACCTTGAAAACATCGACTTGGTCTCTTTTGATCATGACATTTCAACTTTCGACGAAAGAGGAAAAGAGTGGACTGGTAAAGATGCTGCTGATTATTTGATCAATAAGTGTATAGACAGTAATAGAAAATTTCCAAATTTTTACGTTCACACGATGAATGTTTCTGGAAGGCCAAATATTATTAGTACAATTTTGAACTTTTTGAAACACATTGAAAATAACAAATTAGACTTTAAATATTATAATAGTGGTTATATTAATGGAAAAGTATTATGAATCATAAATTAAACATCAAATCTTTAGTCTTGTCTAAATTTGAAAAGACACTAAAGGATAAGTACAAATTACTCAAAACAGATACCATATATTTTGATTCAAACTCTGATATAGAATTTGTTACTTGTAGTGATGGATATAACATTTTTTATAAGAAACACGGTGGTAGAATCTATCCTATTTCAATAAGTGGAAAAGTTATCTTGTCATTATTAGGTTGCTTGATAGATAATAACTTTTATAGTTACTACAACATTAATGATACTAAGTGTAAGGTTAGACCAAAGAAACAAAGATAATGGTATTAACTTCAGATAACTTCGTATACTGTATAGATTACGAAACTCAAGGATACAGATCTTGTGAGGAAAGTGGATGCTTAGACGATAACATTTGTAGGTGTTATAAAATAAATAGTATTGAAATTAATAAAATTAATATTGATCAGATCACACAAAATCTTTTCGAAAGTTTTCACTCCGATTCTGAATTACTAAAGAGAGACAGAAAAATCACTTCATTAGTCTATGACTATGACATAGAATTAATTGATAGATATTGTATTGACAGGATATTAACAATAAATAAAGTTTGGAAAAATAACTTATGGGATTTTTCCACTATGTTTGGTTATTATGGTGAAGAAGTTCAGTCCATTTATTTGAAAAAAAACCTGTTTAATACGATATTCACTCAAATAGAGAAGTGTTTGAATTTACATTCTTTGAAGGAAAAAATTGAATATATTCTGGAATTAGAATATGGGTTTATTTTGGATAGAATTAAGTATAAAGATTATAAAATCGAATTTATCAACACTTCAGACTTGATATTTAATCAAAAGGAACATAAAAAAAAGGCTTTACAAGAAGAAAGTCATGATACTGAAATTAAAGGTATTTGTGAATTAGTTGGTGGTAAATATCAAGTAATTGATGGGTATCACCGATTATCAAAGAATCAAGATGAAAAAGTATTGGTCATTTCTATTTTATAAATAAATTACAAAAAACAAATTATATGAAAGATAGATTACAAAAAGTTTTAGATGATACACCGAATCCATTTGTTATGATACTTATTGGTCCGCCACTTTCTGGAAAAGATACTACACTAAATCAATGTGAACTACCAGAAAATACAGTGGTTATATCAAGAGATCAAATACTAATGTATGTATATGGTTCAGAGAATTATGATGAAGCATTTAAAAATGTGAATCAGAAACAAGTTGATAATGAACTTCAAAATATGATAAGAAGTTCTTCACAAGAAGGAAAGAATGTCATTATTAACATGACAAATATGACTTCTAAAAGAAGATCACACAATCTTAGTTATTTTGACGATTCTTACAGTAAGATTGCTGTTATATTTCCAATATTAGAATGGGATGAATATGTATTAAGGAATGAGAAAAGACAAAAAGAAGAGCAGAAATTTATTCCTTTGTCTGTAATTAAAAGTATGATTTCTTCGTATCAACCAATATCAGAGCAAGAAGATTTTGATAAAGTTATATCTTTATGATATTCAGAATTAAAATAGTATTACTTTTGTTTTTATTATGTGTAGAATCTAATGCACAGATATTACAAAATTTTAGTGACAAACCACTTACTATACAAGTCGGATGGAATATTATTGACGACAATGCTCAGACTTTTAGAAACATTTTCAATCCTAAATCTTGGTACTCAGATCCATTACCCGGTAAAATCTCAGCTATGAAAACATTAAGAGGGAAACTAAAGAGCGAAATTGGAATCAGTCTTGCTAAAATGAGCAAATCTTATTATAAAGACAGATATTTGAATCCTGGTATTTTCAGTTGTGTGGATTTTAACTTTCGAGTCCAGTTTAATTTAACTAATAAATTATATACACATCGACATTATGGTAATCAATTAAATAATTTTGGAATCAATATTAGTCCAATATTTGGAATTGGTTATACGAATAGAACACAAACTGTTTATAGTAAAAATTTAAATTTAAATGTCGGTGGATGTTTTACTTTATGGATACTTAGAAATAAATTTGGACTAAATCTGCAGTCACTTGCAAAGTTTGGACTACAAAAATCAATTCCTTTGGCAGGGAGTAATTACTTTCATCACAGTATTGGTATTACTTATGTTGCTCGATTACTATCAAAAAAACAATTTTTTGAAAACCGATTTAATTTGTAAAGTTGAAAAACTATAACTATATTTGTATAAACTTTCAAAAAAAAAGATATGCCAAATTGGATAAGAAACAAAGTAACCTTCGATGGTTCAGTAAAAGATATTGAAATAATGTTAGAGTCTATTAAGACAGTTCTTGATAATGAGACACTTTATATCGATTTTCAAAAAATTATGCCGATGCCAGAAAGCCTTTTAATCTCCTCTGGTACAAATAATGACACGGGAGTTTCATTGATAAATCATTTGAATGGTGATTCAACTGATTTGCAGAAAATGTTGAATTATCCTTGGGTGAAAAAAGAAAATATCAATAGTGTTGATGAATTATTTGAGTATTTTCAGAAAAAAGAAGATTATCAAAATTTAATTGAACTTGGTCAAAAATCTATTGATAACATCAAGAATTACGGTCACAAAGATTGGTATAGCTGGAGTTGTGAGAATTGGGGTACAAAATGGAACTCTTCAGACTCAAATATAGATGATAATCAAACACTTTGGTTTGATACTGCTTGGTCTACACCTTATCCAGTTTTATTAGAACTCTCTAGTAAGTTCTCAGATATTAAGTTTACTATCGAGTTTGCTGATGAAGATATTGGTTCAAATACCGGTAAGTATGTTATGAAATCAGGATGTGAAATAAATTTTGAAACATATGATGGAATTCAGGCTTGTGACATTTGGGGTTATGATCCTCAAGATTTTTTTCCAGATATTTATAGAGATAATCAAATTAATAAGATTCTAGATCAAGATACCGAGAATAAAAATATTTAGTTTTTTTTCATAAAAATCTAAACTTTTTAAAACATTGATTATTACAGGATATATAAGAATCATATGAATACCTAAGGTCTTCATAATAAAAATAAAAATTCGGAGATGAACAAAGCAGATTTAATCAATGAAATTGCTAACACTACTGGTTTAACTAAAACTAAGGCTAGTGAAGCTCTTGATGCTGTTGTAAGTGCTATCGAAACTGCTCTTTCTAAAGGAGACAAAGTAACTTTGGTTGGCTTTGGTACTTTTGAAACTTCAAGTCGTCAAGCTCGTAAAGGTCGTAATCCAAAGACAGGTGCTGAAATTAACATTCCAGCTAAAACTGTTGCGAGATTTAGAGCTGGTGCTGGTCTTACAAAGCAAGTTAATGGATAATCCACTAACTTCAAAAAAAGACCGATTATTTATCGGTCTTTTTTCTTTTTAAATTATATTTGTAAAAATTTGTAAATAATGAAATTAGAGATCGAAAGAAAGTTTATTGTCAAGTCCTTACCATCAATCAATCCTGATGATATCTTTTCAATTGAACAGTATTACTTCAAAAATCAAGAAGGAGTCTGGGAAAGAGCTAGAACATATCACTCAGATAAATCTGGAGACTCCTATATACACACTATAAAAAAGTCTGTCACCAAAGGTGTTAATATGGAAGACGAACACAATTTGACAAAGAAACAATTTGAAAAATTTAAACAAAAATGTCTTTCACCTGGGACAGAATCAAGACATATTTCAAAAGAAAGGTGGATATATAATCATAATGGACTTAAATGGGAAGTCGATAAATTCAATAGCGGATATCATTTAATTATTGCCGAGATTGAAATACCTACTAAGAATTTTGAAATTGAATTTCCTAAATTCATGAAAGATATTATTTTACTCGAGGTTACTGGACTAAAACAGTTTAGTAATAGGTCGTTATCACTAAAATTAAACAAGTAATGCACAAATCAAAAGTAAAATATTTACTCACAGATGGTCTTTTCCTTGGAATCAGGGGTACTATTAAAATCCGTCTAATTCGTTTAGGCAGACTAAGAAGAATACTTAAAAACATTGAGTGAAACTTTTGTAATAAGTACTATATAATTATAAACATTTAAAATCAAAATACATGGATAATTTACATGAAATTAAAGACGAAGAGTTGTTGAATGTCAAAATGGCTCTTGAGGATGATGAAGATGAATCTGACAAATTCAAGTCTTCAAAAAAAAGTGACCCTAAATCAAAAACTCCTGTATTAGACACATACAGTAGAGACTTGACTAAACTTGCTGAAGATGGTAAAATTGATCCAATCGTAGGTAGAGATAAAGAAATTGAAAGAGTTTCTCAAATTCTTTCAAGAAGGAAGAAAAATAATCCAATACTTATTGGTGAACCAGGTGTTGGTAAGTCGGCAATCGCTGAAGGACTTGCTTTGAGAATTATTCAACGAAAAGTTTCAAGAGTTCTCTTTAATAAGAGAATTGTAACTCTTGATTTGGCTTCTATGGTAGCTGGTACCAAATATCGTGGTCAATTTGAAGAAAGAATTAAGGCAGTTATGGCTGAGCTTGAAAAAGAACCAGAAATTATTCTTTTTATTGATGAAATACATACAATAATTGGTGCTGGAGGATCCAGCGGATCTTTAGATGCTTCTAATATGTTTAAACCAGCTTTAGCTCGTGGAGAAATCCAATTAATTGGAGCGACTACCCTAGATGAATATAGAAAACATATCGAAAAAGATGGTGCTCTTGAAAGACGTTTTCAAAAAGTAATAGTTGAACCAGCTACACCTGAAGAAACAATACAAATTATCGGTAACATTAAAGATAAATACGAATCACATCACAATGTATTTTATACTGATGATGCTATTAAAGCGTGTGTTGATTTAACTAATCGTTATGTAACTGATAG
>JACCDW011707375.1_pt1 | contig 11547 bp, 8 predicted proteins | sample 7449781 | NCBI WGS metagenome assembly JACCDW01 (sample SAMN15323449, study PRJNA562643) | freshwater metagenome | isolation source: river surface water | place: USA:Blue River Watershed | collected 2017-08-18
TCACGTAGACATGGCTCGTTGGATGGGCTATGGCAAAACATTCCAAGACTATAAGATCAATGTACATATCGCAGGTCGTCAAGGACCAGCAGGTGTTCGTGCAGCACTGAGTCGTATGACTCCTGAAGCTCGTAACACACTTACTATAGAAAATGACGAAATGACCTGGGGCATTGACTCCAGTCTTGAATTAGTCAAGGACTGTGCCCTAGTGCTTGACATACATCACCATTGGGTAAAAACTGGAGAATATATTGAAGCCACTGATGACCGTGTTAAAAGGATTGGCGATAGTTGGCGTGGCGTCCGTCCTGTTATACATTATAGTGTTTCACGGGAAGACTATCTTGTTAACCATTCCACCGACACCTTTCCCTCCCTTGATACGCTAATCGAAAGCGGACATAAGAAAGCTAAACTCAGAGCACATTCAGAATTCTACTGGAACACAGCAGTCAATGAATGGGCACTGAGTTTTAGACAACATTCAGATATCATGTGCGAAAGCAAAGCAAAGAATCTTGCTAGTTTTGCACTATATCAAGAGGCATTACGCCTTGGGCTTTGATTTGGATTTTGTAGCAGATTTAGCTTTGGTGGCTGCTTTCTTAACAGCAGTTTTGGTTTTTTCAGCAACTATTTTAACTTCTTCTTTAGCTGCTTCAACCGCTACCTTAGCATCGGCTGCATCTACTTTACCGTCTTTGTTGACGTCTGCGAAACCAAACAGTTTTTTAAAAAATGCGATCATGATAAAATCTCCTGTGCTTTATTTACTATAAATATTAACATGGCGCTACATTTTATTAAAAGTTTAACAGAAACCAAAGACAATCTAGAAATTCGGCAAGACAAGCTGAAATTTCCCAAAGATGCATTGGATCCTGTAATGAGCGAAGCCACTATTAAATACCACTTTGATGGGTTAGCCAGCAAGTATTTTGATCGTTACAACTCAGGAGAGGGTGACGCAGATTTCAACTACGGTGGTGCCATGCTGCATAATATTTGGTTCTCAAATCTTACTCCTCCTAGAGCTGCTAACAAGCCCACAGGACTTAGTCAAGATCTCATAGATTTCAAATTCGATAACTTTGATAAATTTAAAGCAGAGTTTGAAAAAACTGCTATGTCAATACAGGGCAGCGGTTGGATATATATGGATAAGTCGGGTGAAATCCGAACCATTCGCAATCACGAATACAAAAAGAACATGCGGATTGCACTGTTGATCGATTGGTGGGAGCATGCATGGGCCCTTGATTATCAACAGGACAAGGCCAAATATCTACAAAATATTTGGCGTATAGTTGATTGGGAAACTGTTAACATAAGACTACAAGGAGAATAAACTATGTTAGAAACATTATTTTGGTTAGCATTAGGTGCATTTATTGGTTGGAACTTTCCACAACCAGAATTTGCAAAAGGTATTCAAGCGAAAGTATTAGGATTTTTTAAAAAAGGATAATACATCATGGCTTATAGAGCAAAAAATAATTCACCAAAAGCAGCAGCTCGCAGAGTATTACGTAGGAAGAAATTAATCTAATGGCTAAATTCAGAGCACATCATCCTAGATCCGTTAGAGCCACTGCAAGACGAGTTTTAAAGAAGAGGAAGTAAAAATGGCTTATTCAGACAAAGTAATCGATCATTATGAGAATCCTCGTAACGTTGGTAGCTTTGCCAAAGATGATCCCACTGTGGGCACAGGTATGGTAGGTGCACCTGCATGTGGAGACGTAATGAAGTTACAGATCAAAGTCAACGAGGAAGGCATTATAGAAGATGCGAAGTTTAAAACCTATGGTTGCGGCAGTGCTATTGCTAGTTCTAGTCTCTGTACAGAATGGCTCAAGGGCAAGACACTTGACCAGGCAGGTACTATCAAGAACGCAGATATCGCTACTGAATTGGCGTTACCGCCAGTCAAAATTCACTGTTCAATTTTGGCAGAAGATGCGATTAAAGCAGCGATAAAAGACTATCAAACCAAGCATGATCTCGTTAACTGAGCTAGCCGCAGAAAAAGTTAAAACCCAGCTAGAGCGTAGGGGAAAAGGACTAGGCATCCGTGTAGCTGTAAAAACTACCGGGTGCTCAGGACTTTCTTATGTTATAGAATATGTAGATATTCCACAGCCCGAAGACATGAGTTTTGTCAGTCACGGCATACACGTATTCGTGGATCCCAAAAGTCTAGTTTATGTAGATGGTGTTGAAATGGATTGGGTTCGCAACGGACTCAATGAAGGATTTGATTTTAAAAATCCCAATGAAAAAGCTCGCTGCGGGTGTGGCGAGAGCTTTACAGTTTAATATTTTCCCACAGGTAGTGTAGTACTGGCAGGTAAATCCCAGATTTTTTTCTGTTCTACTCCCTTGCGTTGAGCAAATCTTTTAGCATCACATTTAGAACACACATGAAAGAAATTGTTGTTTAATCTCTTACGATCTATCTTCCGTATATCTCTTTCAAACTCTGTATCACAGTTATCGCAACGAAACATGGCTATGGTTTTCACACGTTCATAATTGTGTGTCAAACCTAGTTTGCTGGTTCTAGAATAGGTATTTTTCTGTCTTTTGGTCTTGAGAAACATCAAGTATTTACATTAGGCTTTTAAAATATTGGGCTAAATATTAGAGAAAGTTTTATTCTTAGGATCAGCCATGGCGAGAAAAGTAATTGATGTAGGTACTGTTGGAAATGATGGTACCGGTGATAGTATACGTGATTCGTTCCGAAAGGTCAACGACAACTTCAGAGAACTCTATAGTTCATTGGGTCTGGGTGAAAAATTAACCTTTATTGGGTTAGACGATACTCCTAGTTCCTATGTCGGATTAAACGATGCCACTGGTAACACACCTTTATTAACAATTAACAATACAGAATCCGGAATTGCATTTAAACGGCTTGTAGCAGGCACAGGTATTGCACTAGATTTTACTACTAACAATTCAGAAATAAGAGTTATTTCCGAATTCGCAGAAGTTGTAGGAGATCCAAGCCCGAGACTGGGTGGAGACCTAAGTGCTCTTTCTGGTGGCAATCAGTACAGAATCAAAGATCTTACTACTCCAATAACCTCTAGTGAAGCTGTAAACAAAGCCTACGCTGATACTAAAATATCTAAGGCTGGTGTTAATGCAATAGACCCTGCCACTAATTTACCCACTACTAGTTTCGGTACCATGACTGGTCCTTTGATACTATCAAGGTCACCAGAACCCGATGATGATATTTTATACGACGGATTGATAGCTGCTACAAAATCATACGTTGACAACGCATCATTTGGTAGTGTAAGTAATTTATTCGTAGCTCTCAGCGGTCAAGATGAAAGACCTGGACTAGCAAGAGAATTCCAAGGACGTGCATTGGCCTATGCTTATAGAACCATCGAAGCAGCATGTCGTCGTGCAGAAGAATTAGTTCTAGAAGCACGTCAAGAAATTGGTCCTTATAAGAAGGTATTAACATTTAATAATCGTGCTGGCGAATGTACTCTAGCACTGGCTCCTTACGCATCTCCTGCTTCTGGTACAGGGTTTATCGGTTCAGTGAGAATGAGCATAGACACCGCAACTATTCTAGGTATCGGTACTAACTATTTTCCGGGAGATATATTAACGATCAGCGGCGGAACTATTGCTCCGGGTGGTGGTGCTGCTACCATTGAAGTATTAACTACTCTAACAACTCCTGGAGCTATCTCTACCTATAGAATCAAATCTACAGGTGCATATTCTGTATTACCAGGTGCTGTAGCTGTGGCAACAACTATTACAACATCAGCTGCTCCTGTGGCAATTGGAGCGATCGGTACTGGTGCTACATTTAATCTAACATACAAAGTAAATTCTGTTTCAATTTCTAATGGGGGCAGTGGGTACAGTTTAGTATCTGTAAGAATCACCGGTGGTGGTGGTGCTGGTGCGTTTGGTACGGCGTTTGTCACTGGAGGATCTGTAACTGGTATCACTATCACTGACCAAGGTAGTGGCTTTACCAGTATCCCAACATTAACTGTGGATCTTCCGAGATTCGCACTCAGAACAGATGGTTTTAGAACTGATTTCACTGGTGATGTATTAACTAGCACTCCGGAAGCTATTCGTGGTCGAGATATCAGAGAAGGACTGTTCTTATACGGAGAAACGTCAGGAGCATTGGCTCAGATTCTAGGACATGACGGATCTTTAGACAGTGCAGGTAATGAATTATTTGATGTTGATATCAAATACGGTGCTTTCCAAGTTGGTGAAGTTATATCCTACGGCGATGTTACTAAAAACATTCATATCAGTATCTTGGTAGAAAGTGGTATCTATGAAGAAAATTATCCTCTTAAACTTCCGCAAAACTGTTCTATCGTCGGTGATGAATTTAGACGTATAATTATAAGACCAAGAAGTGGCACTAGTTCGAGTCCCTGGGCATTTATTAAATTCCGTAGAGATCTAACCATTGATGGATTGACCACAGCAAATAGACTCTATGGATATCATTATCTGCAAGACAGTTCACAACCAGTTTACCCTAAGGTCGATAACAAAGGTGCTTATACATCTGCAGCAACATTAATTGATATAAACAGACAGTTTTTACAGAATGAAGTTATAGCTTGGATTGATTTTCAGATAGCTAACAGCGTTGCCCCGTTCACTACTGCATTTGAGTATGATGCTGCTGTGTGCAAACGAGATGTAGGATTAATTGTTGATTCATTGGTATTCGATTTAAAATACGGAGAATACAATAGAACTATCTCAGCTGGTTTGAAATATTATCAAAATGCCAGCGGACTGGTTGCCATCGGAGCTCAGCTGTCACAAACATTAGCAGCTATCACTAGATTAAACACATTGATAAATTCAGTAATTGCAAACACTGCAATTACTCCTAATCAAACTATTATTACCCAAACCATCGATCTTGCTTTCACAGCAGAAGCAGGATCGTCCACAGTGATCAATGCATTGATCGCTGCACTTAAAGATGTTATGGATGGTAGTGGTAGCGTAAACTATCCTAAAGAAAACGATCAGATGGACGTGTTCCTAGCTAACGATGCTGTACGCTGGCAAGCTATCACAGCACAAGGCCACGGCGGATTCATGTTAACTCTTGATCCTACAGGACAGATATTAGCCAAATCTCCATACGCTCAAGAGTGCGCATCGTTCTCTAAGAGTATTGATGCACAAACATTTGCTGGTGGTATGTTCGTTGATGGTTTCGCAGGCAATTTACAATGGAAACACACTAGTACTATAACCGGCGCTGGCATTACCACAGGCACTAGATTAAGTGTCAGTGGACTAGATAGATTTCCACAACTACCAGCCAGCTTCTTGGTAGATGACGCAGTTTACAGAGTAAACTATGTTCGAGACTTTGTGTACTCAACCACAGGTAGTACAGCTACATTTGTGTTAGACGAGACCAATCCATTCTTAAGAACAGCTGGTGCTCAGACCTGTACTATCAGCACAGCATCTCCTGCTGTGATTACAAAAACTGATCACAGATTGCAGGCAGGCGCTATATTGACATTCTCCAGCACAGGAACTTTACCCGCAGGAATCTCAGCCACTGCTGAATACTATGTGTTAGCAGATGGATTGACCAACAATACCTTTAAGATCACAGCAACGTTTGGATCTATCACTGCTGTAAACACAACCGCAGGTGGTACAGGTACTATCAGCTATCAAAGAACCTATGAATTACTAATGCCTGGCAATAGATCAATGTTAGGCAATGACTACACACAGATCAATGACATGGGCTACGGAATCTTGGCTACCAACGGTGGCTTGGTTGAAGCTGTGTCAATGTTTACCTACTATTGCTATATTTCATACTACTCTCTAAACGGTGCGCAGATACGATCAATCGCAGGATCCAGTGCTCACGGTGTATATGCACTAGTAGCAGAAGGTGCAGATCCGTTAGAGGTTCCAACACCTACAGATGTATATGAAGATTTTTCACAAAAAGTAAAATGTTATTTCCCAAGTCCGTCGTTCGCAAACACCGCAACTGGATTGATCATTTATGTTAACGGCTATGACTACGTTCCACTAGGCGGTAGTGAATTAGAAATTCAACACACAATTTCTGGTGCACCAGTATTATTCCGTTATCCTGTTACTGCTGTAACTCAATCAGATACATTCCCTACTGGAGTGGTTCGACTTAATCTTACTTCAGGTGTAGGCTCAACCAGTGCAGGTCTTGCTGCTGTGGTTCCAGACGGAACTGTAATGACCTTAAGAAATAATGGACAGATTATTTTAACCAACGATCTAGTAGAAGTAGCTGTAAGACCGTCAACTGGTTTGAAATTACGTGAAACTGCAGATACTGTTTATCGTGTTCTACAGTTTACTTCATATGAAGATCTAAACGGTCCATATGAAGTCAGCATTACCAATGCCAGCCCAGCTGTGTTAAAAGTATTAGCAACTGTTACTGATATTGCCACAAACGTTTGTACAACATCTCAAAATCATAAATTAAAAGTCGGTGATAAATTTATTCCAACATCAACTGCTAACAACTTTGTTAGTGGAACTACTTATTATATTATCAGTGTTCCCGAGTATAATCAATTTACTGTTTCAACATCACCAGGTGGTAGTGTATTTGCTCTAGTAAACGGTGCTGGGTTAACTATCAAAGGTGTAAAAACACACAAACTGTTAGAAAACTATACCATATCATTTAGAACCACAGGCACATTGCCCGCAGGTATAATTCCTGTTGACACATACTTTGTGCTCAGCAGTGGATTAACTGATACTGAATTCCAAATAGCACTAACTAAAAACGGTGCGGCTATCAATACCAGCTCAGCAGGATCTGGTGTCCATAGCTATGACATGGAAGGATTGACTAAGACCAATCTCAGAGAAAACTATGATTACATAGATCTAACACTGTGGCAACCTGGTGAATTTATCAGTGCAACTCCGACCGGTATTGCAGTTAGTGGTATAACTATAGCATCACCTGCAGTGATCAGCACAACATTGGCGCATGGATTCAGTGCAGGTGATGTGATTAAATTTACTACATCGTCAACATCGGTTCTACTTCCAACAGGATTAAGCAAAAACTCTCATTATCACGTATTGGCTGCAGGATTAACAGCCAACGATTTCCGAGTTAGCCTTGCGCCAGGAGGCACTGCTGTTGATACCACAGGTGGTTCATTCACAGACGCTAGAGTGGGCCTAGTTACAGGACGTCTAGGTGATTCTGCATTTGCAGTGGTGCCAGTTGGGGGCAGCTCGACATCAAGAGTTAACGGTAGTAAACTCATGTTCAGAGGTGAAGAATACATTATCAGCTTGTATGAGCCAGAAAGTGTAACTAACGAAGCCTATGCTAGAGTAACATTAAGTCGGCCTTTGATTCATAGTTTAATATCCTATGAAGCTGTGACTACTATCAAATCAGCAGTTCCAATAAGAACCAACGGTGCTCTAGGCACACTGACTATTCGTATTGCATTGACTCGTGTCACAGGTCATGACTTACTAGAAATTGGTACTGGATCTTATGCGGATACTAATTATCCTAGTGAAATATTCGGTGCTTCGGTAAACCCAATCGATGAGGATTCTGAAACGCAGGAACGAGATGTAGGTCGTGTTTTCTATGTGACCACTGATCAATATGGTAACTTCAAAGTAGGTCCTTATTTCAAAGTAGACCAAGGTACTGGTACAGTAACATTCTCATCGAGTATTGCGTTAAGTAACCTAGACGGTATTGGATTTAAACGAGGAGTAACTGTTTCAGAGTTCTCAGTGGATTCGTCAATGGCAGAACAACGAACAGATACTGTACCAACAGAAAATGCTGTTTCTATTCACGTTCAGCGTAGATTAGGTACTCTAGCAGATGGTAGCGCACTCAGCGATGTTGGACAGTTGCTGCCTCCTATTGTTGGCGGATTCATGGCTCTCAGTGGTGTGCTGGGCATGAAAGGTACCATGAACCTCAACAATAATAGAATACAAAATGTTACAGATCCAGTCAGCGCACAGGATGCAGTGAATCTTCGCAGTCTAACATTTGCTAATTTCCAAAACACTACGATTACAGGGCCTCGATCTGCAGACATATTAACATTTACTGGTGTTGGAGATTTCGCACAGAACTCCACAATGGTTGGTGATGTCAGTCTAAGCATAGACAGTACCGCTAATACAGTAGACGCTCAGATCAATCCTGGTGTAATCATCGATGCTGACGTTAATGCATCAGCAGCCATCGATCATGCAAAATTAAATCTCGATAATGCTTATATTACATCTGCAGCCAGCATAACAGGAGTTACTGCCACAGGCAGCGGCTCAACAGCCACATTGACATTCACTGGTCCAATTTCACCTGCACCATTCTCAGCAGGTCAACGAGTTGTGATCACAGGTATGAGTATAGCTGGATACAATGGCATCTATACCGTGGCATCTTGCAATACGACCACATTAACCTATAGTTCAACCACAACTGGTTCAGCCACAGGTGGTATAATAAGACCACTCAAAGGTGTCGCAAGTTTCAACAGTGCAGAATTTGATGCAAATAATGGCTGGATCAGTTTGAAAGCTGGTGGTACCGCATTGAGTTCATTAACACCGATTGCATCGTTGACTGTGTTAGGTAATAGCACACTGTCCACAGGCAATGTGACAGCGGTTCCTTTCAGCACAGTGATAGACAGCGGCGCTGGTGTTAAAAAATCTCAATATTCATCCACAGGATTCCTACGCAGAACCAGCAGTGTAAGTTTAACTGCAGATAGTGATTATGCTGTGGTAGAAGCTGCTGCAGGATCTGCAGCAAGTCCAGAAGCCGGCAAACTGGTAATAAGAGATTCAAATGGTGACTTCGGTGCTAGAAATATTGATATCAGCCAATTGAAACTGGACAACCAGATAGGAATTGACACAGCCACTACAGCCACTGGCGGATATATCCGTTATTATGGTTTTAATACCGCAGGTGGTATATTAATACAAGACGGATCATTGGCAGTAGATAAGGCCACTGCTTACTGGAACAATGTACACAATTTCAAAACACAGAACGGTGCAGCTGATGCTCCGATCACAGCATCCAGCATACAGGTACAGGCCATTACCGCAGGTAATACTACCGCAGCAGGTACTATCACAGGCTATTGGAGTTTAAGTGCAGGTTCAAGATTACAGGCCACATACTCAGCTGACTTGGCAGAATATTATGAAGGTGATCAAGAATATGCTGTGGGCACTGTATTAATATTTGGCGGCGACAAAGAAGTTACTATGTCGAAAACACACATGGATACTAGAGTTGCAGGAGTGGTTTCCGATACAGCAGCATATACCATGTATGAAGCATGTCCAGGATTGAAAAATTTAGTAGCACTGCAAGGACGTGTGCCTTGTCGTGTAGTTGGAAAAATATCAAAAGGAGATCTGCTAGTGACATCAAACATAGCGGGTGTGGCTATATCAGCAGGCAACGTGGCTAACGTTGGTACCGTAGTTGGTAAAGCATTAGAAACATATGATTCAGATCATATCGGAACAATTGAAATTGCAGTAGGGAGAACATAATGCCATTACCAAATCCAAATATAACTCCAGGTGCACCACCGCTAAGATGGGATAGAGTACTAGAGGCATTCACCAAAGTCAATGAGAATTTTGACAGCATCGCTGCTACTATAAGTGGCGGTGGCGGTGGTCTATCACCAATTAATTTTGACACACTGGATACCAATGTCAGCCCTGCAGCAGACAATACATATAAACTAGGTGCGCTGGGCACCAATAGATGGAAGTCAGTGTTCTTGGCGGAATACCAAGACACGCCAGCAGATTCAGCCAATGGCGTTTACATTGGTTCGGCACATATCAAAGGTATAGGATCACACATAGATCTACCAAACAATTCAACTATCAATGGTGAATTGATACAACAACCTTACTTCAATGCCATACAGGTTGACAATGATTTAAGACTGGAAGCTACAGCTACATCAACACCTTTCGGTGAAACAGTGAATTTGAATTCAGGTACCAAGATACAATTAGTAGTGAATTCAGCAGGTGATAGTATCACATTCAATAACACAGGTGTAACAGAACTAGCAGGTACACCAGGACAGATCGGTGTTAGTGCTACTACAGGAAATATCACACTAACCAATCTAGGTGTGTTATCATTGACTAATGTTACCGCATTACCGTCAGGTCGAACTGAAGGTGTAGGTATTAACATTAATGCTAGCACAGGTAGCGGCATTAAAGTAACCAACACTGGTGTGTTAAGCATCGTAGCTGGTTCCGCAGCACTAACTGTGAATACAGATGCTGCCACTGGAGTAGTCACTATAACTAATTCAGCGCCAGCTGGTAATACATTTGGTTCTATTATAGTTGCCGGCGACACATCATTCCCAATAGTGGCCAACAGCCCAGGTGCTAACTTTAAAGTAAACTCCGGTGAGGGAATTACACTTACCAAAGACACTACCACAGATACATTGACAATAACCATCGATCCTGTGTTTGATTTAAAAGGTTCTGTGTTTGCAGACGACAGCACAATATTAGTAGATGCGGTAGCTGGCGTACTAAGAGGAAACTTCATAGGTTCTGTGTTCACAGATAGTTCTACACAGATCATAGATGGTAATACTGCCACGGTCTACGGAAATATCGAAGCTACTACATTAAGAACAGCAGAATCGAGAATAGTGTTAGGATATCTAGCTGGATCTACTGGAGGTAGTGGTGCATCCATAACAATAGGACCACTAGCAGGTGCGACAAACCAAGGCACAGGAGCTATGGCTATTGGCCCGTACGCAGGTTATACTGGTCAGGGATTAACTACTCTAGCTGTAGGTGCATACGCAGGACAAACTAATCAAGGTAACGTGGCTGTGGCTATTGGAGCATTCGCTGGTAATGATGGGCAAGGGACCAATGCTGTCGCGATAGGTCCTTATGCTGGCGGAACTAATCAAGGAGCTAGTTCTATCGCTATTGGTTTGTATGCTGGATCTCTCAATCAATCTGCTAATAGTATAGTTATAAATGCCAGCGGATCTACGTTAGATGCAGCAGCAGCAGGATTTTTTGTAAACCCAATACGTTCAACTGCCACAGCTACTGGTCCAGTAATGTACAATCCAACCACCAAAGAATTATTTTATAATACAGTTTTAGAATTCGCAGGCAGCACGATATCAACCAATGATTCATCAGGTATCACGGTGGATGTGTTGACTACATTTAATTCAGATGTTGTGGTTGAAAACGAATTAACAGTTGGAGGTAGCAGAGTAATCAATTTAGGCCAACTGAAAGCTATTGTGGCTGCATCCAGCAGTTTCAATGACTTCCAAACAAGAATAGCAGCATTGGTATAACGGAGCGATAAATGGCAAAGCAAACGATTAACGTAGGGACAACAGCAAACGATAAAAAAGGCGACAGTCTAAGAGCCGCGTTTACCAAAGTAAA
>JACCDW011940651.1_pt1 | contig 11546 bp, 9 predicted proteins | sample 7449781 | NCBI WGS metagenome assembly JACCDW01 (sample SAMN15323449, study PRJNA562643) | freshwater metagenome | isolation source: river surface water | place: USA:Blue River Watershed | collected 2017-08-18
AGGGTGCTGAGAAGGCAAAGATTGAGCTTTCATCTTCAGCACAAACATCAATTAATCTGCCATACATAACAGTTGATGCTGAGAAGAATCCACTTTTCTTAGATGAGACTATTACCAGGGCGCAGTTCCAAGGATTAACCGCTGATCTACTAGAGCGCTGCAAGAAGCCATTCCAGGCAGTACTTAAGGATGCTGGAATTCCAATTGCAGATATTGATCATGTAGTTCTAGTTGGTGGATCAACCCGTATGCCTGCAGTGGTTGATTTAGTTAAATCATTAACTGGCGGCAAAGAGCCAAACAAAGGGGTCAACCCTGATGAGGTTGTAGCTGTTGGCGCTGCCCTTCAAGCAGGTGTCTTAAAGGGCGAGGTTAAGGATGTTCTGTTACTTGATGTAACACCTCTATCTCTTGGTATTGAGACCAAGGGTGGCGTTATGACCAAGTTAATTGAGCGAAATACCACCATCCCAACAAAGCGAAGTGAGATTTTCTCAACTGCAGATGACAATCAACCTGCAGTACAAATTCAAGTATTCCAAGGTGAGCGCGAGATGGCCGCTTACAACAAGAAACTTGGCATGTTTGAGTTGACTGGGCTACCACCTGCACCAAGAGGTGTGCCACAGATTGAGGTCACATTTGATATCGATGCCAATGGAATTGTCCATGTATCTGCAAAAGATCTTGGTACTGGCAAAGAGCAAAGAATGACAATTACTGGCGGCTCTGCACTATCTAAGGATGAGATTGAGCGAATGATGAAGGATGCAGAAGCTCATGCTGAAGAAGATAAACAGCGCCGAGAGGAAGCAGATGTTAGAAACTCTGCCGACTCACTTGTTTATCAAACTGAAAAATTCTTAAAGGATAATGCTGATAAATTCAATGAAGGTGAAAATGCCACTAAAAAAGGTGAACTTGAAACTGCGATTGCAGATTTAAAGAAATCACTTGAAGGCAGCGATCTTTCAGCGATTAAGAGTTCTACTGAAAAAGTCTCTGAAATTAGTCAGCAACTTGGAGCTGCCCTGTATGCAGCAAATGCAGCGCAAGCCCCAGCAGGAGACACCGCAGCAGATGATGGTGTGCAAGATGCTGAAGTAGTAGATGAGCAAAAGTAATGAGTGAAGAAAATCTAACTGCGTCAGAGAAAGAACTCTCTGACGCAGTTGATCAAGCATTAAGTGAGGCAACTGTTGTAGTTGATGAGGTTGCAACTTTGACTGCCGATCTTCAACGTTTACAAGCTGAGTATGCAAATTATCGAAAGCGAGTAGATCGTGATCGAGTTTCAACAACTGAGTTTGCTTTTGCGGCAGTATTAATGGAGTTGCTGCCCGTACTAGATGATCTAGATCGAGCAGCAGAGCATGGGGAGTTAACTGGTGGCTTTAAGGCGGTAGCTGATCGAATCAATGCAATTGTTGAGAAATTGGGGCTTACTAAGTTTGCCGATGCGCCAGTTGCATTTAATCCAGAGATTCATGAAGCGCTAACTCATGAGAGCTCAGCAGATGTTACCCAACCAACAGCATCAAAGATTTTACAACCCGGATATAAATATAAAGAGCGAGTAATTAGACCTGCCAGAGTTGCAGTTACCGATCCACAAACCACTCACTAACGGCAGAAATTTCTAATGGCAGCTAAAGATCTTTATGAAAAGGATTACTATCAAATCCTAGGTGTTTCAAAAGGCGCCGATAGTGCTGCCATAAAAAAACAGTATCGAAAACTTGCTCGTGAATTACACCCTGATAAAACTAAAGGTGATAAGAAGTTAGAGGATCGATTTAAAGCTGTCTCTGAGGCTTATGACATATTAAGCGATGATAAAAAACGCCGTGAGTACGATGAGGTTCGAGAAGCGGTTAAATCTGGAAGAGTTCCACCTGGCTTTAATGGCGGCGGACAAGGCTTTAACGGCGGTGACTTCTCAGATTTATTTGGGCCTGGCGGAGATATTTTTTCAACATTGTTTGGTGGTGCTCGCCAGCGTCATGGTGCAGATTTACAAACCGAGGCATCAATTGGATTTAAAGAATCAATTTATGGAACTGAGTTGAATTTACGACTCTCACCAAATGGTTCTACTCCGACAAATATTACAACTAGAGTGCCAGCCGGTATTAAAGATGGCGCAAAGATAAAGATTAAAGGACGAGGAGCACCAGGAGCTGCAGGCCCTGGTGATCTTTATGTATTGGTGCACGTAACACCACATCCAATATTTTCAAGAAAAGATGAGAACATTCACTTAACCTTGCCAATTACATTTGGTGAAGCAACATTGGGTGCCGATATCTCAGTTCCAACTTTAGATGGGGATGAAGTAACAGTTCGTATTCCAGCCGGGACGCCAAGTGGAAGAACTCTTCGAGTTAAAGGCCGTGGAGTTAAAAAAGGATCTACCGCTGGAGATCTAATGATTACCCTCGATGTAGCTATTCCACAGCGAGTTGATGGCGCTGCTAAAAAAGCAATAGAGGATTTTGCAAGAGCTACAAATGATTTTGATCCTCGAAAAGAGTTGTTTTCTAAGGCCAAAAGATGAATAACGAGAATCAAATTCCAGAAGATGAAGCAGTTTACGTAATCTCAGTAGCCTCTGAGTTATCTGGCATGCATCCACAAACCCTTCGCCAATATGACCGATTAGGAATTGTTTCACCAAATAGAACTGTCGGGAAAAACCGAAGGTACTCGCTTTTAGATATTGTTAAATTACGCAATGTTCAAAGGCTGGTCGGCGAAGGCATAAATCTTGCAGGAATTGCACGAATCATGCAGTTGGAAGAAGCGGTGGCAAATATGTCACTTGAGGTTGCAAAACTAAGGACTGAAGTTGATGCTCTACTACTTGCAAATCCACCAAAATCTTTAATTAAACGAAGTGAACAAACAGTTGTTGTCTATCCAAAAGATCAATAACAATTCGAGATAGGCTCACCCACATGTCGGCAAAAGAAGCCCTAAAGAGTGAGATCCTAAAAAAGGCAGTTGTTCATGGAAAAGTAATACTCTCCTCCGGTAAAGAGGCTGATTATTATGTTGATCTTCGCCGCGTTACATTAGATGCCACAGCTGCGCCATTAGTTGGTGAAGTAATGTTGGAGTTAACTAAAGATTTAAGTTTTGAAGCAGTTGGCGGTTTAACCCTTGGTGCTGATCCAGTCGCAACTGCAATGATGCATGTGGCAGCAAAAAATGGACGTAAATTAGATTCATTTGTTGTTCGTAAAGCAGAAAAAGCCCATGGTTTACAACGAAGAATTGAAGGCCCTGATGTTAAAGGCCGAAAAGTTTTAGCGGTTGAAGATACATCAACCACTGGAGGATCAGTATTAACTGCAGTTGAAGCATTAAAAGAAGCAGGCGCAATTGTGGTTGCAGTAGCAGTAATTGTTGAAAGAGGTGCAGCTCCTAAGGTCCAAGAGGCAGGATTAGAGTATCGAGCCGCTTTTCAATTAACTGAGTTAGGTTTGTAATGAAAATACTTGTTACCGGCGGTGCTGGATATATTGGCTCGGTATTAGTAAATAAACTAATTGAGCAGGGTCATGAAGTAAATGTCATTGACGATTTGAGTAATGGATTCAGAGAAAATGTTGATAAAAAAGCATTATTTATCGAAGGTTCTATTTTAGATAAGGATGCTTTAAACCTGGCATTGGTTGGTGTTGAAGTGGTGTATCACTTAGCAGCCAAGATTCGTGTTGAAGAGGGTGAATCTAAGCCCGATTTGTACAAAAAAGTTAATATTGAGGGAACCCTAAATTTACTTAAAGCGTGTATGGACAAGAAAATAAATAAATTTGTTTTTGCATCTACTGCAGCGGTCTATGGCGACCCAGAAGATTTTCCAGTTAGTGAGAAATCAAAAACTAGCCCAGTAAATGTCTATGGGGCAACAAAATTAGAAATAGATAAATATCTAGATGCGAATGCTAAGAAGATGGGAATTTCAACAATTTGCTTTAGATTTTTTAATATTGGTGGAGCACTTAAGACAAAAGATGGCAGGTGGTTGAAAATCAAACATGAAGGTGCAACACACTTGATTCCCAGCATTCTACATAGTTCAAACACAAAACCACTTTTAATCTTTGGCAATGATTGGCCAACAAAAGATGGAACTCCTACTAGAGATTTTGTGCATGTGGTGGACCTAGCAGATGCGCTGATAAAAGCCTTGAATACTTTGAATGAATCAGGAAATCAAATAATTAATCTGGGCACAGCAACCGGATCAACAGTTTTAGAGGTTGTAAAAACGGCTGAAAGCTCTTTAAATAAAGTTATTTCATTCAACTTCGCGGGGCGACGGCCAGGTGACAGTTTTGCCTTAGTTACTAGCAATCAAAAAGCGCAAGAAATTCTAAACTGGAAGCCTATTAAAACATTGAGTGATATCTTAATTGATGCTCAAAGTGAGTTGCTAGCTAATAATTAACTGAGAGTATAAGTCATAATAATTTTTCGCCATAACATCTACTGAAAACTTATCATTCAACAACTTATTAGCATTGATGCCAGTTTGAAGTAAGGAACTACTGTTATTGGAAAGAAGTATAAGTTTTTTTGAGATTTCATCGGCGCTGCCATCAACTAAATATCCAGTTTGGTTATCAGTAATGAACTCAGATACACCGCCAACATTTTTACTCAAGGTTGGTTTTCCAAAATTAGCTGCTTCCAACATCACCAAGGGCAGCCCTTCATTTTTACTAGTGATTAAAAGCAAGTCAAAAGCCGAAATAACTTCAAAGGGGTTTGTGAGCCAGCCAGTAAATTTAATTGGTAAATTCATCGCCTCTTTTTTAACTTGCTCAAACAACTCACCCTGACCCACCATAGTTAATTCAAATTTACCTGGGGCAGCATTTGATAAGTTTTTCATTACCTTAACAGCCAGACTAGGGTCTTTGATTTGAGTAAAACGTCCAATCCATAACAGATTAATGGTTTGGCCAACAGTTGTGGGTTGCGCTAAAACTTTTGTTGGAATGCCTATCTGAATTACTCGCCAAGAAAGTTTTCTTCCTATTCCTAGTTTGGATAGGGAGCTCTTCGTCTCCGCTGTAACCGCAATAGCTGTATCGGTATACCGGCTCATCATTTTTTCAATTAACGTGAAAATTATTGATTTATAACGTGCAAAGTACCCATAAATTAAATGGCCGTGAAAGGTATGGACTACAGGAGTTTTTCTACTTACAGATTTTGTGGCAACTCTTGCTAATACGCCAGCTTTGGAGGTGTGGGTGTTTACCAGGTCAGGACGCTGAGCCTTAATAATTTTCCTAATTTGAAAAAAACTTTTTATATCACCCAAAGGGCTTAATGAGCGGTGGAGTGATTTTACTTTAATTAGTTCTGCGCTTAATTGATGAGTATCTGTGTAATCTGTTTCATTTGACTCACAATAGCCATATGCAATTATAGATTTTGTACCCAAGTCAGCCATCGATTTTGTTAAATGATCTAAAAAAACAGCTGGTCCACCAGTATTCATTCTGGTTATGATGTGTAAGACCTTCATAACTTTTTTTGCCGTCTTTCCTTCAAGATCCCATTAAATAGTGGAATCAGTGAAATAAGAACTATCAGACCAATAATTGGATATAAATATTTATTTACTGAACCCTCAATTACATCTCCTAAAAGATATCCAATACCGATTGCAACTTGAGTCCAAATAATGGCGCCAATCGCATTCCAGGTAGAAAAAACTCTTCGCTCTAATTTAACTACCCCACAAACTGGATTTATTAAAGTTCTGGCAAACGGTATAAAGCGACCGAAGACCAATGCTTTACGAGGCCCGTATTTAATCAACCATTTTTCAATTGTTTCAACCATCTTTAGGTTAAAGAATCTAGTATTTGGGCGTTCAAAAAATGCTCTGCCATATTTTTTACCAAACCAATAACCAACCTCACCTCCAGTTATTGCAGCAACTGGAGCAAGTGCAAACAAAAGCGGTGCTGAGAGTTTGGCATCACCCAATAGGGCAGTCCCAGTGCCTGAGGCAGCAATTCCAGCCAGGAAGACAACCTCGCCTCCTGGAAAAACTAAGCCAATTAATAATCCTGTCTCCATAAAAATAATTCCCAGCACGCCGATTAATCCAAGGGTGGAGACAACAGAATGGGCATCTAATAAGTTCATCTTGGGGGTCAGGGTATCTGCCTTAGATAGGGAAAATGAGCGTGATTTATCCACGGCATACCTCTTTATTTGTAAAAAGGGCGCTGGGTATGCGTAAACTCGCCCGTCGTCAGTCAAGTGCTCAGAGTTGAGCCCTACCCAAGGAGAGTTCTTTGAATCTTGTTCAAGTAAGCGGAAGCAATCTGACCTACGTATATGTAATTTTAGGAATCTCACTGGCAGCACTTGCCATCGCCGTTGCACTTCGCGCACAAGTTTTAGCCCAAGATGAAGGCACGGCAAAAATGAAAGAGATTGCAGCTGCAGTGCAAGAAGGAGCTGCTGCGTATCTAGCCCGTCAATTTAGAACCCTCTCAGTTTTTGTGGCAATTGTGTTTGTACTTTTGTTTGCCCTGCCAGGGGAGACTGATGTAAAAATTGGTAGATCGATATTTTTCTTAGTAGGCGCAGGTTTTTCAGCATTAGTTGGATACAACGGAATGTGGCTAGCAGTAAGAGCAAATGTTCGCGTGGCTGAGGCTGCTCGTAAGAAATCTGCAGAGCGTGCAGTACAAATTGCATTCCGTACTGGCGGCGTAGTTGGTATGACAACTGTTGGACTAGGTCTTCTAGGTGCCTCTTTGGTTGTAATTATTTACAAAGAAAATGCACCATCTGTTCTTGAGGGATTTGGTTTTGGCGCAGCGATGCTTGCAATGTTTATGCGCGTAGGAGGCGGAATCTTTACCAAGGCTGCTGATGTTGGCGCAGATTTAGTAGGTAAGGTTGAAAAAGGAATTCCTGAGGATGACCCAAGAAATGCTGCAACTATTGCGGATAATGTTGGCGATAACGTTGGCGATTGTGCTGGAATGGCAGCAGATCTATTTGAGTCTTACGCGGTAACACTAGTTGCTGCCTTAATTTTAGGTAAAGCTGGCTTTGGTGACGCTGGCCTTGTTTATCCATTAATCGTTCCAGCAATTGGAATTATTACTGCAGTGCTTGGAATCTTCTTAACCAAGCTACGCAAGAGCGATAAGTCAGCGATGACGGCGATTAACCGATCATTCTTTACTAGCGCAATTATCAGCGCAGTATTAGTTGGTTTTGCAACCTTCACATACCTACCTGATTCATTAATGAATATGTCAGGTTTGTCTGCAGAGGCTCAAGCGATTGATATTAATCCAAGAGTATTTGCATTAGGTGCAGTAGTAATTGGTATTGCACTGGCTGCAGCAATTCAAATACTTACTGGCTTTTTTACCGAGGTTGGCAAGCGACCAGTAAATGATGTGGCTGCCTCATCAAAGACAGGTTCTGCAACCGTAATTCTTGCTGGTGTATCAGTTGGATTTGAATCAGCTGTCTACTCTGCATTACTGATTGCCGGCGCAGTATTTGGTGCATTTTTATTGGGCGGTGGCTCAGTAGTACTTTCACTATTTGCAGTCTCTCTTGCTGGAACTGGATTACTAACAACTGTTGGCGTGATTGTGGCAATGGATACCTTTGGTCCAATCTCAGATAATGCTCAAGGTATTGCTGAGATGAGTGGAGATGTTAAGGGTGAGGGAGCAAAGATCCTTACCTCATTGGATGCAGTAGGTAATACAACCAAGGCGATTACAAAAGGAATTGCAATTGCAACTGCAGTACTGGCAGCGACTGCTTTATTCGGCGCATTTACTGATGCAATTAAGAACTCTGTTCTTGAAAAAGGCTTGGCAGTTAAAGATCAAGTTTTAGAGTTCCAAGGTGTATTAGATGTTGCCGACCCAAGAAACTTAGTTGGATTAATTATTGGCGCAGCTGTGGTCTTTATGTTCTCAGGCCTTGCAATCAACGCGGTATCACGCGCAGCTGGTGCGGTAGTAGTTGAAGTACGCGCACAATTTAAGAAGTACCCAGGAATTATGACAGGCAAGGTAAAGCCTGAGTATGGCCGGGTAGTTGATATTTGTACACGTGATTCTTTACGTGAACTTGCAACTCCAGGACTCCTTGCTGTTATGGCACCAATCGCAGTCGGATTTGGTTTAGGTGTTGGCGCACTTGGCGCGTACCTTGCTGGATCAATTGGAACTGGCACATTAATGGCAGTCTTCCTATCTAACTCAGGTGGTGCTTGGGATAACGCAAAGAAGATGATTGAGGATGGAAAGTTTGGCGGCAAAGGCAGTGAGGCTCACAAGGCAACTGTTGTTGGCGACACAGTGGGTGATCCATTTAAGGACACCGCAGGTCCTGCAATTAACCCATTGATTAAGGTAATGAATCTTGTTGGTTTGTTAATTACCCCAGCGATTGTTGGTTTCACATTAGATGATAATCAAACAATGAATATGGTGATTGCACTCCTTGCAACCTTGGTGATCATTTGGGCTTTGGTGCGAAACCGCAAACGCGCAACCGCCATCGCTTAAAGCTTTCCTCTTCCCCATTTAAGTTAAGAAGGAAGTACTTTGGGAACAAAGTTAGTAATTGTTGAATCCCCTGCAAAGGCGCGCAAGATCGGCTCCTTTTTAGGGGAAGAGTATGTTGTCGAAGCCTCAGTTGGCCACATTCGCGATTTACCACAGCGAGCAGCTGATATTCCAAAGGAGTATAAGAAGTTTGCCTGGGCAAAAGAGGGCGTAAACATTGAAGAGGAGTTCGCCCCACTATATGTGATTAACCCAGATAAAAAATCAAAGGTAGCCGAGTTAAAAGAGTTAATGAAGGATGCTGATGAGTTGATTCTGGCAACAGATGAAGACCGCGAGGGTGAGGCAATTGCTTGGCACTTAATTGAAGTATTACGACCAAAGATTCCTATTAGGCGAATGGTCTTTCATGAAATTACCAAAGATGCTATTCAAAAGGCAGCTAAGGAAACTCGAGATTTAGATTATCGATTAGTTGATGCTCAAGAGACTAGGCGTGTATTAGATCGTCTTTACGGGTATCGATTATCCCCAGTTTTATGGAAAAAAGTTATGCCCAGAATTTCAGCAGGGCGTGTTCAATCAGTTGCAACTAGATTAATTGTTGAGCGCGAACGGGAGCGCATGGCATTTATTTCATCTAGTTGGTGGGATTTAGCAGCATCTTGTGAAGCTGGCTTTTCTGCCAGACTTTTATCGTTAGATGGCAAACGAGTTGCAGCTACAAGTGATTTTGATGCAAATGGCGGAATCAAGGATAAATCTGCAGCCAACATTTTATTATTAGATGAAGCCGCTGCCCGCGAATTAGTTCAATCATTAAGTGGGCAAGTGCTAACTGTTAAATCACTTGAAGAATCTCCTAGAACCGAACGGCCAAAGCCACCCTTTACCACCTCAACAATGCAACAAGATGCCGGCTCTCGTCTTGGCTGGGGCGCTCAATTAACAATGCGTATTGCCCAACGATTATATGAAAATGGTTACATCACTTATATGAGAACTGATTCTGTGACACTTTCTTCATCATCTATTGCAGCAGCAAGATCATCTGCGCAGGCACTTTATGGCAAAGAGTTTGTGCCAGCAACCCCAAGAGTTTATGAAGGAAAAACTAAGAATGCTCAGGAAGCACATGAGGCGATCAGACCAGCTGGTGAATCATTTAGAACTCCTGGAGAATTAGCACCTGAATTATCAAGAGATGAGTTTGCGCTATATGACTTAATTTGGAAGCGAACTATTGCCTCCCAAATGTCAGATGCAAAAAAGCAACAGATGAGGGTTGATTTTGATGTTAAAACTAAATCTGGCGGGGATGCGATATTTCGAGCCAATGGTTCAGTAATTACATTTGCTGGATTCTTAGCAGCGTATGAAGATATTGTTGAAGACAAAGCTGATGTCGAAGACACCGATCGTAGATTGCCCGCCATGAGCGTTGGAGAAAAGATAAAGGTAAATGAGTACAGCTGTGAAGGACATGAAACAAAACCACCAGCTAGGTATACCGAACCAACATTAGTTAAAAAACTTGAAGAGTTAGGAATTGGCCGTCCCTCTACATTTGCCTCAATTATGCAAACTATTCAAGATCGCGGGTATGTTGCAAAACGAGGCCGGGCATTGGTCCCAACCTTCTTAGCTTTTTCAGTAACCGGGCTCCTTGAGCAACATTTTACAAAGTTAATTGATTATGAATTTACCGCCTCAATGGAGGAGGATCTAGATCGGATTGCAAATGGTGATGAAGAACGAGTTGCCTGGCTTACAAAGTTTTTTTATGGCACAGAAAATAATCCAGGGCTGGCAGATTTATCAGCTGATCTAGGCGCAATTGATGCGCAAGCTATTAACACCATGAAGATGGGTGAAGACATTGAAATCAGAGTTGGTAGATTTGGTGCTTACTTGCAGCAAGGCCAGGGAGATGATCGAAAGTTTGCCAACATCCCAGAGCAGATGGCACCGGATGAGTTAACCCTACCGGTCGCGATTGAATTACTAGCTAAACCATCTGGAGAGCGAAAACTAGGAGTTGATCCAGAAACAGGTTTAGAAGTGATTGCAAAATCTGGTCGCTTTGGCGCATATATAACTGAGGTTTACCCAGAGGAAATTGTTGAAGAAGGTGCTAAGAAAAAGCGAAAGAAAAAAGATGCACCAAAACCAAAAACTGCATCCTTGCTTTCCACAATGTCGCTAGATACCGTTAACTTATCTGACGCATTGCGCTTGTTATCACTTCCAAGAACACTTGGTACATATCAAGATGATGTAATCACTGTTCAAAATGGTAGGTATGGCCCATATATGAAACATGGAGCAGACTCACGAACTCTTACCAGTGAAGATCAACTATTTTCTATCGGATTAGAAGAAGCAATAGAGATTTATAAACAACCTAAGGTAAGAAGACGTGGAGTTGCAAAACCACCACTTAAGGAATTAGGTAAAGATCCACAAACGCAGCGTGAAGTGATTGTTAAGGATGGCAGATTCGGTGTTTATGTAACTGATGGTGAAACAAATGCAACTTTGCGAAGAGGAGATGCCGTTGAGTTACTAACATTAGAACGCGCTCTCGAACTACTAGCTGGCAGGCGTGCTTGGGAGATTGAAAATCCAGGTGGATCTAAGAAGAAAAGTAAGAGACAAAAGAAAAGTGCACCAACGCTGACAGAAAAAACTGTGAAAGGTGCTGCTGCCAAAAAGAAAGCCAAAAAGGCAGCCACTGGCGTTGGAAATGCATCAAAATAGCGGTTACTAGTCACAAGTAGACTTACATCATGTCTTTGCCATATCCGTCAGCCCCTGCTCAATCTGAATCAAGAAGCGTGCTTGCAATTCCAGCATTTAGGAAACTTTGGCAAGCGATGGCATTTTCTTCATTTGGTGATTGGCTTGGACTTTTAGCTTCTACTGCATTGGCTCAACAACTAGCAGGTGGCGATTACGCAAAAG
>JACCDW010736811.1_pt1 | contig 11545 bp, 9 predicted proteins | sample 7449781 | NCBI WGS metagenome assembly JACCDW01 (sample SAMN15323449, study PRJNA562643) | freshwater metagenome | isolation source: river surface water | place: USA:Blue River Watershed | collected 2017-08-18
CCAGCTTGGACACGCGGCCCAGCACGCCGCCGGCGATGACCACCTCGTCGCCCTTGGCCAGCGCCTCCACCATCGCCTTGTGCTCCTTCTGCTTCTTCATCTGCGGGCGGATCATGATGAAGTACAGCACCACGGACATCAGAATCAGCGGCAGCAGGGGCGTGAAGTGGCGCAGCGCCAATGCCGGGCCGACCGTGTTGATGGCCAGCACCTGAGAAAACGCAGCGGCATCGAGGTCGGCCAGGCGCTTTTCGGGGCGCAGTGCGGGGCCGTGCAGGATGCCGCTGGCCACGATCAATGCGTGCCAAGGTTGACCGTCCTGAAGCGCCTGGGCGGCCGCCTGCATCGAGTCGGGCTGCTGAAAGTCCACCGCGGGCACGCCGGCCTGCGCCTGCCGACCCAGTCGCTGCACCCGGGCACAACGGGGGTCGGCTTCCAGACAGTCGCAAATGGCCCTTCCGATGCCGCCGCTTGCACCGATCACCAGCACGCGGTAGCCCTCGGGCAGGGATGGAAGACCGGGCCGTGTATCGGGAAAGGCGTGCATGGGGGCATCGTGCCAGTTCACGCGGGCCTACGCGCCACAAGGCTTTCCCTGAACCTTGGACTGCCCACGTTAAAATTGTGGGTTTGCTTGCGATTGAAGGACCCACATGTTCATTTCTACGGCTTATGCCCAAACCGCCCCCGCCGCCGCCCAGGGTGGCCTCGAGAGCAGCCTGATGAGCCTGCTGCCGCTGATTCTGATGTTCGTGGTGCTGTACTTCATCATGATCCGCCCGCAGATGAAGCGCCAGAAGGAACACAAGGCCATGGTGGATGCCCTGGCCAAGGGTGATGAGGTCGTGACCGCCGGCGGCCTGTACGGCAAGATCAGCAGGGTGGGTGAATCGAACCTGCATATCGAGGTGGCCGAGGGCGTGGAGGTGATGGTGCAGCGCCAGGCCGTCACGCAGGTGCTGCCCAAGGGCTCGATCAAGTAAGCCACTGACCCACTTGCCACCGGGGCTGCCGCCCCGGCGCACGCCATGAACCGCTACCCCCTTTGGAAATACGCCTTCATCCTGGTGGCGTTGTTCATCGGCGTGCTGTACACGCTGCCCAACTTCTTTGGCGAGGCGCCGGCCGTGCAGGTCTCCAGCGCCAAGGTCACGGTCAAGGTCGACTTCAACATGATCGACCGGGTGCAGAAGGTGCTCGACGATGCGGCCATCAAGGCCGATCGCGTGAGCTTCGATGGCGCGTCGGTGCGGGTGCGATTCGAAGACACCGACACCCAGATCAAGGCCAAGGATGCGATTTCGCGGGCCTTGAACCCCGACGCGGCCGATCCGTCCTACATCGTGGCGCTGAATCTGCTGAGTCGTTCGCCTGCCTGGCTGGCCTCGATGCGCGCACTGCCGATGTACCTCGGCCTCGACCTGCGCGGCGGCGTGCACTTCCTGATGCAGGTGGACATGCGCTCGGCCGTCAAGCAGCAGATCGATGCCTACCAATCGGAAGTGCGCGGCGCCCTGCGTGAAAAGCGCATCCGCTTCACCGGCCTCACCCGAGACGGCGATGGCCTGAGCGTCGTGATCAGCGAAGAGGCCTCGGTCAACGCCGCGCGTGACCTGCTGACCAGCCGCCTGACCACCATGACCTGGACAGACGACAAGGTGCCCGAAGGCACACGGCTGACCGCACGGCTGACGCCCAAGGCCATGGCCGACATTGGCAGTCAGGCCGTCACGCAGAACATCGAGACCCTGCACAAGCGGGTGAACGAACTGGGCGTGGCCGAACCCGTGATCCAGCGCCAGGGCGCCGACCGCGTGGTGGTGCAGCTGCCCGGCGTGCAGGACACCGCGCGTGCCAAGGACATCATCGGCCGCACCGCCACGCTGCAGTTCCGCCTGGTGGACCAGGCCGGCACAGGCAGCGAAACCGTGCCGGTGCGCTTGTCCCCAGGCGAGACGGCGCAACGCACCGTCTCGCTCAAGCGCGAGGTGATCGCCACGGGCGAGCAGCTGGAGAAGGCCTCGGCCACGCTGGACCAGAACCAGCGCCCGGCCGTGTCCGTCAGCCTGAATGATGCCGCCGGCCGCGCCATGCGCAGTGTCACACGCGAGAACCTGGGCAAGCCCATGGCCATCGTGCTGTACGAAAAGGGCAAGGGTGAAGCCGTGTCGGTGGCCACCATCCAGGGCGAGTTCGGCAACCAGTTTCAGATCACCGGCAACTTCACGCCCCAGGAGACCGCCGACATCGCGCTGCTCACCCGAGCCGGCGCGCTGGCCGCCCCGATGGAGATCATCGAGGAGCGCACCATCGGCCCGAGCCTGGGCGCGGAGAACATCGACAAGGGTTTCAACAGCGTGATCTACGGCTTTGCGGCCATCGCGCTGTTCATGTGCGGGTACTACCTCCTGTTTGGTGTGTTTTCCACGCTGGCCCTGGGTTTCAACCTGCTGCTGCTGGTGGCGGCGCTGTCCATGCTGCAGGCCACGCTGACGCTGCCGGGCATTGCGGCCATCGCCTTGACGCTGGGCATGGCCATCGACGCGAACGTGCTGATCAACGAGCGTGTGCGCGAGGAGCTGCGCGCCGGGGTGCCACCGCAGTCGGCCATCTTCGCCGGCTATGAGCGCGCCTGGGCCACGATCCTGGACTCCAACGTCACCACCCTGATTGCGGGCGTGGCGCTGTTGGCCTTCGGATCAGGCCCGGTGCGCGGCTTTGCTGTGGTGCACTGCCTGGGCATCCTGACCTCGATGTTCTCGGCGGTGGTGTTCTCGCGTGGCTTGGTCAACCTCTGGTATGGCCGCCAGAAGAAGTTGAAGGGCGTGTCGATCGGACAGGTATGGAGGCCGGGCACGGCCCCCGCCCCCGCCGCGACTGAGCCGTCAACCGACCTCAAGGCCTGAAGCGGCAGCAGGGAGCACGAACCATGGAATTCTTCCGAATCAGCCGCGACATCCCGTTCATGCGCCATGCGCTGGTGTTGAACCTCATCTCGTTCATCACCTTCGCTGCGGCCGTGTTCTTCATTGCCACCCGAGGCCTGCACCTGTCCATCGAATTTACCGGTGGCACGGTGATGGAGGTGGAGTATGCGCAGGCGGCCGACATCAACAAGACGCGTGAGGCCGTCGAAGCCCTGGGCTTCGGCGAAGTGCAGGTTCAAAAGTTCGGCACCTCGCGCGATGTGCTCATCCGCCTGCCCGTGCGCGGCGAGATGAAGCAAGGCGAGGTATCGGCCCGCACCTTCGATGCCCTGTGCGCCGCTGAGCAGGGGACGGTTCAGACGCGCAGCTACACCACGCCCCAGGGCGAGCAGGTCAGCCGCACCGCCTGTGTGGTGGCCGCTTCTGCCCAGGCCGATGCCACTGCAGGCTCCACCGCAGGCGCCACCCTCGCAGCAGGGCCGACCGAGCCGATCAAGCTCAACCGCACCGAGTTCATCGGCCCGGCCGTGGGCTCTGAGTTGGCGCGTGACGGCGCGCTGGCCCTGTTGTTCACCGTGATCGGCATCATGCTGTACTTGGCGGTGCGCTTCGAGTGGAAGTTCAGCGTGGCCGGCATCATCGCCAACCTGCACGACGTGGTGATCATCCTGGGGTTCTTTGCCTTCTTCCAGTGGGAGTTTTCGCTTGCGGTCCTGGCGGCTATCCTGGCGGTGTTGGGCTACTCGGTGAACGAGTCTGTGGTGATCTTCGACCGGATCCGCGAGGTGTTTCGCAAGTACCGCAAGCTCAGCACGCCGCAGGTAATCGACAACGCCATCACCTCGACCATCAGCCGCACCGTCATCACGCACGGCAGTACTCAGATGATGGTGTTGTCGATGCTGATCTTCGGTGGGCCCACGCTGTTCTACTTTGCGCTGGCCCTGACCATCGGCATCCTGTTCGGCATCTACTCGTCCATCTTCGTGGCCGCCGGTATCGCCATGTGGCTGGGTGTCAAGCGAGAAGACTTGGTCAAGGGCGGACCGGCGAAGACGGAAGATCCCAACGACCCGAATGCGGGGGCGGTGGTCTAACCGCGCCGATGCAAGCCACTGCAGCTGATTGCCGATGAGCCCGGCGCGCCGCCTGTTCCTGGTGATGTGGGCGGCCGGCTTGGCGCTGCTGCACCACGCCTGGACGGTGTACGCCCCCTTGCCGGAGATTCAGCGGGACATCGTGGCCCTGTGGGCGCTGTCGGGCGTGATGGTGGTGATGCCTTGGGCATCGGGCCCGGGCGTGCTGCTGCTGCTGCGTCGAAGGGCTTCCGGTGGCGTGAACCTGCCCCATGCGGAGTACTGGTTCGGCGGCGAGCGCCGTGCGGCCAGCCTTGACCGACTGGCGCCTTTCCTGGATGGGTTCGGCACCTTGCTGACCGTGTTCCTGGCGGGCATGTTGGCGCTGTTCATCTCGGAGCGGATCGACCCGCGCGCCAATACCTTTTCGGCGCTGATGTTCCTGGGATGGACCATCGCGTTTCTTGGTGGGGCGGTGTGGTGGGTGCGCCGCGTGATGGCGGCCTTCCCGGCTCCGGATCAGTCGACGCGCGGGGTGAGGCGCTTTCGCAGACCCCGCCGCCGCATGTGAGCTGCGCCTGAGCCACGGCTCAGACGCCGCTCGACAGCCGCATCAGAAGGGAATGTCGTCGTCCATGTCGCCAAGGCCACCAGCGGGCTTGGCTGCGGGCTTGGCCGCACCGGCCGGCTTGGCCGCCGGCGCTTCACGCCGTGCGGGCGTGTAGCCTTCTTCGTCGCCCATCCCCGCGCCGCCGCCCATGCCGCCGCCCTCACGGCCGCCGAGCATCTGCATCTGTTCGGCCACGATTTCGGTGGTGTAGTTGTCCTTGCCGTCCTTGTCCTGCCATTTGCGGGTCTTCAGTCGGCCTTCGACGTAAACCGGCCGGCCCTTCTTGAGGTACTCGCCGGCGATTTCGGCTAGGCGGTCATAGAAGACCACACGGTGCCATTCGGTTTCCTCGACGCGTTCGCCACTGTCCTTGCTCTTCCAGTTGCGGGTGGTGGCGATGCTGACGTTGCACACGGCCGAGCCGCTGGGTGTGTAGCGCAGTTCGGGGTCACGGCCGAGGTTGCCGATGATGATGACTTTGTTGATCGAGGCCATGAGGTGCTCCGCGGTTCGGGTCAGGCTGACGGGTTGATAGGGTGAACTCGATTATGCCGACCGGGTGTGGCCTGCCCATCCCCCGCAGGTGTGGCGCGAGGGTGCCATCAGAGGTGGGACACGGGTAGCAGGGCAGGCCGACAAGCCCTGGGGCGATGCCTTGCTGCGTCGGGCCCCGGTACCATTCGGGTTTCGCGCCCACTGCATGTCCGCCCTTCCTCAAACGCCCCCCCACAACCCGAGTCACACGCCGCTGGCGGTGCTGCATGAAGTCTTCGGCTACGGGGCTTTCCGGGGACAACAGGGTGACATCGTCGACCACGTTTGTGCCGGCCACAACGCCCTGGTACTGATGCCCACGGGCGGCGGCAAGAGCCTGTGCTACCAAGTACCCGCCCTGGTGCGTCAGCGTTGCGGGCTGGGCGCCAGCCTGGTGGTCAGCCCGCTGATCGCCCTGATGCAGGACCAGGTGAGCACCCTGGAACAACTGGGCGTCCAGGCGGCCTTCCTCAACTCCACCCTGAGCAGCGAGGACGCGCAGGACATCGAGCGCCGTTGGCGCACCGGGCAGCTGAGCCTGCTCTATGCCGCGCCAGAACGCGTGCTCACGCCACGCTTCCTGGCCATGCTCGATTCCCTGCATGAACGTGGCCTGCTCAGCCTGTTCGCCATCGACGAGGCTCACTGCGTGAGCCAGTGGGGCCATGATTTCCGCGAGGACTACCTGGGCCTGTCGCAACTCGCCCAGCGCTACCCCGGCGTACCCCGACTGGCCCTCACCGCCACCGCCGATGCGCTTACCCGGGCCGATATCGTCGAACGCCTGGGCCTGGAGCACGCGCGCAGCTTCGTAAGCAGCTTCGACCGGCCCAACATCCGCTACACCATCGTCGAGAAGGAAGATCCGCGCGCGCAGCTGCTGGCCTTCATCCGCGATGGACACCAGAACGAGGCCGGCATCGTCTACTGCGCCACGCGCAAGAAGGTGGAGGAAACAGCGGTGTGGCTGAGCGACCAAGGCATCCGCGCACTGCCCTACCACGCCGGGCTGCACCTGGATGTGCGCCAGCAGCACCAACAGGCCTTTGTCGACCATGACACCCGCGATGGGGGTCTGGTGATGGTGGCCACGATCGCCTTCGGCATGGGCATCGACAAGCCCGATGTGCGATTCGTGGCGCATCTTGACTTGCCTCGCACCGTGGAAGGCTATTACCAGGAAACCGGCCGAGCCGGGCGCGATGGCGAGCCGGCCGAGGCTTGGATGGTCTATGGCCTGGCCGATGTGGTGGGCCAACGCCGCCTGATCGAAGACGGCCAGGCCAGCGAGGAATTCAAGCGTGTGCTGCGCGGCAAGCTCGAGGCCATGCTGATGCTGGCCGAGGCGCACGACTGCCGGCGCCAGCGCCTGCTGTCCTATTTCGGTGAAGACAGTGAACCCTGCGGCAACTGCGACAACTGCCTGGAGCCGCCCGAACTGTGGGATGGCACCGAGGCTGCCCGCATGGCGCTGAGTTGCATCTACCGCATGGCCCAGCACGGCGCGCACCAGGGCGCGCGTTCCTTCGGCGCAGCCCATCTGATCGACGTGCTGCGCGGCAAGCCCTCGCCCAAGGTGCGCCAGTATGGGCATGATCAGTTGTCTACCTACGGCATCGGGCGCCATCTGAGCGAGGCCTTGTGGCGCGCGGTGCTGCGCCAGCTGGTGGCCCAGGGCCATGTGGTGACCGAGACCGAGTTCCCTACCCTGCTGTTGACCGAAAACGCACGCGCCGTGTTGCGTGGCGAGGTGGCGCTGACCATGAAGCAGCCCCGGGAACAGCTCAAGCTCAGCGCGCGACCGCTCAAGCCGGCCCGCCGAAGCGGGGGCAGCCAGGGTGCCGGCAGCCGAAGCGCACACGACTGGATCGTCGAATTCGACGAGGCCGCGCAGGCCCGCTATGAGCGGCTCAAGACCTGGCGCACCGCCCAGTCCCGCGCGCAGGGGCGTGCACCGTATGTGATCTTCCACGACAGCACCTTGGCGGAAATGGCCGCGCGCCAGCCGCGCACGGCCGACGAGCTGTCGACGATCAGCGGAGTGGGTGCTCACAAGCTGGAGGCCTATGGGGCCGATCTGCTGGCCCTGATGTAGTCGTCACCGGCGCGCGCCAAGCCAACGGTGCTCGGCCAGGCGACAAGCCACATGCGATTTCGGATAATGGCCGGTTGCCCGCAAACCGAGCCAGCATGCCCGCCGACACCCACCTTCGCATCCGCGGCGCCCGCACGCACAACCTCAAGAACATCGACCTCGACATCCCGAAGAACGCACTGGTGGTGATCACCGGGCTGTCGGGTTCGGGGAAGTCGAGCCTGGCCTTCGATACGCTGTATGCCGAGGGCCAACGGCGTTACGTGGAAAGCCTCTCGGCCTACGCGCGCCAGTTCCTGCAGCAGACCGACAAGCCCGATGTCGACGTGATCGAAGGCCTAAGCCCGGCGATTGCCATCGAGCAGAAGGCCACCAGCCACAACCCGCGCTCGACGGTGGGCACGATCACCGAGATCCACGACTACCTGCGCCTGCTGTACGCCCGGGCAGGTACACCCTATTGCCCCGACCACGACGAGCCCCTGGCCGCTACCCCGGTGGCGCAGATGGTCGACGCGGTGCTGGGCCTGCCCGAGGGCACCAAGCTGATGATCCTGGCGCCGGTGGTGCGAGACCGGAAGGGCAGCTTCCACGACCTGCTGGAAGATCTGCAGTCGCGCGGCTATGTGCGCTTTCGTATCCGCGCGGGTCAGGCCAGCGCGCGCGTGTTCGAGGTCAGTGAGCTGCCCGAACTCGACCCCCACGAAAAGCACGACATCGACGTGGTGGTGGATCGACTCAAGACCCGTGCCGAAGAGGCCACCGCGCAACGCCAGCGCCTGGCCGAGAGCATCGAGAACGCGCTGCGCATGGCCAGTGGCCGCGTGGTGGCCTTTGAGATCGACAGCGGCCGTGAGCATTGGTTTTCCAGTACCTACGCCTGCCCGATCTGTGCTTATTCGCTGCCCGAGCTCGAGCCACGCCTGTTCTCATTCAACTCGCCCATGGGCGCCTGCACGGGCTGCGACGGCCTGGGGCACATCACCGCCTTCGATGCCCAGCGTGTGGTGGGCTTTCCGGAACTCAGCCTGGCCAGCGGCGCGATCAAGGGATGGGACCGCCGAAACCGCTACACCTTCAGCCTGTTGGAGTCGGTGGCTGCGCATTACCAATTCGACTTGGAAGCGCCCTTTGAGTCACTGCCCAAGACCATCCAGCACACCTTGCTGCAGGGTTCGGGCGAGGAGGCCATCGAGTTCGAGTACGCGGTCGAAGGCGGGCGCGGCAAGTCGCGCGCCGTGCGCCGGCGCCATCCCTTCGAAGGCATCATCCCCTCGCTGGAACGCCGCCTGCGCGAAACCGATTCGGCCATCGTGCGCGAAGAACTCAGCCGCTTGCAGTCGCCCAAGCCATGCCCTTTGTGCCGCGGCCATCGCCTGCGTCGTGAGGCCATGCACGTGTTCCTGCGCCACCACGATGGGCAGCGCGGCAGGCCCATCTACGAGGTGGAGGCCACCACGCTGCAGGAGTGCCAGTCCTACTTCGACACCTTGCAGTTGCAGGGCAGCAAGGCGGGCATCGCCGACAAGGTGGTGCGCGAGATCCGTTCGCGCCTGCGTTTTCTCAACGATGTGGGCCTGAATTACCTGAGCCTGGAGCGCAGCGCCGACACGCTCTCGGGCGGCGAGGCCCAGCGCATTCGTCTGGCCAGCCAGATCGGATCGGGCCTGACGGGCGTGATGTATGTGCTGGACGAGCCCAGCATCGGCCTTCACCAGCGGGACAACGAACGCCTGATCGCCACCTTGCATCACTTGCGTGACCTGGGCAACAGCGTCATCGTGGTGGAGCACGACGAGGACATGATCCGCGCGGCCGACCATGTGGTGGACATCGGCCCAGGCGCCGGTGTGCATGGGGGCCGTGTGATGGCGCAGGGCACGCCGGCCGAGGTGGCCGCTGACGAAGACAGCCTCACCGGCCGCTACCTGGGTCAGGTGCTGCGCATCGAGGTGCCCGCCCAGCGTCGCACGCCGGCCGCAGGTGCCTGGGGCCTGGCTGGGCCTTCGCATCTGCGCATCGTCAACGCGCGCGGCCACAACCTGCGTGGCGTCACGGTGCAGATTCCGCTGGGCGTGATGACCTGCGTGACAGGGGTGTCGGGTTCGGGAAAGAGCACCCTGATCAACGACACGCTGTACGCGGCCATGGCCAAGCGTCTGAATCACGCCGGCACCGAGCCTGCACCCCACGATGAGATCGACGGCGCGGAGGCTCTGGACAAGGTCATCAACGTCGACCAAAGCCCCATCGGACGCACGCCGCGCAGCAATCCGGCCACCTACACCGGCCTGTTCACGCCCATTCGCGAGCTGTTCGCCGATGTGCCCACCGCGCGCGAGCGCGGCTACGGGCCGGGCCGCTTCTCCTTCAATGTGGCCGCCGCACAGGGGGGTGGGCGCTGCGAAAGCTGCCAGGGCGACGGCGTCATCAAGGTGGAAATGCACTTCCTACCCGATGTGTACGTGCCCTGCGATGTCTGCCATGGCAAGCGCTACAACCGCGAAACGCTGGAGATTCTCTACAAGGGCAAGAACATCCACGAGGTGCTGGGCATGACGGTGGAGGATGCATACGCCTTCTTCAGTGCCGTGCCCACCCTCGCGCGCAAGCTGCAGACCCTGTTGGATGTGGGCTTGGGCTACATCACCCTGGGCCAGAGCGCCACTACGCTCTCAGGCGGCGAGGCCCAGCGGGTGAAGCTGGCGCTGGAGCTGTCCAAGCGAGACACCGGCCGCACCCTGTACATACTGGATGAGCCCACCACCGGTCTGCACTTCCACGATATCGAGCTGCTGCTGAAGGTGCTGGCCCAGCTGCGCGATGCCGGCAACACCATCGTCGTCATTGAGCACAACCTGGATGTGATCAAGACGGCTGACTGGGTGGTGGACCTTGGGCCAGAAGGTGGCAGCGGTGGCGGTCGCGTGCTGGTGGCCGGTACGCCCGAAGACGTGGCGGCCTGCGCTGAAAGCCACACGGGCCGCTTTCTGAAAGCCCTCTTGCCGGCGGTGTCCGCACCAGCGGGGTAAGAATCGGCAACAGGCCGGGCTTGCAGAGCCCGGCCCTTTCCGATTCCGTTCTTCTTGAAAGGAGCAAGGCCCATGGGTCAGACGATTGAACTCACCGCTGCCGATGGACGATCGCTGTCCGCCTACCTGGCCGAGCCTGTCGGTACGCCGCGCGGCGCGGTGGTGGTGGTGCAGGAGATCTTCGGGGTGAACTCTCACATCCGCTCGGTGGCCGACCGCTGGGCTGCCGTGGGTTACCTGGCCTTGTCGCCGGCCCTGTTCGACCGCCAGGAGCCGAGCATCGAGCTGGGCTACACCGAGGCCGACATGCAGCGCGGCTTCGGCCTGATGCAGGCAGCCGGGCTGGACACCCCGCTGCTGGACATTGACGCGGCACGTGCCGAACTGCAGCGGCGCCTGGGATCAGGCGGCAAGGTGGGTGTGCTGGGCTTTTGTTGGGGCGGGCTCTTGAGTTGGCTCTCGGCCTGCAGGCTCAAGGGCTTCTCAGCAGCCGTGCCCTACTATGGTGGCGGCATTCCCAACCACGCGCAGCTCACGCCGCAGTGCCCGGTGCTGGCCCATTTCGGTGAGCGCGACCACTGGATTCCCACCGACAGCGTCAAGGCTTTCGCTGCAGCGCAGCCAGGTGTGGAGGTGCATGTCTACGCTGCTGACCACGGTTTCAACTGCGACCAGCGCGGGTCGTTCGATGCGGAGGCCGCGCGGCTCGCACGCGAGCGCAGCGAGGCTTTCCTGAAACAGCACCTGGGCTGAAGCCAAGGCGCAAAAAGAAAAGCCGGCCCGAGGGCCGGCTTTTTCATGGCGCTGAAGACCTGCCGCAGGGGCAGGCCCCGCACGCAATCACTTCAGATGGCCGTTGATCAGCTTGGTCATCTCGAACATCGAAACCTGGGCCTTCTTGAAGATGACCTTGAGCTTGTCGTCCGCGTTGATCATGCGCTTGTTGACGGCGTCTTGCAGCTTGTGCTTCTTGATGTATTCCCAGACCTTCTTGGTCACTTCGGTGCGGGGATACGGGCCCTTGCCGATCACGGCTGCCAGCGAGTCGCTGACGGCCATGGCCTTCATGAAGGCGGCATTGGGCGTGCGCTTCTTCGCCGGAGCGGCTGCCTTCTTGGCCGGAGCGGCCTTCTTGGCGGGCGCCGCCTTCTTGGCCGGAGCGGCCTTCTTCGCGGGTGCAGCCTTCTTGGCCGGTGCCGCCTTCTTGGCCGGAGCGGCCTTCTTCGCAGTTGCCATGTTCAATCTCTCCATCAAGGTCGTTGTTGATGTGC
>JACCDW010865167.1_pt1 | contig 11545 bp, 6 predicted proteins | sample 7449781 | NCBI WGS metagenome assembly JACCDW01 (sample SAMN15323449, study PRJNA562643) | freshwater metagenome | isolation source: river surface water | place: USA:Blue River Watershed | collected 2017-08-18
CTGGCGGTGTAGGGTTGGAGCACGGTTTAATAGTACATGCTTGTGTCTGATTACATTTTCCAAAATTGCCCAAACTTCTGGTACTCCATCTTCAATTAAACGTCCAGCCCCACGGATGTTATAAGCTAGTTCTTGCTTAAGTAATTCAGCAATCACGAATGGTCGGAAAAGTTCCAGAGCCATATGCTTTGGCAAACCACACTGATCGAGAGCTAGTTCCGGTCCAATCACAATCACAGAACGACCAGAATAGTCTACACGCTTACCAAGTAGGTTTTGTCTGAAGTAGCCCTGCTTACTCTTTAGATAGTCAGACAAAGACTTTAGAGGTCGGCGCTGTGCCTGACTCATTGCTGAGTAGACACCACCACTGTGTCGAATAGAGTTGTCAATCAAGGCATCAACCGCTTCCTGCAAAATACGCTTTTCGTTACGCAAGATCACATCAGGGGCTTGAATGTCGATCAACTTCTTAAGACGGTTGTTACGATTGATCACACGACGATATAGGTCGTTTAGATCAGACGAGGCGTGACGACCACCTTCAAGAGCCACCATCGGTCGAATCGCTGGTGGGATAACGGGAATACGAGTCAAGAACATCCATTCCGGACGAACCCCAGCGTGAACCATACCGCGAACCAAAGACAATCGCTTATCAAGCTTAGCTCGATCCATAGCCCCGGCGGTTTCGCGTTCTTTTTCTAGCTGTACGAGTAGGGCATCTAGTTTTACCTGCTTAAACAACTCATAAATAGCTTCAGCTCCAATCCTAGCTTCAAACAAAGTACTGTATTTGATCGAATAACGATGGAAGCTCGTCTCATCTAAGACAACGCCTGGTCGAATATTTTCGATCTCATGCTTCATATCTTCCATTCTGGTCTTCAAGGCTTCCTTAGCATCTTCATTCTGAAGAGTTTTAATCTTGGCCTTAAACTCAGTATCAAGCTCGCGTAGTAGTCGTGAACGATCATCTTCACTTACTTTAGTCACAATATAACCCGCAAAGTAGATAACCTTTTCTACTGATGAAGCGCTAATCCCGAGAATCATCGCAATGCGACTGGGTACTCCGCGCAAAAACCAAATATGCGATACAGGAATGCAAAGATCGATATGACCCATGCGTTCACGACGAACAATCGCTCGAGTGACTTCTACTCCACATTTCTCACAAACGATTCCCTTATAGCGAATACCACGGTACTTCTTGCAGGAACACTCATAATCTTCAACTGGACCAAAGATTCTTTCGTCAAAGAGACCATGCTTCTCTGGACGTTGTGTGCGGTAGTTGATGGTTTCGGGCTTAGTAACCTCGCCAAAAGACCAATCAAGAATAGTTTCTGGTGAAGCCAGTTTAAGATTTATCTCCGTGATATTTACCGGCTGTGGAGTTGGCTTCACAAATGATGATGGTGATGACATATATTATTAATTATTTAACTCGTAATCACGTCGCACTCTTTGGTCAGTTTTTTCTAATTTCACATCCAAGGCCAATCCACGTAATTGGTTCAAGAGAACATTAAAGGCGGCTGGTGTCTGTGGATGACTAATCTTTTCACCACGGACAATCGAATCAAAAGCGGCTGAACGTCCAACAATATCGTCGGACTTAATGGTAAGCATTTCTCGCAAGGTATAGGCTGCTCCGTAACCAAGTAGAGCCCACACTTCCATTTCTCCGAAACGTTGACCTCCGACCTGAGCCTTTCCACCAAGTGGTTGCTGAGTAATAAGTGAGTACGGTCCAATCGAACGCATGTGGATCTTGTCTTCCACCATGTGATGAAGTTTTAAGATATACATGTACCCTACAGCCGTCTTTTGCGCAAAAGCATCCCCTGTTAGACCGTCACGCAATTGAATTTTTCCGTCCTCCGGTAAGCCGGCTGCTTTAAGTTCAGCTTTAACATGATCTTCGCTCGCTCCCGCAAACGGAGGGACAACTGCCTGGTAACCGAGACTGTTTGCTGCCATTCCTAAGTGTAGTTCCAGAATTTGTCCTAGGTTCATACGACTTGGTACACCAAGTGGTGTAAGGAGGATATCAATTGGTCGACCATCTTCGGTATACGGCATATCTTCCTCCGGTAGAATACGAGAGATAACTCCCTTGTTACCGTGTCGCCCCGCCAATTTGTCTCCGACGGAAACATTACGAACTTGTGCGATTGTGATATGAATACGCTTGATCACACCACTTTCGAGTTGGTCACCGTTTTCACGAGTAAAGATCTTTACGCCAATAACACGACCACGCTTACCAGCCTCTAGTCGTAATGAGGTATCTTTTACATCCTTAGCTTTCTCTCCGAAGATTGAGCGAAGTAGTCTCTCTTCTGGCGTGAGCTGAGTCTCCCCTTTTGGTGTCACTTTTCCAACCAAAATATCATTGGCCCTCACCTCGGCACCGATACGGATAATTCCGTTCTCATCTAGATTGCGTAGCTTTACTTCCGACACATTAGGAATATCAGCTGAAGTCACCTCTGGTCCAAGCTTAGTGTCACGAACTGACACTTCAAGCTCATCAATGTGTACTGTCGAAAACTTCGCTTCTTTAACTAGACGCTCGGAGATCACAATCGCGTCTTCATAGTTGGCACCATTGAAGCTCATGAAGGCTACAAGGGCATTTTGACCAACAGCAATCTGTCCATTATCAGTCGAAGAAGTATCTGCCAAAAGATCGCCACGTTTGACTTTATCTCCCACAGTAACAGCGGGTCGGTGATAGAAGGCGGAAAAGTCGTTTGTCCTTTCAAAACTTGTTAATTTATACTCTTGCTTCTTCCCTTCCTTGTTCTTTACCACAATCATTCGAGCATCACTCGCAATTACTTCTCCAGCGTCTTTAGCGTAAATTACCCGGCCAGTATCCCTAGCCACCATACCTTCTACACCAGTCGCTACTAGAGGGGCTTCTTGGACGATGCATGGTGTTGCTTGTTTCTGCATGTTTGAACCCATGAGTGTACGGTTGGCGTCGTCATGGTTCATAAACGGAATCATCGATGTCGCTACCGAGAAAGCTTGATTAGTGGCTATATCAATATATTCCACTTCTTTTCGAGGAACCACGATTGGATTACCATTCTTTCGTGCCTCAACAAATTCAGCCTTAATCTTACCATTTGCTTCTAACTCCACCGCCGCATGAGCAATGTTAAATCTCTCCTCTTCGTGAGCGTTAAAGTAAACTACTTCATCAGTTACCACACCCTTCTCGACTTTGGCATAAGGGGTCTCGATAATACCGAAACGGTTGACTTTAGAGTACATTGAGAGACGCAAAATCAAACCAATGTTTGGACCTTCAGGTGTATGGATGGGACAGAGTCTTCCGTAGTGACTAGGATGAATGTCACGCACTTCAAAGCTAGCTCTTTCACGGGTTAGTCCACCTGGTCCAAGAGCCGACAAGGTACGTAAATGTTCAATTTCGGCCAAAATGTTTTGCTGTTGCGAGAATTGCGAAAGCTGGTTGGTGGTGAAAAATTCTTTAATTGCCGCTTGGAGTGGTCGAGGGTTAATGATTTGCATTGGCAGCGTAGTCTCAGCTTCAATGGTAGACATTCGGTCTTGAATGTTACGCTTCATTCTAGTCATACCAACACGTACACGCTGTTGAAGCATTTCACCGAAGTAACGTACTCGCCTAAAACCTAGGTGGTCAATATCGTCAGCCAAGGCTCCTGGTTCGTGATTTTTAGTAATGATGTGAGTTAAAATGAGTCGAAGATCTTCCAGCGAGACAGTCCGCTCATCGGTAGCTTTTTTATCGGTTGGACGACCAAAACGTTCATTGAAGTGATGGCGTCCGATCTCGGATAAGTCGTAACGTTCCGGAGCAAAAATCGAATTGACGAACTCGCGAGCATTTTCTACTGTCGCCAAATCTCCGTCACGAAGACGTTTGTATATTTCGATATAAGACTCATCAACACTTTTAGCTGGATCTTTAACAATAGTCGCCTTCAGATATTCCTCCCCTCTAGGCACACCTTTCATTAGTGCCACCATATCACGTTCTTTGTCCATTCCAAGGACTCGCAGCAGTGAAGAAATAGGAAACTTCTTTTTACGATCGATCTTTACATAAATAACCCCATCGGCTTCCGACTCAATTTCTACCCAGGCACCTCGTGCGGGGATAATTTTGGCACCAAAGAGTTGCTTACCTTTAGATTCGGTCTGGGTGAAGAAAATACCATAAGAACGCGCGAGTTGTGGGACAATAACACGCTCAACACCGTTAATGATGAAGGTACCCTGCTCCGTCATTAGCGGCAGGTCAGTCATGAAGATCTCTTGATCCTTCTCACTTTCGAAAGTTTTGTTCTTAAGAACGACATGAGCACGGAGCGGTGCTTCATAAGTTAGTTTATTTTCTTTAGCGTATTCGGGCGTACACTTTGGAGAACCAAGTTCGTACTTTTTAAAACGCATCTCAAACTTCTTCTCTGAGTAATCAGAAATTGGAGAAAACTCGGTAAAGATCTCCTTAAGAGCCGTCTCAACAAACCACCGAAAAGATTCATGTTGTGGTTCAATAAGATTGGGTAGAGGAATCCTGGGACTAGGACAAACCTCAAAACGTTTTTGTGGCATCTGACCCACCGTCAACTTACTTCCCTTTGGTGTACTTTGTTGCATAAAAACTTTTTAACTTACGCTAACACAACAAAACCCCCGCTCTCGGTGTTCTGTCCGTCTTAGCTTATTTTATTAATATCAACATCACGTCTTTTACTCCGCGATTTGAAAATCTCCCATCCACAACTCACCCGAGACCCCTTTTGCGTATGTGGCGGTATCATAACAAAAAGGATCAGAATTTGCAAATATTTCAAGTGGATTTATCCACAAGTGGTTAATTCTTGGTATTATTGCGATTGAGGTCTAAATCTAAGGGGATGAAGCCAAAACTTTGAAGTAAAAAAAAAGCCGCCAGAGAGCGCGGCTTCCGGCGACATAAGTCGAAATTATGTATGACGACTTGAAAAAATAAGTAAAAGGATAGAGATGAACAGCATAAGAGGAACAAAGAAGACGATAAAGGGTGGCAAAACGAGAGCAAGCAGCAATGCGACAATCGGACGGACAATCCATGTATACCACCCGGAGCCAAATAATCTGGACATCTTATACAGAGTCACTTGATCATCATCTTGATACGCGATTCCGAAATCAAGACTGTTCCACCCCCCTGCAGAACACCGGGGTTTATCACCCTGCAAACATTCCTGCCAGTCGAAAAATACATTTTTAAGAAGCTCGATTCGTAGCTTGGTACCACCTGGTCCAAAAAAGCGCATTTCTTGACACAAACCTTTCCAGATTGTTTTACTCCCTCCATTCATCCTATATTCAAAGGCAAATATATAGTAGTACATGACCGCGCTCGCCAAAAACAAAGACAATGGGTTTATCCACCATTCTTGATAAAGAACTACGGCATACTGAAGTAGGGGTGTGATAAATTCTTTCAGACTGACAAGTAAGTCTGTTGCTTGGTCAAACATTCTTTACCTCCAAAGTATTCATTTTGATTGTGAAATAACTTCTGTCATGAAGTAGATCACAAAAGGTTCATGCTTGTCAATAAATTTTTATATAATTCAACACAAACCAGACCGAATAAGTAGCCGAAGAAAACATCGTCCCAAAACACCTCTTGTTCCTTACTTTTCCTGGCGCCACTTGTCAATCTCTTTATGATTACCTTGTAATAGAACTCCGGGGACTTCGTATTTCTGACCCTTGTATTTAAAAACCTCAGGACGGGTATAAAACTTACCATTATTTGGACGATCGTCTTCTAAAGATTCAAACGTTCCTAAGACCCCCTCAATCTGGCGAGAGACCGCATCAGCAATCGCCAGAGCCGGTAATTCCCCACCAGTTAGAATATAATCCCCGACCGAAATCTCTTCTAACTCTATGATTTCACCTACTCTCGAATCTATTCCTTCATAACGACCACAAATAAAAACTAGATGATCGTATTTTTTGGCATAGTCTTTAGCCAAATCCTGAGTAAATTTTTTACCTCGAGGTGATAGAAGCAAAGTTTTTACCTTACTCTGAGTTTTTCGCCCAACAGCCTTTTGCCAAGCCTTTACTACTGGCTCGGCCATCATAACCATTCCCGGACCACCACCATAAGGACGATCATCGACCTTCCTATGTTTATCTTTAGTATAATCACGTAGATTATAGTAACTGACGGCAATTTTTTGACCGGTTACTTTAGCGCCCTTACCTTTCTCTTTTTTCTGCGCCCGCCCTAAAACCCCACTATCCATGTAGTTGGAGCAGATATCAGGAAATAAGGTAATAAAGTGAAAATGCATAAAATTTATCATATCAGGATTTAAACAAAACAAAAGCCCTGGCGCTATAGCGCCAGGGCTTTTGTTTTGTTTAAATTTTCAGATCTTCAATTGCTTGATCTAGGCTCTTTGGTTCAGCGGAAGGATTATCTTCGCGCATCGCTTCTGACATTTCTCGACTCATACCCTTTCCTCCTTCTGGTTCATTGATCTTAAGATTAACCCTAGCGTCATGCTTCATACCTACCACTCGAAGTAGGGTTCTGATGGCTTTGGCAGTATTACCTGAACGACCAATTATCTTACCCATATCATCGGCATGAACATCAAGAGTAAGTAGTACCCCCATCTCGTCCACGGTTCGATTGATTCTTACATTCTCCGGATGATCCACTAGAGCTTTAACTAAGCTCTCAAGAAACTGCTTATCTTCATGAGTATCCATACATCAAATTTCTTACTTAACTAGTATCAGCAAAAATCAACCTGACTATTGCTTTACTAAATGATAAAAGACTAAACTGCGGGAGTCAACTGACAACTGTGAAGTTAGGCAGCCGCAACTGCTTCCTCTTCTTTAGTTTCAGCCTCACTAGCTTTTAGAGCTTCGGCCTTTTCGGCTGCTGCTTTGGCTTCAGCTTCGGCTTTTAACTTAGCTTCGTCAATAATCGGAGACTTCTTAGGTAGAACATTTCGCTTCTTACCTTCGACAATCTTCTTACTAACCAACATGTTGTATACGGTATCTGAAGGCTTTACTCCTTGACTTAACCAGTATTTTGCTCGATCAGCATTAATCTCAATTTTGCCTGACTTTGGTTCATAATTACCAATGAGTTCGACGTATTTATTACTTTTAGTACTAGCACGACGATCCACCACCAACAGGCGGTAAGCAGGGTTGTTCTTGCGTCCAATTCGTTGCAATCGCATCATTAACATAATGTGGGCTAGATTAGCAGATACTAAGCATTTGGTCAATAGCGCCCACTATGTTAGACTCCTCGATATATGTCTAATCTGTCAAATACGACGCTCGAAGGAGTAATTATGGTAAGAGGTAAAGGGGTGGGATTTGTGAGTCATCCCGATTATACGGAAGATATCGTCATTGAACGTGAATCCCTTGGTTTTGCTCTTGATGGGGATATAGTGGCTATCAAATTACTAAAAAAAGTCCCTGGTAAACGTCAAGAAGGAAGGGTTGTTTCAGTGATTAAACCGGCTTTTCGTGAAATTATCGGTGTTGTAAAAACAAAGTCGGAGAATGGACAAGAGCTTTTTTTTCTCCAACCCGACAACTCACGCCTACACATTCGTCCAATCCTACCAAAGGCTACTAAAAACGAGGTTGATCTGAAAGTGGTGATCGAAATCGAAAGCTGGAAAGAACCCCTACTGGAACCAAAAGCAAAAATCAGTGAAATTCTCGGACGAGCTGGTGACCACGAAACGGAAATGCAAGCGATCATCCGCAGTGGTGGTTTTGGAAAAGGTTTTCCTGAAGTCGTTAGTGAAGCGGCTCAAAAACTCCACCAAGAACAATCTAACATCTTTACAAAAGCGGTAGCTGACCCCAAACGACGAGACTTCCGCCCAGTAACCACTATGACAATTGATCCAAAAGATGCTAAGGATTTTGACGATGCCTTATCATTTCAAACTCTACCCAACGGAAACTACGAAGTAGGTATCCATATCGCCGACGTGTCACACTATGTAACTGAAAATGACGCCCTTGATGAAGAAGCTAAAGATCGGGCTACTTCAGTCTACTTAGTAGACCGTGTAATCCCGATGTTACCCGAGGTTCTCTCTAATGATCTTTGCTCCCTTCGTCCTAATGAAGATCGTTTGGCCTTTTCCGCCGTATTTGAGTTAGACCCTAATGCCGAAATAAAAAACGCCTGGTACGGTCAGACCATTATCCACTCTGATAAACGCTTTACGTACGAGGAAGCACAACAGGTACTCGACAAAAACAATGGTCCCTTCTTGAAAGAACTAGATACCCTAATGACCCTGGGTCGCAAATTGCGTAAGCGACGATTCGCTTCTGGAGCAATTGCCTTTGATCAACCGGAGGTCAAATTCGAACTGGACGAAAGAGGAGCTCCGCTTAAAGTCTTCAAAAAAGAACGGGTTGAGACAATGCTTATGATCGAAGATTTTATGCTACTCGCTAACCGTGAGGTCGCTACGTACATCTACAACTTATCAAAAGATAAAGGTCGTGAACTAGCCTTCATTTACCGTATTCATGATTCACCTGATCCAGACCGGCTGGAGGAATTAGCTATATTTCTAAAAGCCATTGGTTACGAATTTAAAGTTAAAAAAGGCGTCGTTGAAGCCACCGACATAAATCAACTACTAAAGGAGGTCGAGGGAAAACCGGAAGAAAACCTTATCAAGACAGCCACGATTCGTTCCATGGCTAAAGCGGTGTATTCCACTAAAAATATTGGACATTTTGGACTAGCGTTCAAATTCTACACCCACTTCACTTCCCCCATTAGACGCTACCCTGACCTCTTAGCTCATCGATTGCTTCGTAAACATCTGGATGGCTCGCCGATCGGAGCACGAGAACTAAGTAAATACGAACAAATTTCTCTTACTTCTTCAAAACGTGAGATTGAGGCCGTCACTGCTGAACGCGACTCAATTAAATTCAAGCAAGTTGAATTCCTACAAAACCGCCTTGGCGAAACTTTTAGTGGTGTAATTTCCGGAGTGGCTGATTGGGGAATTTATGTTCAAGAAGAAAACACTCTAGCTGATGGAATGGTGAGGCTAGCAAGTATAAAAAGTGACTACTTCGAACACGAAGCCAGTAAGTATCGAATTAAAGGTCAGAAGACTGGTAAGATCTATCAACTAGGAGACAAAGTTAAAGTTAAATTAGTGAGGGCTGATCGTGAACTAAGGCAGCTGGATTTCGAGCTAGTTAATTAGCTTGAAAGACGAAAACAGGAGTCCTTAAAAGGACTCCTGTTTTTAGATCCAAGACCCTCACCCCTACTTTGCGACCGCCAGTGCATCATCCAACTTAACAGAAAGGAGCTTAGAAACACCATCACCACCCATAGTTACACCATAGAGAATACCCGCACGACTCATAGTCTCACGATTGTGGGTGATCAGTATCAGTTGTGACTTTTTAGCCAAAGCCTCGATCATGTCTCCGTAGCGACGACTATTAGCTTCGTCCAAAGCGGCGTCCGTTTCGTCGAGGATAATGAACGGTGGTGGATTAACTTGACTCATCGCAAAAATAAGAGCGATGGAAGTTAAGGCTCTTTCCCCACCAGATAACATCTCGAGACCTTTAACGCGCTTATTAGGTAACTTAACACCTAACTCTACACCCTCTTCCTTTTCTTCGGTTTCTTCTTCACCTTCAGCATCTTCCTTTACGACTTTTTCGCGTACCATATTTAATGCCGCCTCGCCGCCACCAAACATCAAGGTAAAGAATCGGTTAAACTCCACCGAAATCTTCTCAATCCCTACTAGAAACTGCTCTTTCAGCTTGCCATCGAGTTCGGCGATTAATTCACGTAACTTTGTGATAGAATTTGCTAAATCAGTTAACTCATGCGCTAAAAATTCGTCACGCTCTTTAGCGTCCTTATACTCTTTAATCACTTCTTCGGTTGCGCCGATACCCAACTCTTCTAAACGGATTTTTAGTTTTTCTAATCCGTGACGTCTAGTATTTTGGAGAGAACGATCTTCGTTTACTATTTCTTCTTTTTGTACAACGACCCCCGCATCATTTTTGACTTCATAATCATAGTACATAGATGCTCCTCGACCAAGAAGCGTTACCGCCTCCTGTAGTTCTCGCTTAAACTCCTCACGATCACGGTCAAGTACTGACAACTCACGATCAATTTTTTCTAACTTGGTCTCGAGCTCACGCTGTTCACCAATAAGTCGAAAAACCGCTCTTTCCGCCTCTCGCCCGGAACTTAACTGGGCACTACGCTCGGCTTTAAGTTCTTCATACTTCTGTTTGGCTATTTCTTCTTTCTCTTTAGCTTCTTCTAGTAGATGTAATAACTTTTTAAGATCTTGTTCTAATCGCTCAGTCTCCTCTTGATCAAACTTAAATGTATCATCTTCACTCACCACCGACTGACTCACAAAATGTCGTAGACGACTAACAATATCAGACAAAGCTTTTCTTAAAACATTAAGATCCTCTTTTGCTAGTACTTGCCCCACCTGTTTTTCAATATCTTCCACAAGAGCACTGACTTCAGTGTATGACACCGCCTTACCTTGTGGTGTCTGTCTTCGCCTTTCAAACTCCTCAAGCCGACGGCGAAGTAAATGTAGTTGACCTTCACACTTACTAATTTCCTTTTCATATTGCTGTCTGCCTTCGATGGCTTTCCGCATCAACTCCTCCACAGTTATAAGCTCACTCGAGTCCTGGGCCGATTCTGATGCCTTTAACAGCTCTTTAGCTTCTACCAGATCCTTCTTCGTCTTTTCTAACTGCTCCTTTGGAATCAATGCTTCACTAATTAGGCGATCATGATGATGAGCGATGTATGTATCTTCTCTCTTTAGATATTCGGCATAGACTTGTTTCAATTGCTCTTGTACTTCAATCGACTTTTCGATTTTTTGGATCTGCTTCTCAAGATACTTGAGATGTGGTGCCGCTTCCCGACGCAAAGATTCTACCTGAGCGACATTTTCTAGTGTTTTACTCAACTTCCTCTCGGCTTCCTGTTTTTTGTATTGATAGATTTTAAGACCTAAAGCATCTTCGATCATCTCTCTTCTTTCTTTAGCATTCGCTGACAAAATCCGATCCGCCTCACCCTGAGAGATGATATGATGTCCGGTTGAACCAACATTGGCCGAAGCTAAAAGTTCTTGAATGTCTTTTAAACGAACGGCTGATCCGTTCAGGAGATACTCGTTTTGTCCATCTCTGTGCACCACTCGTTCGATTACAACTTCATCAAATTCCAGAGGGAAAGTACGTTTAGTATTATCGAGTTTTATCGTGACACTCGCTCGGTTACCCCGCGCTAATTCCGATGAGCCGCCCCAGATTAAATCTTCTCCCCGCTTACCACGCATAGATTTAACTGACTGCTCACCTAGCACAAAACGAAATGACTCAGCCACATTACTCTTTCCTGAACCATTAGGACCAACTATCGCAGTTATTGTTA